>ENA-OQJF01000031-OQJF01000031.1-human-gut-metagenome-genome-assembly--contig:-NODE-31-length-36289-cov-3.104723_pt1 | contig 36289 bp, 24 predicted proteins | sample MGYA00242595_ERZ504761 | MGnify/ENA primary metagenome ERZ504761 (study PRJEB26092, sample SAMD00036367) | human gut metagenome | host: Homo sapiens | study: EMG produced TPA metagenomics assembly of...
GGAGGTATAAACAAAGGAATAAAGAAAATCATATTTAATAAATTAGGGGTTATTATTTACAAGCGCAAAGAAAGAACTCATAAAACTAAACATAGTCAGAAAGCATTTAAAAAAAGTCATATATCATCCAATACTGCATTTTTTTATCAAAAACAGAATAATTAATAAACATTTTATGTATATACGTTGTTAAATAGAAAAAATCAGCTTTAAACAACACGAAAAGATAAAAATGTACAGGTTATTTGGTATATTCGCAATATTAACACTACTTTGCATATCATCTACATCAGGTCATGACATAAATTACCAGTTTACGTCTATTTCCGTAGCGGAAGGATTGTCTCAATCTACCGCCCAATCCATACTTTTAGATAAGAAAGGGAAATTATGGATAGGAACAAAAAATGGTCTGAATTCTTATACGGGACAAAATCTGAAAATATTCAAAAGCCACCCCAACGACAGATATTCTTTACCAAGCAATCACATTATACATTTAACCCAAGATTCCCTTAACGACATATGGATATCTACCAGACAAGGTATGGTTAGATATGATGAGACACACGGGAATTTTATTCCCTTCAATCATGATATCATCTATTCTTCCTTATGCATAAATGGAGGAGTACTTTTCGGAAGTGAGAATCGAATATACAAATATGATTACCAAAAACGCTCTTTTAAAGCAGTATGCATTAACCCCAAAGGTGCTACGGACAGTGACATTACCAAATATAGGGTACAAAGAATTATAGCAGTTTTCCCCAAAGGAGGTGCTAATCGTCACCAGAAGGGATGGAATATATATATTGAATTACCCCAATATGCAATTAAAGCGTTTTTTCTCTTGTCCAAACAATATTTTGCAAGGAGCATGTCTGGCTTCAAACGGATACATATATTTATCTTTTTGGGGACAAGGCCTGTTTTGTTATGAGAAAACAGGAAAACTTATAAAACAATATACGAGCAACAACTCCGGATTGACAAACAATTATGTATTGGATATAATAGAAAAGAAAGGATATCTATGGTTAGCAACTGATGGCGGAGGAATAAATCGCCTGGAACTACGCAATGAAAAATTCTCTAACCTCTATCATATTGCCGGAGATGAAAATTCACTCCCTGTCAATTCTATTACTGTATTATATAAGGATAGCAACGAATGTTTATGGGCGGGAAGTGTTAGAGGAGGAGTTTTCAATATCAAAGAAAGTTACATACGTACTTATAAAGACTGTCCTTTAGGATATAATAATGGATTGAGCGAAAAATCTGTGACGAGTTTTTACGAGGAAGCTAATGGAAAGTTATGGATTGGTACGGACGGAGGCGGAATAAACTTGTATGATCCTCAAACGGGAAACTTCAAGCACTTCTCGTCTACCTATGGGGATAAAGTGATTTCCATAGCCCCAGTATCAGAAAAAGAACTAATGGTATCTGTTTACACAAAGGGACTTTTCCTGTTTGAAAAAAACACAGGCATTTATCGACCATTTGTGATAATAAACGACAGTATTAACTTCAGGCAGTGCTTTTACGGATATCTTCCACGCGCTCACCGAGTGACAGAAAACAAAATATATATACTTAGTAAGGAGCTATGGGTATATAATATAAAATAATAAAAAAATTACTCTCCAATCAAAAATGAGAACAATTATCAATTACAAGCCTCGGTCATAGCCTACTGTGACAAAAAGATATCCTTGGCAATGAATGGAAACAAAGTATTCCGAATCATTAACAAGAATGACAGCATTGATCTTCTTTTTCAATTGGACGAGAAAGAAGTTATCAGTGCGATTGATTACGACGGAATAAATAAGATATGGGTGGGAACAACAACAGGAATGGGATATTATGATATAAAAGAGAAAAGATATTTTAAAATCAGGTCACAGTTATTCAATGATATTACCGCCCTCCGTTATGAGCCTTCTTCAGAAAGGATATGGATCTGTGCACAAAACCAACTATTTTCTTACTGCATAAAAGAAAACAGATTTATTCAATGGAACAGAAGCGACGGATTTTATCCCAATGAAATAATATTTACTTATCAACAACGGGCTGAAAAAAACAGCCGATATCTTTACTTTGGTGGCATAGAAGGACTGGTCCGAATAAACACAGACATCCCAGAGCCTAATGAACCAGATCCGGAAATAGCACTTTACAGCATAGAACTTAACGGGCAACCGTATACATCCGGTATAGACACCCAAAATATAAAAGTTCCATGGGAACATAATGCACTCGCCCTACGGGTATATATTAAAAATAAAGATATTTTCCAGCGAGTTCCATTCCGATATATCATAAAAGGAAATGTTGATAAGATAATCGAATCATATAATCCGATATTGGATCTTTCCAACCTATCTACCGGTAAATACCGCATCGAAGTAGCATGTATGACAAAAGACGGAAATTATACCACTCCTATCCTTCTCACAAATATCCATATTACCCCACCATGGTATAAAACAGACTGGTTTATAATATTATGTTGTATTAGCCTTATAGGAGGGGGTATTGCAGGAATATTCATTTTTAATATAAAAAAGGAAGCAAAAATACAAAAGAGACTAAAAGAATACAGACAATATCTGAATGAAAAGAGGATAGATTTCCTCATTCACATAAATCACGAATTACGTACTCCCTTAACATTGATTTATGCCCCACTAAAACGTCTCATGGACAAAAGTGAGATGCAAGGATTACCTCAGCATCTGATACCACAATTACAACTACTATTCAACCAAGCACAACACATGAGGGAAATAGTAGATATGGTGTTGGACTGGAGCAGTTTGGAGGCAGACTATAATAAATTGAAAATACAAAAAACTCAATTGAACGAATGGGTAACCGAGGTTATCAAAGACTATATGAATGAGGCAAAAGAAAAAGAGATATGCATACAATTACAAATAGATCCCAACATAGAGGAGGTATGGTTTGACAAACAAAAGTGTCAAACAGTACTATCAAACTTACTGATGAATGCACTAAAATTCAGTAAGGCAAACAGCAATATAACAGTAAGCACGCAACGTCTTGAAAACACAGTCAGAATATCTGTTATAGACGAAGGAAGCGGTATAGAAGATTCGGATATGGCAAATCTCTTCACTAAATTCCACAAAGGTAATCACAAAGAGAGAGGAAGTGGATTCGGATTATATTATACCAAAACAATAATGGAAATGCACGGGGGGCTTATAAGGGCCTATAATAATACAAACAAAGGAGCTACATTCTATTTGGAGCTGCCATTGCTCAATACAAATAAAAAAGAAGAATCCGCCCATTTACAGCAAAAAGGCTCTCCTCTCCCTTCCAGCATCCAAGATACACATTTCGATTGTACCGGAAAGACTGTGCTTATTGTAGAGGACGAAAAGGAGTTAAGGGAATATCTCATAAGTTCTTTAACTGAGTTCTTTAAGAAAGTTTATGCGGCAGACAATGCAGTCTCTGCCTTAGAAATCTGTCAGAAGAAACAGCCTTCTATTATTATTAGTGACGTGATGATGCCGCAAATGGATGGTTTTGAATTATGCCGTCAGATAAAAAACAACATCCAGATAAGCCATATCCCTGTAATACTGTTAACAGCACGTTATGACCAGACAGGGATAACAACCGGATATAAATCCGGAGCTGATGCTTACATCCCCAAACCATTTGATCTAGACTCTCTAAAGATCGTCATCGGAAATATTTTAAAAAATAGAGAGAAAATACACAATCAATACATATCTATTAACCAGTCGACTTCTCTCCAGACTTTAACAAACAGTAAAGCAGATGAGGATTTCATGACAAAAATAAATATAATTATACATGAAAACCTATCTGACGAAGAATTCTCCGTCCAGCAATTGGCAGATCTCATGACAATTAGCCGTTCTTCTTTATACAACAAGATAAAAATTATAACAGGTTTGGGAGTCAATGACTATATAAACAGATTACGTATCGAAAAAGCGATCTCACTGCTTACCAATACAAATTTAAACATAAATGAAATAAGCAGTGAAGTGGGTTTTACTTATCCCCGATATTTTAGTTCAACATTCAAACAAATGAAAGGAATGACTCCCAAACAATTTAGAGAGGAGAATCGTATGAAATAAGTAGGAAGTTCCTTGGAAACATAACAAGTATGAACGGGTGGATACAAAGATATAATTTCCTTCTTAATAAAAAATAAATGTCGGAACCGTGCAATGGGAATCATACGCAATTGCCTATATTTGTGCTATTGAACAACAAATACAGGTATAATTATGGAACACAAAGCTGATAAGGACTATGTGGCTATCATTTCACTCCGGAAGTTACCTCAATACTCAAAAAGATCTATTGCTTATTTCCAAAGCAGAGGGACGGATAATAACTCTAAGAATGACCTGCTACCATGTCAATAGAAATAAAATATTTTAAAGATAGAAAAGAGTGGCGAAAAAGGATATAATTGCCAGATTGAAAGAAGATAAAACTGTATGGAACAATTATCAACTTTTTTCCGACGCATATAAACGCATCCGAATTGCCTACATTGAAGCAGCAAGGAAACGGCCTGAAGAATTTGAAAAACGATTAAACAACTTTATCAATAAAACGAGAGAAAATAAAAGAATAACAGGATTCGGCGGGATTGAAAAATACTATTAATCCCTATAAAATACCTGACTCAAAATAAAAAACAATTCCTCTTTGATACCGCCCCCTAAAATGTGCAGAAAACCGAATTGAACAAATAGGACACTCACTCTATCCTTACTAAATGATAAAGTGTCCCCCGATAAGACTTTCGGGAAGGAATACTCAGCTTTTGAAGCGTGCATCCGAATTGTGCCACCTTATTGATAGCCAACCTGTCACGTGTCTTTGTCTGCAAATAGTTCAATATCTGCATGGAAGTCATCCACTTCCTTTCTTCCGCTTCCTCATCCAACGGACTAGGATAACAATGAAATAACTGTTCCAACGGACTCAATAAGTTCGCGCAAAGTCATAATGTGTCCCGATTTTGTTTCCGTTTTCATTTTGTCGAACAATGTGCCTGCCTCACAAACACTGAGAGTTTCTTTTCCACTCTCGCTATCTTGCCTGATAAAAGTAATATTCATTCTATTTTTATCTATTTTCTACAATCGGAATTTATTGTTTTAATTCCTGTAAAGATACACTATAAGCTTCCGGAAAGCAAGCATTTCTCCTGATTAATATCCGCATTTTATTTGTATTACACTCAGATTTGATGTATCTTTGCTTAATAGTTACCAGAAGCTCACCAGTGTGAACAAACAAGCTATCAGTTGTAAACAAAAACGTTAACAAGTGTAAGCAATCTTATTCACAGCAGTGAGCCCCTGAGAAGCATTAAGGCTTAACAAAACAAACTCTAAGCATTAACGTATAACTACCTAAGAGAATACATAACAAGAACGGTTACTTTAAAACAAAACATGAAACTATGGCAATATTATTTGACTGGTATGAAAACCCCAAGCCTTCGGACAAAGAACAAGGAGAAAAGACACTGCACCCACGTCTAAAATATAACGGTTCGATAGGAACCGACGTATTGAGCCGACGCATTCAAGAACGTTGTTCGCTGACAGAAACGGACGTCACAGCTGTACTCGACGCCCTTTCACATATCATGGGACAGGAATTGGCAAACGGACGGCAAGTACATCTGGACGGTATCGGTTATTTTCGCCCTTGCCTGACCAGTACGGAACCCGTAACGATAGACACCAAACGAAAGGCTACCAAAGTAAAATTGAAAGCGATCCAGTTTCGTGCCGATCAGACATTGAAAAATGAATTTGGGATACTGAAAGTAAAAAGTCTCAAAGGCGGGCTCGACTTCTCCCAACTGACGAACGAAGAAATAGACCGGAAACTGACGAAATACTTCCAAACACACCCATTCATGCGGAGATGTGACTTCCAAGACCTCTGCAGAATGACAAGAAGCACGGCAATGCGACATATCCGGCGGCTACGTGACGAAGGAAAGCTGAAAAATGAGGGTGGAGTGATGCAACCGATTTATGTACCAGGAAACGGTTATTATACTAATAATAAACATGTTACAGATTAAATAGTGGGAATTAGTAACCTGAGGGTAAAAATTACCCTCAGGTTACTCCAACTTAACTCTCATAGCCGCAAACAACGATGTATAAAAGGATTGAAGCTATCTATGAGAGTATGAGAGTAAAATCATCACTAACATCTATTGTATGCATTTTCTTTCACCGCTATTGTTCCATACAACATGGTTGACGGACAATGCTTACATACATCCCCTAACCCCGCATTCAACATTTTCCAGCATTCGGCGTTTTCCGGCACTTGTCCGGCTTCTTCCCCGAAAAGCTTGTTTGTAAAGATCACCTTCATCGTGTCATAATCGCTCACGAAGATATTGGTATTGATATTCCAGTACCGATTGTGACGCCGGGCAGAATGTTGGAGTTTCCTCCAACCCACACATTGTTGCCCAATGTCACAGGAGAAGTAAAAAGATTTCCAGAACTGAAAAGAAATAAGATTGCCCGTAAAACAATATTTTACCGGCAAACGTTTTCTTTATAGTATTTTTTTAAGTTATTTTGCGCAACAGATATCACGAAATCATCAAATTATGGATTGGATTGGCCTTGATTTAACATTCCCTATTACCGACCCTACATGGATATTTCTCCTTGTACTTCTCATTATACTGTTTGCCCCTATTTTATTGAACAAGTTGCGCATCCCGCATATCATCGGTATGATTCTGGCGGGACTGGCTGTGGGTGAACATGGATTCAACATTCTGGCACGCGACAGCAGTTTCGAATTATTCGGAAAAGTGGGACTGTATTATATCATGTTCCTGGCCGGTCTGGAAATGAACATGGGAGATTTCAAAGAGACACGGAACAAGGCGTTAGTCCTGGGGCTGCTCGCTTTTATTGTACCTATCGGAATCGGATTCGTTGCCAATGTGTCTTATCTGAAATATGGTATAATCACATCCGTACTGCTAGCCAGTATGTATGCCTCACATACCCTGGTGGCTTACCCCATTGTCACCCGTTTCGGGGTGTCACGTCATCGTAGCGTAAGCATTGCGGTAGGAGGAACGGCAGTGACGGACACACTCACATTATTGGTGTTGGCTGTCATAGGCGGTTTGTTCAAAGGAGAAACCGGTGGTTTCTTCTGGTTATGGCTGGTAGTAAAAGTGATTTTCCTAGGTGGACTAATTATCTATTTCTTCCCGCGTATCGGCCGCTGGTTCTTTCACCGCTACAATGACCATGTGATGCAGTTCATTTTCGTCCTTGCCATGGTCTTTCTTGGAGCAGGACTCATGGAGTTCGTAGGAATGGAAGGAATTTTGGGGGCTTTCCTCGCAGGATTGGTACTGAACCGACTCATTCCACACGTTTCTCCGTTGATGAATCATCTGGAGTTCGTCGGGAATGCGCTTTTCATTCCTTACTTTCTTATCGGAGTGGGAATGTTGATCAACCTGCGTGTTATCTTCGGACACGGAGATGCCCTGAAGGTGGCCGCCGTAATGATTGTAATGGCACTGACGGGCAAGTGGATTGCCTGCTGGCTCACGCAAAAGATATACAGGATGTCCGTTCTCGAACGAAACATGATGTACGGATTGAGTAATGCACAGGCGGCAGCTACATTGGCGGCGGTATTGGTCGGATATAATATTATCCTGCCCGGCGGCGAACGTCTGTTGAATGATGATGTACTGAATGGGACGGTTCTGCTGATCCTCGTTACTTGCGTAGTCAGTTCCCTGATAACCGAACGGGCGGCCAAGAAGCTGGCCATGGATGATTCGGAACCGGGAAAAGAGTCTTCGACGGAAACTGAAAAGATTTTGGTATCTCTTGCCAATCCAGACACCATTGAAGACATGATGAACCTTTCTTTAGTGATACGTGATACGAAACTAAAGGACAATCTTCTGGCACTGCACGTTATCAACGACGACAGCACTTCCGATAACCTGAGAATGCGAAGTAAACGCTACTTGGAAAAAGCGGCCATGACAACAACAGCAGCCAATGTTTCGCTGAAACAGCTGACCCGCTATGACTTGAATATTGCTTCCGGCATCATCCACTCTGTGAAAGAGAATGAAGTAACGAGTATCATCACCGGGCTGCACCGCAAAGCGAATATCACTGATTCATATTTCGGAATGCTTGCCGGAAACCTGCTGAAAGGATTAAATTGCGAGATTATTATCTCCAAATTCCTGATACCGGTCAATACGATAAAGCGAATCGTTATTGCCGTCCCTCCGAAAGCGGAATATGAATCCGGCTTTCCACGTTGGTTGGAACATTTCTGCCGAATGGGAAGCACGCTCGGATGTCGTGTGCATTTCTTTGCAAACGAACAGACAACCGTCCGCCTGCAAACGTGGATAAAGAAAAGACATAAACAGGTACTGACGGATTTCTCTCTTTTAGAGGACTGGAACGATTTACTGGTACTGACAGGGCAAGTAAGCTACGACCATCTGTTAGTCATTATCAGCGCCCGTCCCGGAACGATTTCTTATGACAACTCGTTTGAGAAATTGCCGAGACAATTAGGAAAATATTTCTCTAATAATAGCCTGATTGTGTTATATCCCAATCAATCGGGTGAACCACTGGACAGTTCTTTCTTCTCCAAGCTATACACCGATACTGAAACCCGACACTATGAGAAAGTGGGCAAATGGGTTTACAAATGGTTCAAAAAGAGTTGATAAGCGGTATATTCCGACCACAAATATATGCCATTTGAAGAACAAGGCTATTATTGTAATCTAATTTATAGTTTGACTACAATAACAGCCTTATACCATCAGTCTTGCACCATTAATTTTGTATAATATCACCCACTAAAAGAATATAGCCGAGATAGGTATTAAACTCATTGAAATATTCAGTTTCCTTTATTCGCTTCGGATTCATCTTGTAGATTTCCGCCTTCTCAAAACGTCTATTGTCCGGACGAATAATAATTGTATGTTCTTCTTCATTCAAGGACTCAAACAGACAATAATTAGTACGATTACGATCTCCGCAATATTTATCAAACCTACGGATATAGGAAGGATCATTCTGATCATCTATCTCTACTGTCATTCCTCCGGATGAAGGTCCGATTAAGTCAAACACCCCAACTCGAATTCCCTTAAAATGCACTTTCACAAAATCTTCCGAATCCGAGGATTCCAGAACAACCGGCAATGCTTTTTGGTCTCCCTGAAAATTTGAAAAGGCTTTATCATCTTTCGAGAGTAGTTTCCAACCTTCGGAATGTTCAAACTCTGTTACGGGAATCATTTTAGCTTTCTCATAATTACCCGGATACAACGGAGCTTTCAATGCATGTGCCTTTTCCTGCGCCTTGTTCATTTGTAACAGGGAACGGCTCAGTGTCTTTGTATATATAGGATGTCCGCCATCATAAGTAGGATGTGTCCCATCATTCGTAAACACAATCTTACCACTATACTCCTTTTTTGAATCTCCTTTAAAAACCAACTTATCCTCATTCAACAATTCCAGAACATCATCGGCAAAATTAACAGACGGAATATCATAATAGTCTGCTACTGTCTCCATATACCGCACAGAACGGTAATTCTTTCCTGCTTTCAAGTCATCCAACATTGGTTCATTTAGCGTATAGAGAAAACATATATCCGTATGCGGATTATGATGCCAGATCTTACGCACAATTCCTTCCATGGAATGAGCGATCACCAAGGAGTCAGTTTTGGCATCATTCACAGCAAATTCGACAAATACCAAATCCGGATGATACTGCAACACGTCCCGTTCTGTACGGAACACACCCAAATCGGATCCGGTCCCACCAATTCCGGAATTTATTGACGTAAACTGTACATTACTATATTGTTGCTTGAGCCAATCAGTAATTTGCACTCTATATCCTTGATGATTTGTTATACTTCCACCCAAAAAAACGACAGATACGGGTTCATTCTTTTGTATCTTATAATTAAAATTAGGAAGTCCTGCACGCATCTGTAACCCTACAGAGTCTTCTGTTGTAGTACAACTCAAACAAAACCCGATAAGACAAGCTATAATTCCACTAAATAAAAATTTCTTCATAAGTATAATGATTAAAATGTAAACAGTTTATGCTCCAAGTTGACCGGTGACTTACCTTTGAACGGAAGCTGTCCCAACAATATCCGTAATAAAGCAGAATGAGTGGAAGCATCATTCGAATAAGTATTTATATAAGTCTTGACACGTTCAAAATATTCATTTCCAATGTAAGGACTACCTAATGAAATAACAATCACTTTACTTTTGTCCATAGAATTGGCAGCCCATACGGACTGAGCCTCATCGTCCCATAATTGGAGCGGGCCAAATGGAGTATGAGTATTCCGTGCTACCAGAAAGATTACTTTATCATACACTTCAGTCGCATTATCCTGCCAACCTTGATCTTCATAAAGTATATTACGGCGGAAATCAACCTCAAAACCATTCTTCACAAACTCATCCCGCAAATTCTGTAATCGCTTAAAGTCACGGTCGTTACCTTTATGAGCTACGGGAGTTACAGCCACCAATAACAGCTTTTTATCTTTTTCCAAAGAAAGTGGTAACTTATGATCTTCATCCCGTACTAAAGTTATGGAACGCTCTGTTATCTCTTTGGCAGCTTCCCGTATTTCAGCTTTTTCTTCTGCTGAGACAGGACGTATCAACTCCCTGTTTTTATTTAATAACCCAAAACGTTCTTTCATTGCCCAAACACGGCGAACAGCATCGTCCAACCGTTCCATTGGAATTTCACCACGTTGAATCCGTACTTCTACCGTATCCATGTATTCGTAAGAAGGCCACAACAATATATCTACCCCGGCTAAAAAGCTGGCAACTTGCCCTTCCAAATCATTTTTATACCAGCCCCGGAAACCTGCCATTGTCATCGCGTCCGATACCACAACCCCGTTAAAATGCATTTCTTTTTTCAATAACCCAGTTAATAGCTCATGGGATAAAGTTGCCGGAGGCAGATAACCATTTATCCTTTCTTTCTGATAGAAAGGTAAAGTTATATGTCCGGGCATGATACATGCAACTCCTTTTTTAATCAACTCGGCAAACACTTTTCCATGATATTGCTTCCACATTTCTTCAGACAAGGAATTGACAGTTGTCATCAAATGCTGATCACGATAATCAACCCCATCTCCCGGAAAATGTTTGATTGTAGCGGCAACAGAGTTATCTTGCAACCCCTTTATCTGTTCGGACAACAAACAAACCGCTTTTTCCGGATTATCCGAAACTGAACGTGTATTTACAATAGGATTCAATGGATTCATATTTAAATCTGCAACAGGATGTAACACCCAGTTTATACCCAACGAACGACATTCTAATGCTACACTTTTACCATATTTATAAGCTAATTCCGGAGAATTTGCGGCTCCCAGTGCCATCTCTTTCGGAAAAGGAGTCATCCCTTGAAGTCCTACTCCCGATTCATAATCCTGTTGAAACAATAAAGGAAGCTCTGATGCTTTTTGATATTCCTCGACAGAACTACGCACAAAATCAACCCGCTCTTCCTCCGGAACTCCTGTAAACAACTTCCACCCCATAAAATAACCTGTAACCGGGTAACGTTTGAAGTACACGTCCAATGAGCCGTCTCCCAAATCCAATTCTTTCTTGCGATCAGGTAACATTAACATTGTCTGCCCTATCTTTTCACGCAAAGTCAAAAGTTTCCAAGTGGAATCTACCGACTGAAATTCATAAACCTCATTAACCGAACCTGCTGTCACTCTTTCTTTTGTACAAGAAAAGAACACGGATACAAGCAATGTAGCAGTAACTATTAAAAAGAGTTTTTCATAATTCATTTCACTTTGTTTTTCATGTTACAAAAATAGCACTCCTTATTTTAATCCATTAGAAATCATGTTTCAATCTTTTCCATACATGTATCTTTATTCCTACTCCGGTTACATTACTATCACACAGGTTACGTTTTTCGTTTTCAGCCTCGATTTTGTTTGCGAGTTACTTGCAAACAAATTATATTTGCTTCTACTAAAAATATCTATCAGGACATGAAAAACATTGCATTCATCATTTTTCTTCTGTTTATTTCCATTTGCAGAGCGCAAGACAACAACATATTGTTTCAGAACTATAACGTAAGCAACGGACTCTCACAAAACACCGTTATACGTAGTTTGGAAGACAGTAACGGAGTTATGTGGTTTTGCACGCGGGATGGGCTGAACCGGTTTGATGGTACCGAGTTCGAAGTTTTTCGCGCCGACGGTCAGCCGCACTCCCTATCCAGCAGTGATGTTACCACCATTATTGAAGAATCGCCCGGAGTTCTATGGATAGGGACTCACAGTGGACTGAATCGCTACGATGTATCCTCAAATACATTCACTCAATACTTTCATGATCCGGCGAACCAGTATACTATATCGGACAATTGCATCAAACACTTGTTGTGCGATAACCAAAAAAGAATCTGGGTAGGCAGCATGAAAGGACTCAATCTGTATAATAAGGAAACTGATGATTTTATCCCCATTTCAACCAACGGTTCTGTCTTCTGGCTTATGCAAAACAGTCAAAATGAAATCTGCTATCTTATCAACAACACATTGTGCATCATGAATCCTGTCACCTATGTTACAGAGCGTTTTCAATTCGGTGATGAACATAAAATCTACTTTTTATATGAAGACAATGATAAACGCTTGTGGGTAGGTATGTGGGATTCAGGACTTAAATGGTTGACCGTAAAAACCGTAAACTTGTAGATGCCAACCTGACAATGGAAAATGGCAAAAATTTACTAATAACTCCCAAGTACACTACATTGTAGAAACGTTGAAGGAATCTTATGCTTGCCACACGTGAAGGAGTGCTGATTTATGACCGGCAAGCAAACAGGCTTATCAATTATTACCAACGGGAACAAAGCTGCGGTTTGAGTGAAAATACCATCATCTCTCTATATAGGGATAAAGCAAATAATATATGGATCGGAACTTACGGAGGAGGTGTTAATTTGTACACACCATACAGTAATTTCTTTATTCCTCATAAACCAGAATATAAGCTCCAGAAAAGTATCGGAAACATTAATGCCATAGTGGAATATAAAGAGAAACTTTGGTTAGGCACGGACGGTGGTTTAATCATCTACAATCCCAAAGACGAAAGTTATGAGTACTGCCCGCTTCATGTTCCACGCTCGGTAACAAACAATGAAGTAAAGTATATACAGAAAGAAGGAGATCATCTTTTATGGATTAGTATTTATTATTGCGGACTATATCTCTATGATATGGAAACCCGCCGCATAATAAAAGAAATACCCGATTTTCCTTATAATCAAGTAAGACGTATTGCCAAAGGTACTGATAATATTTATTGGATTGCTTTAGGAGTAGACAGCCCCATACTACGTTACCACATGGAGAACAACCAATTGGAAGAGTCTTTTCCAGTAAAGGGTCGTGCCACAGAACTTTCTATCATCAATGTACAAGATTTAAAAGCTATAGGACCTTATATATGGATGGGGACTCGTGCAGCCGGTCTATATCGCTATCACACACAGACTCATGAATTAAAACATTTTGGTAGTGAAGAAAAAAGTCCGGAACAATTCCTGCCAAGCAATCATGTCAGTACGCTGTATACTGATGCATCGGAAAATTTATGGATAGGAACTTATGGCGGAGGCATAGGATTATATAATAATATCAAAGAAAGTTTCACGATATATAATGAAGAGAACGGTCTTCCCAATAATGCTATCAACAGTATTGTGGCCGATAATAACGGTAAATTATGGGTTTCTACTTTAAAAGGCATGTCATGTTTTGACCCCAAATCAGAGACTTTCACTAACTGGGATAATAAAAATGGATATTCTTTGCTGGAAACCAATTTACACGCTTGCCTAGAAAAGTTCATCCAACATTTTTTATGTCGGTGGAAATAATCATTTCCTTTCATTTAATCCCCAATTAATTAGACGAAATACATTTATACCTCCCGTATATATTACAAAAATGAGAATTTGGGCAGATTATCTGGAAGATAATAAAGCTACCCAATGGGTAAATATCTCAAATCAGAGAATCAAATTAAGATACAACCAAACCTCATTCACAATCAAATTCTCCGCACTTAGTTATGTGTTTGCCTCCAACAATAAATTTTCCTATATGCTTGAAGGATTTGATAAGGGTTGGTCGGAACCGACACACGAACGGAGTGTTAACTATACTAATATCCCGCCGGGTAAGTATGTTTTTAAAGTAAGAGCTTGCAATAATGACGATATATGGAGCAATGGAAATGCTTCATTATCAATTACAGTCACTCCTCCTCTATGGAAAACATGGTATGCGTATTTGTTCTATCTAGCATTCACTATTAGCATGATTATGCTGTTCATACGTTATAAAACCCGGGAAGCACAACTGAAAATGGATCTTCAGTTAAAACAGATGGAGAAACAGAATATTGAAATCAGTCACAATATGGGTGTACAGATGTTCACCAATTTCTCACATGAGCTACGTACTCCGCTCACTTTAATCATAGCTCCGCTCACAGACCTGTTGCATAAAGAAGATATGCCTCCGGCATATCGCCAACCATTGGAGCTGATCAACCGTAATTCCCAACGTTTATTATGGCTGGTAAACCGTTTAATGGACTTTCACAAGCTGGAAGCCGGGAAAATGCAACTTCACGTCAGCAATTACAATCTAGGTACTTACATACCTGAAATCATCAAACTATTTATGCCTGTTGCCGAAAAGAAAAACATATCTATCGAATTTAATGATACGACCTCCTCAACAGACACTTGGTTTGATGCCATTCTATTGGAAAAGGTTTTCTTTAACCTGCTCTCCAACTCTTTAAAGCATACTCCCAACGGTGGATATATTATCATCTCAAGTATGGAAACCAATACTGAAGATATTCAGAAGCCTGAAAATTTGGGCCTCCCCGCAGGAAAGATTCTTTTGATTAAAGTAGAAGATAGCGGCTCCGGAATCCCTGCCAATATGATGCCCCGTATATTCGAAGCTTTCTTCCAGGCAGGTGAGAAAGTGTTGGGAAGCGGAATTGGGCTGAATCTGACAAAAAGTATCATTGAGCTCCATGGCGGACGTATTTGGATAGATAATAAAGAAGGGCATGGAATAACCGTGTCTTTCACCCTCCCATTAGGTAAAGACAGTTATACCGAAAACCAACTACTTAGCAAAGACAAGATAGTAAAATCCACCCATACTTATTCTGATGTAGAAGCACTTATTGCAACAGATGTCAATCCCTGCGAGATATCTCAGACTAATACTTCACCCAAGGAAATGACTCTGCTCATAATAGAAGACAATGAGGATGTACGTAATTACCTGGTATCATTGCTCAGCAAATACTATAATATCTATACTGCCGTAAATTGTAAAGAAGGCTATGAAATAGAACAAAAACAAATACCTGATTTGGTGATTAGTGACATTATGACTCCATATATGGACGGTATTGAGTTTACAAGATTATCTAAAAACAATATGGTAACTTCACATATTCCGATCATATTGCTCACAGCCCGTGTCACTTCATCGCAAGTGCGCGAAGGCTATGAATCGTTAGCTGACGATTATATCATGAAACCATTCGATCCGGAATTGTTGGTTGTACGTGTTGCCAACCTGTTGACTAATCGGAAAAAACTCGCAGAACGATATGGAACGGAAATGGTATCAATCAACAGAGAGCCACAGAAAGCTAAAGAAACTTCTGTTTATAGTGCCATGGAAGAAAAGTTTATGAAAAAAGTAATGGAAATAATAAACAAAAACATAGAAAACCCTGCCTACTCCATTGATCAGTTCAGTGAAGAAATCGGTATGAGCCGCGTACAGGTATATCGCAAGATCAAAGCCGTAACAGGTATGTCGCCCAGTAAACTCATCCTTGACATACGGTTGAAAACTTCACTAGATATGCTTCAAAACACAGAATATACAGTGACCGAAGTTTCTTATCGATGCGGTTTTAATGAAATATCTTATTTCGGAAAATGCTTCAAAACAGAATACGGCTTATCTCCTTCCGAATATATAAAGAAGTACAGGAAATAACAGAGTTATTATCAAAAAGAAGTGCCGCTATCGTAAGACATAGCGGCACTTCTTTTTTAGAACCTCACCTTCTTTTAAGGTTGCTGATAAGATCCTGAATACAAATATTCAATGGAAGGCAACGGTACATACATAGTACTGTAAGGCGGATTCATTGCAGGAATCGGATCCCCATCAGTATTCGGATTATCATAAACAGCTCCCGGATTTCTCTTTTGCCCATCAATTGTCTTCTGCATAGCTACTAAATAAAGCAAGCGGTCTCCATTCTCAAAACCAAACTCTTTGATTCTTTCTTTTTCTATATCTGCTTCAGTTACATTCTTCAAAGGAGTCAATCCGGCACGTTGACGAATCTTATTCACATCTCCTAAAGCTTGAGATGCATTCTTAGAAAGGACTAAGGTCGCACGCGTCAGATATGCTTCCGCCAAACGAATCAACGGTACTTGGGAATACTTCCCATACGGAGCCCGATAATACTTATCATTCCAAAAAGCATTCCATTTTGTCTTGTTATATGCCATTTCATGTATGGTTTTATCTCCTCCATCCGTATAGTTTTTCAGGAAATAATGCAGTTGAGTAAATCTCTTATCAGCCAAGGCTTCTGCACTCGGAACATAATTCGTCAAATCCATAGGATCATCTGTTACCGCCCAGCCAATATACTTAATTAAACGAGGATTCCAGTAAGCACAAGCCCAACCACCATGTTGCCAATTCTGACTGCCACGCGCTCCTTCCAACCATAATTTATTACTAGCATCAAATGTCTTTGACTTGAAATTATAAATACCAGTTTTACACATACGAGCTAACGGAATAGCTACGTTATTTCCCTGATTGCTTTCAGTGAACGCACACTCAAACATAACTTCCTTTGATACTGGGTCTACTGTATATTGTTGTTCGGCATTCCGGTTAAAAGCAACAATCGGTTCTTCTGTCAAATCAAAAGGTGCTACTCCGGCTTCCGCTTTAGTAATCACATAATCAGCTTCTTCCAATGCTCCGTCTTTATCTCCCATTAACCATTTTACACGCATCAACATCATAGCAGCTGAAAATTTATTGGCACGACCACGCACAAAATAATCTTCAGGCATCAGACTTTTAGCTTTAGCAAAATCAGACAACATCTGATCATACACTTCTTTCACAGTCCCCATATAAGGATTGCGTGCAGACTCTTGTGAATAATCAAGCCTATTGATTAACGGAATGAACTTACGATTATTCCCCTCTCCACCTGCCGGGTCGTAAGGAGCAACAAAAGCTCGGCTAATCAGCCAATAGGTATACCCTCTCATAAAATATAGTTCTCCGGTCTGACGTGCCAACGTCTTCTTATCATTTTCAGTCATATTGGCAAAAACTGGCTCTCCTTTTTTCTCCTTCTCCTCAATATAAGTCAACGGAGAAGTAGCTCCTGTTACAGAACGATATAATATTGAAAAGGTCTTCTCAAATTGTTGTCCTGTTACATCAAAGGTAGACATCTGACGAGGATACCAGTAAAGTGCTTCCTGCTCATAAGCCCCTTGCGGATTAACCGTAGACAAATCTGCCACCAATTCCTGATAATAAGGGATAATACCGATAGGTGCCTGCCAATTAGGATTCTGAAAAAGAGTATTATAAGGATCAGCAACAGAATATTCCAAATCATCAACCGATAACCAAGGATTAGATTCCGGACGATCCAGTTCAAAAAATTTATCCATATCACAGGAAGCAAGAAGTGCAATACCGGATAAGGCTATCATTATATTTTTTATCGCTTTCATACTATCAAATATTTAATTAAAATTTAAAGTTAATACCTGCGGAGAATATACGGGTCTGCGGCATTTCACTACCGGAGAATACAGCTCCCTGCGCATTGGCACCTGTTTGGTTCTTTACTCTTACTTCAGGGTCATAGCCGTTAAATGAAGTAATGGTGAAAAGGTTGACAGCTGAGACATACACTCTTAAAGCATCAATATTTATTTTCGAGCAGATTCTTTGTGGAAGTGTATATCCTAAAGTCAAATTACGCAAACGTAAATAAGCACTTTTCTCCAGATACTTGGTGTGACCGGCATCATGTTTTATATAAGTTACATTTTGCTTGTCATTTCCATTGTCATCATAATTATATTTATCTTGCCAACGAAGTTGCGGATACTCTGCAATATCTCCCGGTTTCTTCCATGAGTTCTCATAAATATCAGCAGTCACATTATTACGTCCATCTCCTACAAATGATTTTGTATATCTATGATAATTAAAGGTATAACTACCTAATGAGAGATAGAACATAAATGATAAATCGAATGCCTTATATTTAAAGTTATTTGTCCAGCCCATATAAACTTTCGGAAGAGCCGTTTTACCTTCTTGAATTATACGATGTTTATTTACGTTTGATTGAGTAGCGGGAATCAATCTTCCGGTTTTCACTGTCTCACCGGTCTTATTGTAACGGTCAAGATCTATTTCATAAATCATGCCGATACCTTTCTCCGGATCAACTCCTGCCCATTCAGCCATAAAATAAGTACCCAAAGCCAGATCTTTCTTCGTGATCGCTCCCGGACGTGTATTGATGATACCGGTTCCTTTTGCATCAACACTCGCATCAAGTGCTGTCACTTTATTCATATTTGTCGTCAAATTATAGTTCATGTTCCATTCAAAGTCTTTCTTGACCAAAGTAACATTAATGTCAAATTCAAATCCCTGATTATACATCGAACCAACATTTGCCCACATAGAATTATTGTCAGCATTACCGCCACTATTGGTGATACCGGCAGATGCGGGTAATTGCACACGCATCAACATGTCACTTGTCGTACGACGATAATAAGCAATAGAACCATTTACTTTATTATTGAACAGCGCATAATCAAGTCCCAAGTCAATACTTTTGTTTTTCTCCCATTTAGCTGCTTTATTAGCAATATTCCATAAGAACATATTCTGCATATTATTGTAATATTGCTTGCTCTTTATACTATACGAATTCTTCGTCACTTCCGAAGGAATGTTCTGATTACCTGTTTCTCCATAGCTGCCACGTAACTTCAACAATGAAATAAAACCGGCATTACGCATAAAAGCCTCATCAGAAATAATCCAACCACCTGATACTGAATAGAAGTCTCCAAAACGGTTTTCTTTCACAAACTTAGATGATCCTTCGCGTACAAAAGATGCTCCAAGTAAATAACGTTGCTTGAACTTATAGTCGATACGGTTAAAGAAACTGAATGTGTAACTCTCACCACCTATATAAGCACTGTTATTCCCCAGCATTGTACCAATAATCTTGGGTTCCTGAAACTCACCACTCAAGTTCTTACCGGCAACAACAGCATTATCCGTATAACTCCTATTTGCTTCAATACCCGTTACAATATCCAGACCATGATCTGTCCATTCACGGTTATATTTGGCAAAAGCATGATATTGTTGGGACTTAGTCGTTTTCTTACTTTTATTACCTTGGTTACCATCTACATTGCCAGTATTCGTAATCAAGCCGGACAACCAATAATCACTTTGCGCCAATCCATACCCATAACTTGCATCTGCACGAACTGAGAGCCCTTTTATCCACTTCAGGTTAACATCCATATATAATGTTGTGCGGAAACTAAAATTCTCACCTGTACTCAACTGATAATCGTTGTCAAGAGTAGCTGTCGGATGACCATCCGCCATTTGTGGATTCCAATACCCTGTAGGGTCTTCCGGATCATACACTTTGCGCCACGGAAACTTATCAGAAACTACCGCCCATTTATTCGTCGATTTTTTACGGTCGAACTTCAGAAAAGACTGAGTTCCCAAAGTCACAATTCCTTTCTTAAATTCACTATTCAAACGTGCACTGACCGCATTCATGCTAAGCCCTTTCAAACTGGACTCATCAGAACGGTAATTAACAGACGCGTAAGTCGTTGAGTTCTCTCCCCCTTGGTTCAAGGCCACGTTTATATCATGGAAATGTCCCATACGAGTCACCAAATCGACCCAATCCATATCCGTATTCATAGCTTCCTCACGAGTTATCGGAGAAGTCCAATTGGAATAATACGGTTCGATAATATCTTTCTGTGGGTCAAGCGGATTTAATCCCACATTAGCACGAGCCTCATCCATTATATTAAAGTATGTCTTCGTACTGGCCAGTCCTAAATCTGAATTAGTGATAGGAGTAATACCGCCTTCATAATGAACGTCGAATTTAAGTCCTCCCTTTTTTCCCTTCTTCGTTGTAACAATGATCACACCGTTCGCACCTCGGGAACCATAAATTGCAGTTGCAGCAGCATCTTTCAATACTTCTATTGATTCAATATCATTGGAGTTCACCATCGTAGAACCTCCGCCTACAATACCGTCAACCACCCAAAGCGGATCACTCCCCGATGCTATAGAACCGATACCGCGAATCTTTATCTGTGGAGTACTACCCGGCATACCGTCATTCACAACTTGTACACCGGAAGCCAGCCCCTGCAAAGAATTCTCAAAACGCCCACCTTGCATCAGCGACATTTCATCACTTTTAATTTTAGAAACAGACCCTATCATATCACGGCGTTTCTTAGTTCCATAGGCAATCACCACCACATCATCAATCACCACAGAGTTTTCTGTCAATGTAACATCGATAACCCGACGTTTTCCCGGAACAATTTCCTGATTATCAAACCCCATATAACTAAATCGAAGAGGAGAAGAGTCTTTCTGAACAACAATACTATACCGACCATTCATATCAGTAACAGTACCATTCGTTGTACCTTGTTCTAAAACCGAAACACCTACAAGAGGCTCTCCTTTGGGGTCAACTACCTTACCAGTAATTGTTGTATTCTGTCCCCAAACAGACAACGTCGGTAAAATAAGTCCAATCATCAGCACCAACAGGAACCGAGATCGTAATCCAATACGTGTAAATGAATTCATAATAATTAAAAATTTAATAAAGGTTACTTAGTGTTGTTTAACTACGGATGCAAAATTAGGCATTAGACAGCACGGCAATTAATACTCATGCTTCAAAATATATGAGAATAACATCTTCATAACAACACTGGTTACATTTATATAATACATGTTACATGATACGCAAATTCGAATGATTTATGTCAGTCTCAACCGTCATGTTTTTCATATTTTCTGCAATGATATAAAATACTTCGAATAACTCATGAAACAAATCTCATATATTTTGAAATGCCATTATTAAAAAGATTGGCTAAATCACGGTACTTTTGCACTTGTTCTATTTTCAACAATCAATATAATACAATGAAACATTTACTGATCTTATTATTAGTCTGTACTTTTCCTTTCCCAGCCGGGGGCAAAGTATTATCCAACTTTCCCCACTCCAAGGAGAGAGGGGCATACAAGCAGCCATCGAAAAAGCATCTATGAACGGAAGCTCCATTTTACTTCATGACGGAGACTATATCCTTCATAAAAGCATAGATATAAAAAACTGCAAGAAAGGGATAATAATAAAAGGTAAAAATCCGGGAAAGGTACAGTTGCGGTGTGATAAACCCTTGAAAGGAAAACTGAGACCTGTCAAAGATACTCAAACAAAAAACAGAGTTCACCCGAATGCTCAAGGTATTATTATGGAGATAGACTTATCGGAAATAGGTATCAATGTTCCTTTTTTTCCCGATTTAATGAAAGAGCGTAAGAACTTTCCACAACTCATTTACAACAATGAGCTACTCCCTCTTTCGCGTTACCCCAACAAAGGTTATCTATATATGAAAAGGGTATTGGACAATTTCGGAACAAACGAACAAGGAGGTACTTTTGAATATAGTGATCCGGAACACGGCAAATGGGTGAATGCCGTCAAAAACGGTCTATGGTTTACAGGATACTGGCGTATCCCCTGGCAGGCCTGGACTGTACGTATAAAGGAAATAGACCCGAACAAACAAACTGTCACTCACAGCGTAGGGATAGAAACAAAGGAAGGAAAAGATGTAGGCATATTTGGCGGCATCGGTTCCAAATATCATCGTCCGTACGGTTCGGGAAAAGAAGAATATTATGTAGAGAATCTTCTCGAAGAAATAGATCATCCAGGAGAATGGTGCATTGATTTTACAACTCAAAAATTATATCTTTTCCCTCCCGAACATTTTGATGAAAACTTATTGAGTATTGTATCAGACACTACCCCATTGATTAACATTATAAATTCAAATCATATAAAAATAGAAAATATCTCCTTCAAAAATCATTTAGGCGATGGCGTCATCATAAAAAATGCCACAGAATGTCTGATTGCCGGATGTAACTTCAAAAATATATTAGGAGACGCATTAATCATTCAGGGAGGAAAACAAAATAGAATACAAAGCAACAACTTTGAATATATCGGTCGCACCTGTATTGAGGTATCAGGAGGTGACCGAAAAAATCTGATTGCTTGCAAACACTTAATAGAGAACAATTATTTTACCCGTTTTGGTGAGATACAGCGCAGTTATGCTCCTGCTGTAAAACTGGGAACCTTTACTACAGGAATCGGCATAAAAGAAGGCAATGCAGTGGGAATTACCGTCCGGCACAATATGGTACACAACGCTCCCCATGCAGCCTTTATCTATGGAGGAAACAACAACATCCTAGAATATAATGAAGTGTTCGACATAGCTCGGGTCACAGGTGATGTCGGAGCCTTTTATAGTCGTTGGGACTGGACTTCACGAGGCAACGTCTTACGCCACAATTTTATTCATCATTCACCACGAGCTAATGCATTGTATGCAGATGATGGACATGCGGGGGACTCAATTTATAAAAACATAGTCCATCAAGTCGTTTCCGGTACCATTATAGGTGGAGGCCACTGCAATTACATTCACGATAATCTATATTTTGATTGTAGTGCAGCAGGCATAAGTATTGATGCCCGTGGAAAAAAACGAAATTATAATGCACAAAATCCTGAATTCACCCATTTGTTCGATGTTTTCCGGATTAACAAAGGCAACTGGGACAACATCTACCCAGGCATAAGTACATTTTTACAGACCGACCATCTGGAATTACCCATTAATAACAGCATAGCAGATAACACATTTATCAACTGCCGTTGCGGATTACGAAAAGAAGGGAAAGATAAAGATTTTCAATATTCATACTTCGGCAGTAATACAGACTTGGTTATTCCCAACTTAAATTTCCGGGAAATATCTATTCTAAAAAGTCTGAAAAATATTCTGGGAGTTAGCTCTATAACAGAATACCAATTAGAGAAATGCGGACTATATATAGATAAATATCGCACTTCCTTACCGGATAGAGTACAATTAATCAATTCTATAAAACAACAACAAAAGGGTTTTGATTCTATCGAAGATCAACAAGTTACTAATAACAATCAATAATATTATCATGAGAAAACACCTATTTCCAGTCCTTTTGCTAGCGAACACACTGTGGAGTTGCCTGTTTGCTCAAACTCCTATTGTTATGGATATGGTTCATCATAATCCGGGTGAACCTTTCACAAACACATGGTTCAATGAACCTGGGAATTTAGTGCAATATGGTTTTAACGCGCAAGTAGTTAATGAATTTCAATCTGTACATACAGCCATAACATATAGCAGTTTAGACCCGAGAATATGTCCTGCCGGTTCTAAAGAGCGTTTATGGATCGATTCTGTTGCCACCCGTATAGAAAACAAGATTGAAGCTATCCATAAAGCCGGATTGGAAGCATATTACTTTACTGATATCATCGTACTTCCCAAACGCCTGGTGGAAATTTATAAAAATGAAATTTGTGACGCGACAGGACGAATTGACTTCACTCGCCCCAAAACACAAGAGATACACCGAATCATGCTTCAAGAAATATTTAAACGTTTCCCGAAACTTGACGGTCTAGTTATTCGCGTAGGAGAAACTTACTTGCAAAATACTCCTTACCACACAGGTAATGGTCCCATACCCAGAAACGAAAAATCATGGGAACATAATTCTGCTTATAAAACCGATGGAGGAGAAAAAATACACAGTAACCTAATAAATCTGCTGAGAGAAGAAGTATGCATACGTCAAAATAAAAAAATCTTCTATCGCACATGGGATTTCGGTTACTTCCATATCAATCCCCAATATTACCTTTCCGTAACAAACAACGTTGAACCTCACCCCAATCTATATCTATGCATAAAACACGTACAGGGGGATTATCACCGAACGTATAAATTCAACCCTACATTAGGAATAGGTAAGCACAAACAAATTGTAGAAATTGAATGTCAACGCGAATATGAAGGTAAAGGAGCATACCCGAACTATATTGCAGACGGTGTACTTAATGGATTTGAAGAATTAAAATCAGATTCCCAGCCTTACTGTTTGAACCAGTTAAAATCAAATCCCAATTTTGCCGGTATTTGGACATGGTCAAGAGGAGGAGGCTGGAGAGGTCCCTATATCAAAAATGAATTATGGTGTGACATAAACGTTGCAATATTGGCCAATTGGGCAAACCGGATGTCGTTACCGGAAAAGGAATTATTTAAGAAATACGCCATAGCCAACGGATTCAAAGGAAAAGACATCGAACGTTTTCATCGTCTTTCTCTTTTGTCTGCTGACGCGATTGTCAGAGGAAGAGCATCTTTAATTCTCCCCATCAATGTATGGTGGACGAGAGATCAATTCATCGGAGGAGAGAAAGAACTGAGACAGAATCTCAAAACTATTATAGAACAAGGACTAACTCATAAAATTATACTAGAAAAATCCCAAAGTGTTGCTATCTGGAAAGAGATTGTAGCATTAGCCGATAAAATACAAACAAGGCAATCCGGAACTAAGACGTTACTTACAAACTCCGCCAAGTACGGATTACTTTTATATTCAATCTATGAACAGGGTTGGATTATCATGCTCAAAGGCTACGAAGGAGATATGAACGGTCAATATGACACAAAAAGTATTCGCAAAGCCATCGATAATTATGACCGGTTATGGAAAGAATACAAACTATTCGGAGAGACTCATCCGGATTGTGCCACACTTTATGAGCCTTATAGTTTTGACTTTAACAAACCTCCATTGTATCACGATTTAAAACAAGGACTAAATCCTACTGTAGATAAATACAGAATTACAGATAAACCATAAAAAATAAGAAAATATGAAGAAGACATTTCTAACCGTGCTGTTATTCTATATTTTCACAGGAATAGCAGTAGCACAAAACCTGTCAAAAACAACAGAATACAAAATCTTATTGACAGGAGCCTCATTCGCTTCTCCGCAAAACGGTTGGTTCGAAATCGGTTGTCGCAAACTGAATGCCGAAGCCATAAACCGGGCCATAGGCGGAGAAGCCATAGCCAATACAGCTAACCGAATGGCCAATGGTACCCTCTACTCTAAAGAAGAACTGGAAAATATTGATGCATTAGTCATTATGCAAGTACACAATAAAGATGTTTATGAAGAACTTCAACTGAAAGATAAATACACGGATTATGAAGTACCATTTGATCGCAGCAATTACGCGGCAGCCTATGATTATGTCATCAAACGTTACCTCACGGAATGCTATGAATTACGTAACGATACTACATCCAAATACTATAATACTCCTTATGGTAAACCTGCAATTATTGTATTATGTACACACTGGCATGATTGTCGCACCGTTTACAATGAAAGTATCAGAAAACTCGCCGCTAAATGGGGATTTCCTTTAATTGAATTTGATAAATATATCGGATTCTCAAAAAATGTATTACATCCTGTCACAGGAAAACCTTTCAGCCAATTATATTCCACGGATATTCAAGTTACAGAAGGCATAGCTTATGGACATCATCCCATACGGGGAGAACAATCATATATGCAACAACGAATGGCAGCTATTTTTGTAGATTCGATGAACAGAATTTTACCTATAAAGTACTAAGTATGAAAAGAACTATTATATATACCCTCTTTCTCCTGTCTTTCGTTTGTCAACAGGCGAATGCGACACATATTGTTCAAAATCAATATGATTCCTCATTGAACCAATCGGAACATATGTCTTGGTGGACACATGACAGGTTTGGTCTGTTTATCCACTGGGGACTTTACGCTATGCCTGCTCGCCACGAATGGGTAAAAAGCAGAGAAAAAATGTCCGATGAACATTACAACCGTTACAAAAACTTATTTAATCCCGATTTGTATAATCCGGAAGAATGGGCGTATATGGCAAAAGCAGCCGGAGTTAAATATATGGTTTTCACGACTAAGCATCATGATGGTTTTTGTATGTGGGACAGTAAATATACGGACTATAAAATAACCAATACACCTTATAAAAAGGATGTCTTAAAACCGTTAGTTAATGCTTTTCGTAACGAAGGTATACGTATAGGATTTTATTATTCGCTATTGGATTGGCATCATCCCGATTTCACCATTGACCGTAACCACCCCCAAATGCCACAAAACCCCGACCTCTTGAAAGAATTAAATAAGAACCGTAATATGGCAAAATACAGGGAATATATGAAAAACCAATTAACCGAATTGCTCACTGAATTTGGACAAATTGATGAACTTTTCATGGATTATACGTATGCTGAAGGAGAGAATGGAAAGAATAGTAAAGACTGGGATGCAGAAGGTATTGTCAAATTAGCACGAAAATTGCAACCACAGATTATTATAAACAACCGCCTCGGACTAACAGAAAATAGACAAGACTGGGATTACATCACTCCAGAACAATTCATGCCACAACAGTGGCCCACAGTAAACAGCCAACGAGTTCCTTGGGAAACCTGTCAAACATTCTCCGGTTCATGGGGCTACCATCGTGATGAATACAGTTGGAAAAGTGTACATCAAATAATTGTTATGTTAGCCGAAACTGTCAGTAAGGGTGGAAATCTATTACTAAACGTCGGGCCAACAGCAAGAGGTGTTTTTGACGAACGTGCTATAGAACGTTTAAACGGCCTGGCACATTGGATGCGTTTTCATAGTAGCGCCATTTATGGATGTACTGCCGCACCAACTGAATATACTTGTCCTAACAATTGTATTCTCACATATAACCCCAATACTAACCGACTGTATATACACGTGTTAGAATGGCCATTCAAATCCTTATATCTAAAACAATATAAAGGAAAAATCAAATATGCTCAATTATTGAATGACAATTCAGAACTCAAATTTCGGACTGAAACCAAAAAAGGAAGCCATATGACCGAAAACACAGGAGCTGACGATGTTATCATCACTTTACCTGTAGAACGCCCAAATGTCGAGTTACCGGTTATAGAACTTATATTGGAGTAGTCAACAGCAACGGAAGATTCCAACTAGATGTTGAACTTCTGATCGAAAAACATGAGCTGAAGTTTGATTACACTATTCAATCGCTTCAAATAAAGATAAGTCACTATTTCGATTCCATAACTTATGAATTGCTTTTCCTGATATGCAATGAAGCGGAACAAGTCCTCTTTGCCGGCTATCTAAAGAATTATACCTGAAATCTCCCATGACGAAATAACAATCCTCTTTTATAACGATAGGACCAAAATTATCATGAGAAGCAATTCGTTTACCTTTTTCCTCAATAGCCTTATTATTAATATATACGATCCCATCTTTAAGCTGTATTGTGTCTTTCGGCATCCCTATAATTCGTTTAACGTATAACTGCGTTTCATTTTCATCCCACTTGAATATAACAACGTCCATACGCTGCGGAGAAGAGTATCCCCACACACGATGATACCCCCAATTTGTTTTTTTATCAGCTTTGGCTACGGCTGGTATCAGACAGAGTAAATTGAGTACAGGTGTTTCTACAATTCGCTGAGGCATTAAAGCCCCGTATGTAATTTTCGAGTTCCAAACCAGACTTCTTGCACTTATCGTAGGAAACATACTATCAGACGGAATATATACCCATTCGCCAATGAATACCTTAACCAAAAGCAATATAAGTAACATACAAGTCCCCAGTTTGGCTAACGTCTGAAATTTGATACGTTTCATTTCAATTCCTCAGTAGATAAAGACTGTAAAGCAACACCATGTGTCTGAACCCATCTCGCCATGAACGCAAATGTGGTCTGCGTTTCCGACCATCGGGATAGAGAGTCACCGGGATTTCACAAATACGCATCTGATGAATAGAAGCCAAGGCAACAAGCTCAGAAGCAAACTCCATACCATTACACTGCGGGTTAATAATGTTATAGCATTTTTTCGTGAAAGCTCTCAGACCACAATGGAAGTCTCCAATATTATTCTTAAATAAAAACGCCCCAAGGACGACAAGAACGGATTGCCGACATAGCGATGAAGCCATGGCATAGCCCCTTTCGTGATTCCACCTGCAAAGCGGTTTCCCATTACCATATCATAACCAGCCTGTAATCGTTCGATAAATAATGATAATTCAAGAAAGTTATAACTATCATCAGCATCACCCATAATGATATATTTCCCATTGCAATGTTCGATGCCATGTCTCAAAGCACTGCCATATCCTTTCTGACTTACCTGTATCACATCCGCCCGATTATTCTTAGCAACGAGAGCGGAATTGTCTGTACTACCGTTATCGGCGACTATAATTTCATAAGTTAATCCGGTGTTTGAAAAAAATTGATGGATTTTCCGGATACATATGCCTAATGTCTTTTCTTCATTGAGGCAAGGCAAAATGATAGAATATTCAATGTCTGTGCTTTTCATGGTGTTAGTATTTTATATATTGCAAAATCTTGATTACAAAATACTTGTTGAAAACGGTTTTGGTTCAATCTGATCACCCCATGAGGGTATTGAAGATAGGAACCACGATACAGAAACTCGACATACCAATTGACGTTGGCAGGAAGATTGGATATCTCTCCCGAAATATTGCAGGAAAGACGATTCGTATATAAATAGATAGAGCGACTTTCTCCGCAGGCTACCCAATCGTCCTGAGCGGTATTCATACGGAGGAAGGCGTACATTTCTTGAGCACTCTCGCCTTCCACGTTCGGATTTATGGTAGTATAAATCTGTATGGGTGAGGTCGCATATTTTATTGAAACTTTCCAAACAGAACAGATTAGTATGCCTATAATTGGATAGAGAACCCATTTTCCCGCTTTTTTGCCCCACACCATACACATAAATCGGAATCCTTGAATGAAGAATATGAAACATAATGGAAAAAGGGGAAGCCAATACCTTATTACATCATAAGGCCAACAGATTAAGAGCATTATGGTAGAAACCAGATAAACTGACTCCGCCGTTAATTTCCGGCTACTTATGTATAAGCCGAGCAAGCAATTCACCCAAAAGAAAAGATTGAAGAGTGAAAAAGGAATATATAAGATCTGAGCAGGATATTCGTAAAATGTTTGGATGTTGTGAAGTAGGTTTGTCAGAGTCACCACCTTAAAGTGCTCAAAATGTTCTGTATATCCCGAAGGAAAAACAAGAGTAAAGACAAACCAAATGCATAGAGCAGATGCATAAGGAAGGAAAAACCTCCATCCTGATAATCTGTTTTTCCATTGAAGTACGATTAAGGAAATAAATAAGAAGTATCCTTCCGTACGAATCTGTGCCGTAGAAAAAAAGAAGAATACCTAAACCGATGTATAGTATAGTTCGCTTTTCGGTCTGTTCCTTCAATGCATAGAGTTTGTTCATTGTCCAAAAGGAGAACATGAGGAAGCAGAAAAAGGGAAGTTCGCTGCTGACGGAGTTAACATACCCCCAATAGAATATGTTGCCTGTCAGCAAAGCTAAAACGAGTAGGACGGACATTCTGAAACGCTCTTTCGAGAGAATAGGGTGATAATAGAGAAAGATGAAAGCCCCTACCAGACAGATAACTCCTACAATTTTGAAGGCAAAATAGTTGATGCCAAACAATACCACACACGGAAATAGTAGCAGAGGATATCCCCACGGGTAAAGTATAGGTGAATAGCGCTGATAAGTAGAATGGGCTATCATCTCCTGCATGTCCGAAAACACTTGCTGCATATCTCCGTATTGTATGCTTTGTGCCTGTCGGATATAAAGTGCAAAGTCACCGTTGAATATATGCCCCGACACTATTAATTGCACGGCTCCCCATAGGGTGCCGCACAATAATAGCATAAAACATAGTTCAGTAATATGTTTTTTCAGGAACTGCATGAGTCATTATTTGCATCTAATAGACAGAACTATAGAGCTTTCTCTTCTACAAATTTAAAGTCATATCCCGGTTCGTTGTCTTCCTTCGTCAAAGGAGTAATCTTTCCCTCTACAATCATAGATTCCGAAGATCCCAAACTGGGGAGTTGAACGAGTTTATACCCCGCTGCCGCTTCCTTTATAAGTTCAAGATACTTGTCTGTACAAATAATCAGTGTATTTTCCGGATTGTATAACATCGGAGTTTTCTGCAATAATTCTTCCAACCGAATAAGTGCTTTGAGATTAGCCTTTGGACTTATTGAGATAGTATGGATATAAGCCGGTTTCCATATTTCTTTTAAACTCTCAGCTTTTATAAGCGATTTTTTATCAGATGTGCAAATAACAACCTTAGTCATATTTGTTATCTGAGGATCAGGCTCTTGCGAATAGGCAAAACCCAATGTCATGCAAAACAAGCATAACAATAAAATTCTTTTCTTCATAATTCTAAATTTTTAATTGGTTTGAAAATATCGTTGACTTATGTTTTTAAGATAATTGTTTGCCAAATCAGGAACAGCTTTGTCGGGTATGAAAGCATGTAAGATTGTCATGTCACTTGATAACAAAAAGCAATATGGAAAACCTTCTTCTTCCAATGGGAGAGATAAATTTCCATTTTCTATATCAAAATACAGTAGAAGGCAATTTCATGTTTTTCTCTAAATATCTACGAGCTGTTGACGATTGGTAGCTTCCAATAAGCAAAATATTCTCGTCAAGATTTAATTCTTTAGATAAACGCCCTATTTTTTGAAGTATGAAATTGACGCAATCACTGCAATATAATTCGTTGACTCTTACTACTAACACTTCTTTTCTCCCTTTCATATATTCCTCAAGCGGAATTGTGACACCATTGTATTCTTTTAATAAGATATTTGGCATCTTCATTCCATTCACCGAGAAAGCAATTTGAGAATTTACCCATAGTGCCATTTCTTTTTGTCCGGTAATGGATTTATCAGCAATCTGTTCCTGACAATACGTCTTTAGGGCCTTATACTTCTTTAAAGTGACCATATTGACACCTAGTAATAATAGTGCTAATATGCCAACAATATATATGTTGATATTCTTTTTCATCCTGTTACATTTAAATAGATTTAATATGTAGGAGGAATAAGACAGGATTACTATCTTCCGTTAATCCATCATACAACTGCATTAACTTGCTATCGTTAATTAATGGCGAATTATAAATTCGCTCTTTCATACGCATAACAGTAGTGGCAGATTGCGGAATAAGAAAAGTTTCTTTGTCATAACAAACTATGGGTGTATTTCCTGGAGAATGTGCAAAAAATAAAGGATTGTAATATCTGCCATTACACTTATAAGTCTTTTTCGTTTTATGAGAATAAATAACGAAAGGAGACCAAGTGAATCCATTTTTGCTAAAATAGAACAATGCATAGTCCTCTAATATAACATAGTCTGCCATATGAACTTTTGTTCCGACTATTTTTATATATGTATCACTGTTCATGTCCTCTGGTCTTTCTGGATATCCACCATTAGTTATATTTATTCTATATTTCTCGTAACAACGATCTTTCTCTATCTTATAAATATTATGCGTCCATGGCTCTTTTAAATAAATGTCATTTCCAAAACTACGTAAAGGATGCATTCCATTGTTTAAGTGAAATACCTCGTTATAAAAACTTGGAAATTCTCTATAAAGTAGTTTGAAATCTTTGTCATAAACAGATAGCATTTGCCGTTGAGAATCATCGTCCATACCAGCTTCTATAAACCCAGCAATAAAATCATTATTAATCAATTCAATATCATTTGCATAAAAGCTAGGAGATACATCTTTTATATGCTTCCCATTCAAATCGTAATAATGAAGACGATTCCAGTCATACAAAACTATTTGTTTTTGATCGCTTGTTAGACACATTTTGCATAAACGCGAGTATTCACCAGGACCTTGTCCTACTTTTCCGATTCTCCGAACGAAATTGCCGTGTTTATCAAAGCAATATACAGCATTTGCAACAAAAACATCCATTATGAAAATATACTCATTAGAGCAAAGTATCTGATGTATGTTTCCTATTAAACAGTCGCTGTTTGTTTCCAATTTGATGTATGATATATCATCGATCAAGCTGTCGAAAGCATAGGATTCTTCTCCATCCGGATCAACATTTATTTGAATAAGAGTTGAATCGGAAATAATATGCTCGCCTGTTGAAACTTTATTTTGGGGTGTCTGACAGCCAATGTTTATGAAGAGAATGATTACTGTAACAATGTTACAACAAAGTGTGAATAATTTTGATAATGACTTATAGTTTATCATACAATATATATTTAAAAAAATTATATACTAAGTCCATAGCATTAGGAATCCATGAACTTAGCATTTTTAATCATTACTGACGGCAAGGATCAGTAATACTACAAACTTCAACGTAATTTGTGGCTGGACCACAGTAATACTTTTTAGCATTAAATTCTTGTACTACAGTTTCAGTAGTGGTTGTTGATGAACCAGATGAAGAGTTTGAGCCCCATGAATGATCACCTCCAATAGAACCACCTATGATTCCATTACCTACACTAATACCACCATTGATATTAGTATCGGTTCTAGTACCCGTTGTGACAGATGAAGAACTCGAGGTGGTGGTTGTTTTTGTGCATTTCACATCTGTCTCTAATTGTTTTCCCATGTTAGTTGTAGTTCCGGATGTCGTCCCCGTCTGCGCCATCACCTGCGGATGCAGTGATATCTCCATTACTCCGAACTCATTAAGCGCGTCATGCACGTTTAAGATAGTTCCTACCATTAGTAAAGCCATTCCGGCTAATACTACGATTTTGTTCTTTTTCATTGTTTCTCGTGTTTAAAATTAATACTAAGGTTAGTTTCTCTTTTCTTTAAAACTTCTTTAAAGTGTTCTTTCAAAGTATCTGAGTTCTTCCATGCAGGAGCATAACCGGCAGTGTAAACGCATAGGTATGAGCAATATAGGAATCCGGCATATAGAATCCACTTTCTTTGGCGTTCGTATAGATGATATGACAATATGGAAAGCCCAATTGCAAACGCAATATACGGTATATACAGATAGCGGTCAGCTGCAACAACGTAGCGGGGTAGCGGAATCACATGAAGCACCGGCAACAGATGTAATATGAAAAACAGCGTGCAAAAGACCAATAATGGCTTTCTGCGGTTCAGGTATATCACATATCCTATGAATAGGATAACAAATGGGTATATCCATAAAGCCATGGGCATCTTTTCGCCTACCTGAAAGGGGAAAGGATAAAGATAGGAAAGCTTGAAAGGAATAGCCGAAATCAAGAGATACTTAAATGATGAATAGCAAAGGAATATAAAACGGTCTACTATCGTATATCCTATGATTTCTTCTCCTGTATTTTTGTTGGCCACAAGGGTAACTATAAAAATGGCAATAGCAGGAATGAGATAATATACTTTTTCGTATATACACTTTCAAGGAACGCATATTTCTTTTGTAACAGCATCCAGTCGAACAGCAACAAGCATGGAACTATAATAACGGACTGTTCTTTGCAGCCCATAGCCAATATACTACTGACCACACTCGCTAGAAGATACTGCCATTTACTATTGCGCATATATTGTATGTAGCATATCAGTGCCGACAAATAGAAAAAAGTGCTAAGCACTATCTTCGACGCACTAATCCAGCAAACGGTTTCTACCTGAACCGGGTGTATGGCAAATAACAGTGCGGTGAAGAAGGATATACCCAATGCCTTTTTAGAATCAAAATGATTTCTTATAAAAGAATAGGCCAATAAGTACACTAAACAGGCATTAAATATATGAAACAGCAAATTACCTATATGAAAGGCTAAACTACTGTAGCCGAAGCATAGATGAATAAGCGTGTAGTATAATTGATTGATTGGGGAGTATTGACCGTTACTATACTGTGGAATATAGTCTGCAAATTCTTCAATGATATCCCGTCGTTCGTCATCGAATTAATCACTTGCCACTGATCATCCCAATACAATTGAAATTCGTGCGAAAATATACTATAATATATCAATACAGCAACAACTGCAATAACACTCCAATGTGAGACAATCGTTTTGGCAAATGTTGATGTATTCATAGCATTAATATATTTGTTATTGTGAGACAAAGATAGTCTGGATTATAATATCATGCAATTATTGGAGGAGGACAAAATATGTAAATTATCTATACATGTACTTTATTGATTATCTGTACGTTTAATTCTTATTTATCTTCGTTGAATTGAGATTTAGGTAGACAGATAGTAGAATTTCTTCTCCTAATTTCAACTTGTTTTTTATCCTGTTTTTATACCTTTTGATTGTATTTGTCTCAATAATCAGGACTTTCGCTTGTTCAGAGATGGTGATTCCTATATAAGTAAGATAACAAACCTTCACCTCTTGAGAGGTTAGGCCAAAGGAAGAAACTATATAGGCTAATATCTCCATATAATATATTGATAGCATCGTAAAGCAACAGCCAGTCTTCCTCTTTCTTGATGTGATTATATCGATGTTTCTTCAAAAGCAACAATGACTCTAAACCAACTGTCAATAATAATTCTTTTTCAGTTAATTCACTTTTAAGAGATAACTGCAATCTGAGTTTAGCTTTCAGCTCTCGATTACGCTGGATTAAATCTAGGTTCAGCTCATCTTTGTATTTCAACCTCTCCTTCAATTCAGATACTACTTTTTCTAACTGAATATCATCCTTTTTTAGTTTATCCATTTTCATGACGAGTGTTTTTTATTTGTATCCAGATTTAATGCTTCTCTATAATATAAATACACCGCAGGAGCGTCTGTCCCCACACCCCTAGGTATATTTTAACATTTCGTTCCTTCCTCATATCAAAAGGAACTTTGAAAACACTCCCCATATTCCACTTTACCGAGCAGCGTATCGAAGTCTTCTGCTGCTTCATCGCCTATAAAACAGCAGAAGACAGATTAAAATAACAAAACGCTTTCACCGGTATCCAACCATTCCGACATCAAACGATAGTATGCCGGATATTCGGCCGGAGTTATCAATTGCTTTTTCAGTTTCAAGGTACGGACAATCTTTATCTCCTTTGCCGCTTTTTTCACTGTAACTCCTACGGTACCTACCGGATTATCAATCTTCTTATCAGTCGGCAGCACTACCGGCCTCATCCCGTCAGCAACTTTCACAATACAAGTATAAGTTTCATCAGGTAAATATCTCAATAACAGATTAACCGGGCGAGTCGTATTTACAACTGTTGAACGTCCTTCATAAGCAGCCCAACCATTCCGCGCCTGTGGCAGTTCAAATTTCCGGTAACCTGCTTCCAAAGTTTTTCCGGCTTCTGCCGTCACTCGTAATGTGTCGGTTTGCGAAATAACATGGGAAACTCCTTCCAAAGTCACCGGCCGGGCGTCCATGTTGACAACAGATACAAAATCCTGTATATCGGCAATAGCATTATCAGCAACAAACAGTCTGCTGACAGCAGCGAGTCCTGCCGCATCCTTATCTTCTGTTTTAGGAAAGACAGCCTTTACTTCGGCCTGAATGCCGCTTGCCTGTTGCAAAGCAGCCAGCAAAGCCGCTTTCTCCGCTTCCGTTCCATAAGCCGAACGAATCACTTCGGCAACCGGACGCAAACGATACCCGGTTTGTGACAATGACAAACGGCAGTTCCTAATCCTTGTCACGTAAGCAGTGAGTTGTTTCGTTTTTTGTCTCCG
>ENA-OQJF01000033-OQJF01000033.1-human-gut-metagenome-genome-assembly--contig:-NODE-33-length-35833-cov-3.374755_pt1 | contig 35833 bp, 33 predicted proteins | sample MGYA00242595_ERZ504761 | MGnify/ENA primary metagenome ERZ504761 (study PRJEB26092, sample SAMD00036367) | human gut metagenome | host: Homo sapiens | study: EMG produced TPA metagenomics assembly of...
CTTCTATAAACTGTCTGTTTTAAGTGCTTACGAGCAGTCGAACATTGATTCCTACAATATAGAAGAAGAATTGCAGGCTAAAGAATTAAACAATTATATTGACAAGATTATTGAAGAACTTCCACCGAAGCAACAGGAGATATTTATTTTGAGCAGAAAAGAAAACCTAAGTCATAAAGAGATTGCCGAATTGCTGAATATCAGCGAGCGAACAGTAGAGGTTCATATAGCCAGAGCTATCCGGCACATTAAATCCCGGCTGGAATACCTGATCGCCCTCCTGGGAGTAATGGACTTACTTAATTGAAATAGGTCGGCTACCATTCTTTTATTTCTTATTTTGAGCAATACGGTTATTGCCGACCTGCGACTTCACAATTATTCCACTTCCGTTCTTGCTACATTTAATACATTCCTTCCGCAATTTCCTTTCTTTCAGGTCAAAGATCAGATTCGGATTAAAGTGTTGTCCGTTGATACGGGTTTCAAAATGCACGTGTTCGGTGGTAGCACGACCGGTACGACCGGTCAGACCGATAGGTTGCCCGGCTTTTACGACATCACCGCTCCGAACCAGATTCTTACAGTTATGGCTATAAATGGTTTCCAGCCCGTTCGCATGACGGATTACTACCAAATTTCCGTATGCATAATAAGGTTTCGACATCCGTACCACCCCGTCAAAAGCAGCACGAATCGTATCATTAGCACAAGTCTTGATATCTCGCCCCCGAATCGTCCCCCACGAGTACCATAAGCAAGAAATGACCTTACCACCCGGCAGGAAGGGAAAGCATATTCATGCTCCTTCAACGAGTACCAAATGCAGGTATATATGTATTACCTTTAGACAAACAAGTCCGGGAGTAGCCACACGGATATGGTTTACCTCCCTAGAAAGAAAAGAGGGTTTGTCTTGTGCGTTCGCAATCATCGGAAAGAATAAGACGAATAATAGTATGAGAATGTCTTTCATGTATTTTTTCGTTTTCAATCAGAATACTCCCCTGATTATTCAAAAAAGATAAGTTCGCTGCTATCTGATTCTGCATATTCGTTCAGCAATGACTGAATCATCTCAGCAGCTTCTTTCAGGCCTTTTTTTCCATTATAACCATTGACGATTGCTAAAATATGGGTAGTACCGAGATTCATTTTAGTCCGTTCGTTATCACTGGTAGGCGTACCGATACCACCCGACGCATCACGATAAACGGGCAATCCTTCGATATTCAACACACCCTTTCCGATACCTTCAAACGGTTCCCCTGCTTTGCCGATACCCAATTCAAGATATGCGCCTTGTATTTTATCCGCGTCAAAACCACCGATAGAATGTCCCGTCCGAAGAGAAACTAAGTTGATGAGATCTACCAGAGTATCAATCTGGTACAGAGGAATTCCGCGCATCAGGCGACGACGCAAAGCTTCCGCCGACGGACGGTAACGTCCGGGATCTTTACCACAACGTTTGTAGGCTTCGCGGGTGGCAGCTATGACAGGCTGATGTTTGATGTCTTCTATCTGTGTAGTAGTAGTCAGTTCTTCGGTGAAAGCATTGATTTCCTTCCAAAGTCCTTCGCAGTAAGCTGTATTCTTCACTGCGGCATATACGGCTGCTCCGGCAAAGACCGGACAAGCATCTTTGATCTCCTGTGATACTTTTATTTCAAACATAACTTATTATAAACCAATCATCGGCATCCCAACAATTACAAATGCCGATTATTACTTTCTAATCATTATTCCCGACAAAATACGGCCGGAGTCAATCCCCAGTCTACGCGCAGAGAAAAAATCATCTTGATGAATATAGGTACAGATACCGGCTACTTCAATTTGCCCGGCAGGAATTCCGGCATAAAGCAATTCACTCCGGTTGGCTTCCCACAGATCAATATGGTGTTTGCCTGTCTTCCTCTTTTTTGTAGAGATAATGGACATATCAAAACCACTTTCTTTGAATGCTTCATAAACCTCATCACCTACTTCAAATGATTCGAGTGAAATACTCGGACCGATACAGGCCACTACGTCAGCACCCCGGGTTCCGAAATTCCGGCTCATGTGTTCCATTACACTACTGACAATATGCTGCACCGTGCCTTTCCAACCGGCGTGAACGGCAGCCACCACTTGCAGCCTTCTGTCATATAGTAACACGGGTACACAATCCGCAGTCGTAACACAAACACAATATCCCGGCACATTGGTAATCAAGGCATCAATGCCTCTCAAAAGTGTTCGTCTCACTTCTAATGACTCCTTAAAGAACGATTCGTCAACGACCAGACTCGCACTACCATGCTTTTGCTCCGGAATAACTAATTCTTTAATTTGATGTCCCGTTATCTGAAATAACTTATTCTGATTACAATTCACATTGATACATGAATCCTTGGTATAAGGCGAGCAATTAAATGAGCCATATGTTCCCTCACTGACACCTCCATGACGTGTTGTAACAAAATGAGCTACTTCGGGGTATACCGTCAATGACTTATACCCCTTCAGCTCTTTATCTTTTGTGAGTGAAATCATTTTTCCTCCCAATCCTCTTCTTCGTATTCGTAATCAATGTCCTCATCGTCATCATCCGCTTCCTCCTCATATTCATAGATGATGTCTTCATCTTCACCCATGTCTTTGAGTTCCTGTTGCAGACGGGTTACATCTTTCGGACGGTGAACAATGTCTTCTATCTTGTTGCTTTCCTTATTCAGTTCCTCCCACAGAATATCTTTCAATACGGAGATTCCCAAACCGGAAACAGAAGAGATGAACACGTGCGGAACACCCGCGGGCAATGTCGGTTCTATCTCGTCCATTAGCTCCTGGTCGAGCATATCGCTCTTTGTGATAGCCAGCACACGTTGTTTATCCAGCATTTCGGGATTAAAAGTACTCAACTCATTCAGTAGGATTTCATATTCCTTGCGGATATCATCACTATCCGCAGGAACCATAAACAGCAATAATGAGTTTCGTTCGATATGGCGCAAAAAACGTAATCCCAGTCCCTTACCCTGACTCGCTCCTTCAATAATCCCCGGTATATCCGCCATTACGAATGATTTACCGTCACGATAGGAAACGATGCCCAAGTTCGGTTCGAGCGTAGTAAACGGATAGTCGGCAATCTTCGGTTTAGCAGCCGAAATAGCGGAAAGAAGCGTAGACTTTCCCGCATTCGGAAAACCTACCAGACCAACGTCTGCCAGGAGCTTCAGCTCCATGATAACTGTCATTTCCTGCATTGGCTCGCCCGGCTGCGCAAAACGCGGCGCCTGACGGGTTGCCGTCTTGAAATGCCAGTTGCCCTGACCACCGCGACCGCCTCTCAACAAAATTACTTCCTGCCCGTCTTCGGTCACGTCACAAAGGTATTCCCCCGTTTCGGCGTTATACACCACCGTCCCGCAGGGAACTTCTATTATTTTATCCGCACCGTCTTTTCCGAAACTACGGTTCTTGCTTCCCGATTCGCCATGACCTGCCATTGCGTGACGGTCGAACTTCAAGTGAAGCAATGTCCAGTAATTACGATTACCGCGCAAGATGATATGGCCTCCTCTTCCGCCATCGCCCCCGTCGGGACCTCCGTTGGGACAATATTTCTCGCGCCTCATGTGTGTAGAGCCCCTTCCGCCCTTACCCGAGCGGCAGTAAATCTTTACGTAATCAACAAAATTCGATTCAGCCATACTTTTCTAATAATATTATTATAACTTGTCTATTGCTTCGCAAATTTCAGCGAAGATACCTTCCATAGTACCCAGACCGTTGATATGCTGGTATTTCTTTTCGTTCTTGTACCAGTCAATCAGCGGAGCAGTCTGTGAATGATATACATGCAGACGTTTTTTGATAGTTTCTTCGTTATCGTCAGCACGGCCGGAGTCTTTGCCACGCTTAATCAGACGTACCATAAGTTCATCTTCCGGCACCTCAAGGTCAACCATTACAGAAACATCCTGTCCTCTCTCGGCCAACATCTTCTTTAATGCTTCCGCCTGTGCTATTGTTCTGGGGAAACCGTCGAAAATTACACCTTTGCTATCTTTGAAGCTATCAAATACGCTTGCCAGAATATCAATCATCAGTTCATCCGGAATCAACTGTCCCTGGTCGATATAACCTTTAGCAGTTTTACCCAGTTCTGTACCGTTCTTGATTTCTGCGCGCAATACATCTCCTGTTGAGATGTGATTGATACCATACTTTTCTACAATACGCTCGCTCTGTGTCCCTTTTCCAGAACCCGGAGCACCGAAAATTACAATGTTCAACATCTTTTTTACCTAAAAATTAATTTGTATTTGAATTTAGTCTACTACTGTGTAAATGTCGGGGTAATTTCGCCCGAAACCGTCATAATCCAATCCATATCCCACGATAAAGTCGTTCGGAATTTCCATTGCTACATATTCAATGTTCAGGTCCACCTTCAGTTTTTCCGGTTTCACCAATAATGAAGCGATGTGGATAGATTCGGGATTACGCGTACCCAATGTTTCGAGCAGTCGCTGCATAGTCAGCCCCGTGTCTACAATATCTTCTACGATAACAACCGTACGTCCGGCAATGTCCTCGTTCAGTCCGATTACTTCTTTGATAACTCCGGTGGAAGTCACTCCCTGATAAGAAGCCAGCTTGACAAACGATATTTCGCAAGGGATTGTGATGTGTTTCAGCAAGTCGGCCGTAAACATAAACGAACCATTCAACACGCTGAGGAATAGTGGGTTCTTATCTGCCAAATCGCGATTGATTTCGTTCGCCACGCGAATCACTTCTTTCTGAATATCTTGTTCTTTAATGGAAACAGTGAACTGCTTGTCTTTTATCTGAATGCTATCCATAACCGGTTATTTTAAAAAAGTTGTCGCAAAAATACAATTTTTATTCCACTCTGTACATCTTCTTCTGCAATTTCTTTGAAAGAAGAAGCAGAATCGGTGAGATAGTTAGCGATGTTCCTCCATTAAGCAGTCCACAGAATATCCCTTTATGAAATAAATAAAAAAAGACTATTTAACAGCCTATCGGATAAGAATAAATAGACAATAAAAAGAATAGCCGGAAAGAAATAAGAGTAATCATATTTTAGACGCAAACACCCCCACTGATCCACTTCATTAAATTTTTAGTCGGGTAGATAATAAAGCGGATCCCACCTTAAATGTACATTGGTTTCCACCTTAGCCAAAAGTAAATTCAACATTCTCAATGCTGGCAAAAAGCATTCCTTCCCTTTTCCTCAGAAAGACCTTGCTTTCCCTTGCCAACCAGCCGATAGCAAGAGCTACGTCTTCAAACGTCAAACCTAACTCACGGCACAAATCGAACATTGACAGTTCACCTTTTTCATTTAAGATGCGCCATACTTTTCCGGCATTCAAGCCAATTCTAGTCTTTTCCATAATGCAAACTTTAGAAGATTAAACAATCCGTTATCTATGATTTAATCATTGTGAGCACAGGAAAATAATGTTATGCACATTACCTACCTACAAAGATAACATTTTTCTCGAAAAAAGCAAATAATCAGCACCATAATACTCAATTCTCCTACTATCTCCGACACTGACTGAAGCGCTTCTTCGTCATCCTTGTGCGAACAGGCTATATCTTATGTCCGGTACATTCATAGAGAAGTTACTCCCCATTAAATGTAAACTTGCTGAAAAGTTTCACTTCATGCATTACAATCTATAATCAAAGTTTGCGTTTATAGTTCTTCGCCTGTCAACAGGAACTTTGCTACCTATACAAAACAACTTTACTTTCCATAAAGAAGAATTTTCCGACCTATCTCCTGTAACTCATCTATCTATGATTAACACGTTTTTCTTCCCATAACAAACGGGAAAAGTCAGAATAATCATGTACATTTGTAGGGCGAAACTAAAAAAAACATCACAATGAAAATATTTCCAAGCAGCAGTATAAAGAAACTGGACGCATATACCATTGAGCACGAGCCGATTGCCTCAATAGACCTCATGGAACGTGCCGCAACCGCACTGACAAAAGCCATAATGAACAGGTGGAGCCGGGAAACTCCCGTCACCGTATTTGCCGGACCGGGCAACAACGGTGGAGACGCCCTCGCCGTGGCTCGTATGCTATCCGAAAAAGGATATAAAACAGAGGTATATCTCTTTAACCCGAAAGGTGAACTCTCCCCGGACTGCCAGACCAACAAGGAACTGGTGGAAATGGCAGAGGAAGTGACATTCCACGAAATCAGCACCCAATTCGTCCCTCCCACCCTGACACCGGACCATTTGGTTATCGACGGGCTTTTCGGTTCGGGACTGAACAAACCGTTGAGCGGAGGATTCGCAGCCGTTGTGAAATATATCAATTCTTCTCCGGCTATGGTAGTAGCTATTGACATCCCTTCCGGACTTATGGGAGAAGAAAATACATTCAACGTGAAAAACAACATTATCCGCGCCGACGTAACGTTCAGCCTGCAGCTTCCGAAACTCGCTTTCCTTTTTGCTGAAAACACCGAATATGTAGGCGAATGGGATTTATTGAATATCGGATTGAGCGAAGAGGGTATTGAAGAGACGGAAACAAACTACGAGATGCTGGAACTGGAAGATATACGTTCACTCATCAAACCACGCCAACAGTTTGCCCACAAGGGGAATTTCGGTCATGCCCTCCTGATTGCCGGCTCGAAAGGTATGGCGGGTGCATCGGTATTGGCAGCTCGTGCCTGTCTCCGTTCGGGAGTAGGACTGCTGACTGTACACGCACCGATATGCAACAACGACATTCTTCAAACCTCCGTCCCCGAAGCCATGGTAGAAACCGATGCCAATGAAACCTGCTTTGCCATACCTACCGACACGGACGATTACCAAGCCGTCGGCATCGGCCCCGGACTGGGAAGAAGCGAGGAAACGGAAGCTGCCCTGCTCGAACAGCTCGAACATTGCCAGACTCCCGTAGTAGTGGACGCTGACGCACTCAACATCCTTGCCAACCACCGCCACACACTGACACACCTGCCGAAAGGTTCTATCCTCACCCCACACCCGAAGGAACTGGAACGGCTGACCGGTAAGTGTCAGGATTCATACGAACGACTGACCAAAGCCTGCGAACTGGCTCATGCCGCCAACGTACATATCATCCTGAAAGGCGCCTATTCCGCCATTATCACCCCGGCAGGAAAATGTTATTTCAACCCGACCGGAAATCCGGGAATGGCAACCGGAGGCAGTGGCGATGTATTGACCGGAGTGATCCTAGCTCTGCTAGCCCAAGGCTATCCCGCCGAGGATGCAGCTAAAATCGGTACTTACATCCACGGACTGGCCGGAGATTTCACCCAGAAAAAGCAGGGGATGATCGGACTGATTGCCAGCGACATCATCACCTGTCTGCCTACGGCATGGCGACTTGTAAGCGAATAAAAGTTAAGAACTTACAGTTTTTTCTAATAACTTCATTAACTTTGTTTTCAAAACCAGTTAAAAAAGAACCGAATATGAAAAAGTTGATTATAGCAACGGGACTACTAATGGCTACTTCCGCCTATGCACAAACAGAAGTGTTGACAGGCGTTACCCGAGGAAAAGACTACGGAGTGGTGTACAGCCTTCCCAAAACACAGATAGAACTCGAAATAAAAGCCAACAAAGTCAGCTATACACCGGGTGAATTCAGTAAATACGCAGATCGTTATCTGCGACTGACCAACGTATCTGCCGAGCCCGACGAATATTGGGAACTGAACAGCGTAAAAGTTAAATCAGTAGGAGTCCCTAACAGCGAAACGACTTACTTTGTCAAACTAAAGGATAAAACAGTAGCCCCTCTCATGGAACTGACTGAGGACGGAATTGTGAAATCAATCAACGTCCCTTACAGCAAGAGTAACGAGATTAAAAAAGCTGCTCCCGTCACTCCCGCCACCGTAAAAGCGAATCCTCGTGATTTCCTTACCGAAGAAATCCTAATGGCCAGCTCCACCGCCAAAATGGCCGAACTGGTAGCCAAAGAGATCTATAATATCCGCGAAAGCAAAAATGCCCTTTTACGCGGCCAAGCGGACAACACTCCTTCGGACGGCGCCCAACTCAAAATCATGCTCGACAATCTGAACGCACAGGAAGACGCCATGACCAAGATGTTCTCGGGCACACGTGACAAAGAGGAAAAGACATTTACGATCCGACTTACACCGGATAAGGAACTGAATAACGAAGTTGCTTTCCGTTTCTCTAAAAAGCTGGGGGTAGTTGCCAACAACGACCTGGCCGGCACTCCTTTCTATATCACTCTGAAAGACTTGAAAACAGTCAAAATGCCACAAGACGACGGGAAGAAGAAAAAAGAACCGGAAGGAATTGCCTACAACGTCCCCGGACAAGCGCAAATCACGCTGACCGACGGCAAAAAGAAACTGTATGAAGGAGAAGTACCTGTAACGCAATTCGGCATTATCGAATACTTGGCTCCGGTATTGTTCAACAAGAACTCAACTATCAAGGTGTATTTCGACCCGAATACCGGCGGACTTCTTAAAGTAGACCGGGAAGAAGGGAAATAATGAAACTCTAAAAAGAAAAGAATATGGGCGGTGAAGGACACATGCTCGACATGATACGTCGGCTTAGCGAAGGAAGAGAAGCCTCCCGCCTGCGTCGCGAGCGAAACAACGAGAAGCTAAAACATTTAAACCGTAGCAACGAACATTACCCGTTGCCCAATACCACGTCGGAAGAAATGGAACGTATCATCCGTGATTCCGAGAAGAAAAAGGAACGGGACAACAGCTACTTCGTATGGGGGACACTGATTATCATGGGCGTCCTGATTGCAAGTGCCGTTATACTATGGGCTATCTTTATTAAATAATTTATTCCCCGCAGAGTAACACAGAGCCTTTTAATCTTACCGTAAAGAGAGGATTCAGTGAGACACTGTGTTACTCTGTGGGGAAATGAAATTTTATAAAACCGTCTTTCTGTAACTGATAAAGATAAGTAGATACACGTGACTCGTAGCCTGCTTCATTCTGAAAATGGACTGCGAGTTTTTCTATGATTTCACGCACCGTCTGTTTCCCGTCAATCAGTTCCCATACAACCGTTCCGTGTTCTTCCAAATGCACATGAAGCTCCTTCGACATCCCCTTCGGAACAAGAAAGCGTTGCATCCACGTATATTTAAAACGAGGGAAGGAGAGCACAATCGTCTCCCCTTCTCTTTCAACGGTAATATGTTCACTGCGACAGGGAATTACATCCAACAGGTTGATTTTCTCTTTCGCTGCCATACTTTGATCTCCTTATTTCAAGAATATTATATTGAGTCTTTAATATTATACCGATTCTTTTTTAATATTAGCTTCTTCCAGGCCATAACCTTTTTTCCTGTTCTCTGCCTTCAACATCAAAGATACAATCAACGCAAGCACACCGAAGATAGCAAAAATAGCCATAGGTAACGTGTAATCATACGTCTGCGCACCGTCTACCACCGGCCCCTTGCAATAAGAGTTCAGCACCCAACCGATCAGCAAAGGCACCCCCATCAATCCCCAGTTCTGTACCCAGAAAATCAATGCATAAGCCGTACCCAACTGTTTCTCAGGAATAATCTTCGGAACGGAAGGCCACATAGCTGAAGGAACCAATGAGAAAGCGAAGCCTAACACAATCATAATGATCGTGGCAAACCACCACACATTCAGGATAGGAAGTGCAAACATAGTATGCACGAATATCAGCATCACTGCACCAATAGTCATCAACGTGGCACCTTTGCCGATACGGTCATACAGAGAACCGAACAACGGAGTCAGGATGATCGCACCGATCGGTAACAATCCCGGGATCGTCCCCGCCAATTTCGGGTCTACATTATATTTCTGTACCATTAAGTCCGCCGCATACTTAATAAACGGGAATACAGCCGAATAGAATAATACGCACAACAATGCAATCAGCCAGAACCCCTTGTTAGTAACGATATATACGATATCTTTCATACGGAAAGGTTCTTCGGGTTCAAGCCCTTGTGCGTCAAGTGAAGCATCCAACTTCTTATCATAGAATGTGTAAATAAAGAAAGCAATCGTACCTACACAAAGCATAACCAAGCAGAAAAGAATCGGCGCGGGAATATTGGTATGAAAAGCACCTGCCTCGTCAGTAGATCCGAAGAAGTCAGCCAAAGGTACAGTCAGCACCATTGCCAGAGTTGTACCGATACGTGCCGTTGCCATTTCAAGTCCCATAGCCAACGCCATTTCCTTGCCTTTAAACCATTTCACAATAATCTTAGAGACGGTAATACCGGCAATTTCCACACCAACACCAAAGATAGCATATCCCAATGCTGCCAATGCTACCTGCATCTTGAATCCGAAAAGCAGGGCACCTTCCGGGAAAGTGGTAGAGACAGCATAATATTTCAGTCCACAACCGAACACCATTAACAGACAGGCGCCCATTCCGGTAAAGCGTACTCCCATCTTATCCAGGATAATACCGCCGAAAATCAACATCAGCAAGAATACATTGAACCACCCGTAAGCGCTGGTAAAGAATCCGTAATCCAAACTATCCCAGAGTAGTTCTTTCTCAAGCATAGGTTTCAGCGGGGACATAACGTCCGTAAGGAAGTAGCCGCATAACATGGTAAAAGCGACCAATGCTAAAACGCTCCAACGCAACACCTTGGAGTCATTCAATTTCTGTTTTAATTGTTCTGTCATTGTTATATTTAAATAGTAGTTAATAATTTTATTTTTTACGTACCAACAAAGATAGTTAAATCTCCATTGTATACCTCACAAAGAGATTTGTTTTTAGAAAAAAGTTAGGCGCGGATTACATGAATTGCACGGATTCATTAACAAATCCGTGTAATCCGTGTAATCTGCGCCCAAATATAGAGAAATACAGAAAACCTTCTGCCCCCTCTTAAATGGTTTCACCCAATCCCTCTCTGCAATCCGAATGGATTATTCAGCAGCAGGAGCCGGAGTTTCAGCCGGTGCCGGAGTTTCTGTTGCAGGTGCAGACTCTGCCGGAGCAGTAGCATCTGTTTGCGGTGCAGCAGTACCAGCAGGCAAGTTATACGGGTTAGTCTGTTGTTCTTTCTGAGCCTGTTCCAACACTGCATCTTTAACAGCAGAAGAATGAGGAACGACATAAGCGGTAGCAATACTCATGATAACCATGAAGATAGCTAAGCCCCAAGTTGCTTTTTCCAGAAAATCGGTAGTTTTGCGTACGCCCATAATAGCGTTGGATGAAGAGAATCCGGAAGCAAGTCCGCCTCCTTTTGAGTTCTGAATCAGCACGATAAAGCACATCAACAGGGCTGCAATAACCATTAAGATAACGAATAATAAGTACATTTTTAGTTATTTTGAATTAGCGTTAATAATCAATTTCTCCAAAAATCTGATTTGGTCTGCAAAGTAAGCATTTTTTTTTGGATATTTCAAACTTAATTTTTTTAATTATTTCAAGAGCTTTCGAATATCGTTGTTTGTTTAACATAGATTTTGGCTAAAGTTTCGGTAAAACAGCTATCATCTTCTTCCTCTGCCGCACTCACTTCTTCCGAAGGAGTAACAGAGATTTCCGTTTCCTCTTTTAAAGGTTTCAGACAGAGAGGAGCCTCACTTTCGCTCTTTTCAATAAAATCGTCTATCAGTTCGTATCCTTTCAACTTCGGAGCGACTTCTTCCGATTCGGCAGCAGTCGTATTGTCTTCCAACAGATAAGTTGTATAGTCCATTGAATAGTCGAAAGTTGTCTGACCGGCCACCTCCTCCGGCACCGTAGACAGAAAAGCGTCAATCAACGCCAGGGTGCGGTCTACCGAAGGCTCGTTTTTCAGCACTTCCGTAAGGGGCACTCCTTTCTTACGGGACTGGACGGCAAACCGGTCACCTTCGATCAACTGAAACAGTTTCCGGCGATCGGCAATGTACAGAACCGCTTTCCGCAGTTCCGCGCCAAAATTAATATCATGGAGAATATATAGGTTCTTTAGATACAACAGGCGAAGCGACTGAAAATACGGATACCGCGCGAGCATATTGCGCAGCTCATACAAAGTATCCCTATCCAGCGTTTCAGGGTGCTGAATCCATTGTTGAAAGTTAACAGAAGTCATTAAAATTACCAGTTTGCTACAGTTGCATTAAATATTTGGTCGGTTATCTCTTTAGTCATTTCAGCAATCAGTCCGTCTTGTACAGCCGTCAGCAACTGACTGGAATCATAGGTACGGAAAGCTGAAAACTGTTGTTCGAAGTCTTCGGCGTGGTTTGTGTTGTTGACAAAGCGTACATTCACCGTAATGGTCAGTTTCGTCTCCGAAGAATAACCGTCGGCGGATACAGCCTGGTTGTATTGGTTGTAGCCTGTAATTTCTCCGTCAATCTGCAAATCCGCGTTCTGATTCGGCTTCAGCAGTTGGAGCCGTGTCTGACGGATAAAGATATCTTTCAGATCCTCATTAAACTTCGTTGCCAACGGTGCATACACATACTCCGACTTAATAGGGAAGTCGGCAATCGAAATGGTTTTCACCTTATCATAATTGATAGACGAACCATTAAACTTATAGGAAACAGTACACGCAATGACTACCAACGGTAATGCAAGCAGTAGCGCAACGCGTGGCGTTATCTTTTTAATCCAGTTCATATTCTTTATTTTTCTATAAAGCGTACGTTCGGAAATCTTCAGATCCCGGGCGGCACCTTTCCGTTTTCCATGATGTTTCTCCAGTGCTTTACGTATCATTTCCTTTTCAACTTCATCCAGTGCCAAGTTTTCTTCTACATATTCTTCCGTATCCTGAATATCATCATCGTCGTCTTTCGGACAGACAGTTGCCTGCTGCATCGGATGAATAATGGCAGGCACCGAAGGCTGGTTTGCCGTTGTCACTACCGGAGTAGCGACGACTTGCCCTACTTGTCCCATTTGTGCCACCTGCCCTGCACGTTCAGCCATCATGTTGTGCACCATCTTCCTCAGTTCGGCCACTTCCTGACGCATATCGAACAGAACGGAATAAAGAATTTCCCGTTCGCTCTCAAAGCTTTTGCTCTCCCGTGTTCCCAGCAATGCCGGCAGACGTTGTACATTCTGTGCGGGAAGATAGGTTTGCAGAATAGCTGCCGTAATCTCCCTGTTCGTCTCGATAATAGATATCTGCTCGGTGATATTCTTCAACTGGCGCACGTTTCCAGGCCACGGATAAGCAAGAAGTTCTTTCTTCGCATCCTCCGTCAACTGAATGGCCGGCATCCGGTACTTTGCCGCAAAGTCCGCCGCAAATTTACGGAACAACAGAAGCACATCGTCTCCCCGCTCACGCAAAGGAGGGATCTGAATAGGCACCGTATTCAAACGATAATATAAATCTTCACGAAAACGTCCTTCCGCAATAGCTTGCGTAAGATTGACATTCGTAGCTGCAACAATACGCACATCCGTCTTTTGTACTTTCGACGAACCTACTTTGATAAACTCGCCACTCTCCAGCACACGGAGCAGACGTGCCTGTGTAGGCAACGGCAACTCCCCTACTTCATCCAGGAAAATCGTACCGCCGTCCGCTTCACCGAAATATCCTTTCCGTTCACCAATCGCACCGGTAAATGCTCCTTTCTCATGGCCGAACAATTCCGAGTCGATCGTCCCTTCGGGGATCGCTCCACAGTTGACAGCGATATACTGTCCGTGCTTCCTCCGGCTGTATTGATGAATGATTTGCGGAAAACTTTCCTTTCCAACTCCGCTTTCTCCGGTAATCAGCACAGACAAATCGGTAGGAGCTACCTGAATGGCAACATCTATGGCGCGCAACAATGCCTCGGTATTTCCGATAATACCGAAACGCTGCTTCACTTGTTGTATCTCCGTTTTTGTCATTACTTCCTATTAATCTTCGTCTACTGTATCCAGCTTTAGTTTGTCACTATCATCCCGTTTCTCGTAATACTGTTTCCGCAACGGATTTGCATGGGCTACTTTCTCCCGTTGACGATTACGGAACACATCAATGGCAACATAAACTGCCTGACGGAACGAGTCCTCGCTCGCCAGTCCCTTGCCTGCGATGTCATAAGCCGTACCATGTGCCGGAGAAGTACGCACTACCGGCAGTCCTGCCGTATAGTTTACTCCGTCATCCATAGCCAACGCCTTGAACGGAGCCAGCCCCTGGTCGTGGTACATCGCCAATATTCCGTCGAAATGCGTATAATTGCCCGATCCCATAAAGCCGTCGGCAGCATAAGGTCCGTAACAAAGAATCCCCTTTTCCTCCATTTCCTTCATGGCAGGGATAATCACTTCCTGTTCTTCCGTACCCAGCAAACCGCCGTCTCCGGCATGAGGATTGAGAGACAACACCGCAATACGCGGAGCACCGATGCCGAAATCCTGCTTCAGGCAATGATGAAAGATCATCAGCTTTTCCTGAATCAGTTCCTTCGTAATCGTAGTCGCAATCTCTCTGACAGGGATATGCGTCGTCACTAGAGCCACACGAAAATCATTCTTCATCAGAATCATCAACGATTTGTTTCCGTTGCCCAAACGCTCTTCGATATACTCCGTATGTCCGGGGAAAGAAAATTCTTCCGACTGGATTGTATGTTTGTTAATCGGAGCTGTCACAATTACGTCAATCAGCCCCTCACGATAGTCTTCAATAGCCCGTTCCAAAGCGCCCAATGCGGCCTTACCGGCTTCGGGGTCAGGTTTGGAAAACTCAACTTTCACTTCATCATCCGTACAGTTCACTACGCTCAAGCGGTTGCATCCCGCTTCGGAAGCCGTATTGATAATACTGAAGTTAGTCTGCACATCCAAAGCCTTGCGGTGATAAGCAGCGACTTTCGGTGAACCGTAGATAATAGGAGTACATAATTCCAGCATGGTAGGATCCGAGAATGTCTTTAAAATCACCTCATAGCCTACCCCGTTAATGTCTCCCTGGGTGATGCCGATTCTTATTTTATTATCTTCCATGTTTTTATTTATTAGTTTGTTCCGCTTCCTTGGCTGCTCCTCCCAATGGGATCTGGTTTTGCTGAACCTCATTCGGAAGTTTCAGTGTATAAAGAGATGCCTCCATTTGGCGCACCAGGTTACGTTTCATTTTATCAGGTGAATAAACAAATATTTCTGCTGTGATAATTCGTTGGTTTTTCTCATCCAGACGCGTGTGAGACACATACGGGCCACCCATGAAGTCCCCCTTCATGCGCCATAATCCGCGTGCTTCCATTGTGTAACTGTTCTGTACATTGATCGGACGTACATCGGTCAGTAAAGAATCCGTTGACATATAAACCCCTTCCTTGAATCCCGGAATGTTCGCCTTCATCACAGAGTCACGCTTATGCACAAAATATTCTTTGGTGAATGTATCTTTATCGGTATAAGGATAAGAATACATCACGAAGTTACGGTCGGCAGTACCTGTATTGGTGGAAGCCCAGAAGAAATCTTTTCCGGTCTTTGAATTAGCCAGTTCGGCAGGCAACCAGATATCGCAACCAAATAAGCTATCCACTTTCTGTGAGATGAAATTGCTGTGCTTTTCTTCCAGCATGGAAATCTGACGATTCATTTCCGCACGGGTGAAGAAGTCAACAATAGTCTGCTTATTCTCTTCCACAAACTTTTGGAATTCTTCTTCATTCGGAGCCTGAATGGTCAATATCATTTGCGGATTCGCATACACATCCTTCGCATATTTGAAAGAAGCTTTCGTATAAATGTCCTTTATATCTACGATAATGATATTGCGGATCAACTTCAACGTTGAATCATAATCTTTCGGTGAAGTATACATAATACGGAAAGAAGGTTCCGACTGCGGCAACCCCGGCATATCCGAATCGAGCACATCATGCAAGGCCCTTCCTGCCGCACGATCCCAAACGCCGTGATCTACTACTACCAAAAGTTCGTATGCACGCCCACTAGAAGTGTGATTCCCTTTCAGACCACAAGAAGCAAAAACGAAGGCTATCAAAGCCATGCTTAAATAAGAAAAGTACTTTTTCATGATGTTCGATTTTTATATTAGCTCTTTTTATTTTTCTCCTGTTTCGCAGTCGACAACATGCCGCAGGCTGCAAAAATATCTTCTCCGCGCGAAGAACGGATTGTAGTAAAAAGCCCGTGCGTGGTCAAATAGTCACGGAAACGGGTCATTGTATCCATATCTGCCCCTTCAAGATCAACTCCCGGAATGTCATGGAACCGGATCAGATTTATCCTGCAATCCAATCCACGCAACAGTTTCAGCAACTCCTTGGCATAGACTTGCGAATCGTTGAGTCCCTTAAAAACAATATATTCAAATGAAAGTCGGCGCTGTTTGCTAAAATCATAGTTTTTTAACAGTTCCACCATTTCGGTAATCGAATAGCCTTTTTCCGCCGGCATCAGTTCGGAACGCTGCACCGCCAACGGCGAATGGAGGCTGATTGCCAAATGACAATCACTTTCTTCAATAAAACGTTTCAGTCCTTTCCGCAATCCGACAGTGGAGAGGGTGATACGCTTCGGACTCCATGCATAACCGTAATCAGCCGTCATTATCTCCAATGCCTGCAATACTTCATCCAGGTTATCGAGCGGTTCGCCCATGCCCATCATCACGACATTTGTCAACTTGTCCCGTTCCGGCAACGAATGAATCTGATTGATAATCTGACTGGCGGTCAGGTTGGCCTTATAACCTTGCTTTCCGGTCATGCAGAACTTGCAGTTCATCTTGCAGCCTACTTGTGAAGATACACACAAAGTCGCCCGGTCATCATCCGGGATATATACGGATTCTACAAAGTGGTTCTCACCTACTTTATACAAATACTTCACCGTACCGTCCACAGAGCGCATTTCATCTACCGGCGCCTCTGCTCCCACCTCATAGTTCTGCTTGAGCAACTCCCGATACTTCAACGACAAATTTGTCATTTCATCAATCGAGGCCACCTTCTTATCGTAGAGCCACGATGCAATCTGCTTGGCGGCAAAGCCGGGCATTCCCAGTCTTTTCGCCAGCGATTGAAGCTCCACAAGAGTCATTCCTAAAAGAGGATATTTAGACATTATTCCTTCTGTTCATGGTTTATATTTGCAAATGTAAGGAAATAAAGTCGATTTCCGTACAGCGAGAATGTAAAAGTTAACAAAAAAGGTCGTTCCCGAAAGAGGAACGACCTTTTGCAGTTATCGTTTTTACGATTAAGTCTTAGAAGAACAGGTAACGTGTATCTTTTACGTTTCCTTTCAGATACAAGTCATTCATCAGACGGCTTGCGAAGCGTGCGTGCATATTAGTCAACGTAGCTTCTTCATCTTTTGCGTTGAATGTATCGTTCAGTTTGTCCTTGCCATATACTTGCAGAACAAATACGCCGGCATTACCTTTGATCGGAGCGCTCAATTTATTTACTTCAGCAACAGAAGCATAAGCGCCAACCAACGGTTCGCTACTACGCAAAGCAGATACATAAGCCGGAGCAGCAAACGTTACCATTTTCAAAGAATCGCTGACAGCGTTCGGCATAGCCTTGTACTGGTCGAGTGAGGTTGCGTTGGCAGCCTTCATGTCAGCCATAATCTTTTCAGCTTTCTTATCTTTCACGATCTCAGCTCTCAACTGTTCCTGTACGGCTTTCAATGGACGGTATCCTTCCGGCTTGATGTTTACCAGACCAACGACCATCATGTGATCGCTTTCGCCACATTCATACAAGCCTGATACTTCACCCGGTTTTGCTTTATCGAATGCCCATCTCAACGCTTCTTTTGTACCTCTCACACCACCGATACCATGTTCGGAGCTATACAAATCAGCTCTGTCAAGCAATTTGTATCCGGCTTCTTCGGCGTTAGCCACCATTTTCTCAACAGAAGGATTGGCAGCGATAAACTGGCTGAAGTCATTGTAAGCACGGTTGTATGTTTCCTTGCTGAATTCAACTTCACGCTTCACCACAGCTACTTTATATTTATCCTTCACCGCTTTCTTGTTAGTCACCTGAAGAATAACGTTAGCTTGACCCAACGGCAAGTTTACCAGTTCGTTCACACCTGTGCTATTAATAGCAGAAATAAATTTCAAGTTGTCACCGTCAATTTGTGCACCTTCGTACTGTGCAGCAGTCATCCAGTTGGAATCACCGGTCTGACCGTATTTCTTAGCAAGATCTACGAAGTTAGCACCACCTTTGATAGCATTGTAGATACTGTCGGCCAGAGTTTTCGTCTTAGCTGCATCTGCCGCATATACCTGAATCTGACGGAACTCAACAGAATCGGCAGCCGCAGTCTTGGCTACAATTTTGAATGAGTTGATCGTATTATCGCCACCATTATAGTAAGGACCATAAACAGAACCAACAGAAGCAGAGTCCAAACGTGCAACTACATCCGACGGGAAAGCAGTCTTGTTGTAGAACAAGTCTACATAAGGAGCTTCCGAACCAACCGAACGAATGAAAGAAGTATAATCATCCGTTGTAGTAGCCAACTGTTCAGTAGCTTCGTCCACTTCCTTCTGGATAGCGGCGCGGTCGGCTGCACTGGCAGTTACCTGTACGTCGATGTATTTGATATCACGAGTTTCCTGGTATTGCTTGAACTGTTCTTTTTTCTTGTTATACAAGTCTTTCAGTTCCGATTCCTTTACTACGATTGTAGAATCTACCACAGAAGAATAAGGAACGGCAGCCAGCAACATATTGTATTGGTTTACTCTTGCGTCGAAAGCATCCTGTGCTTCCACCGGGTTAGAGATAAGCGCTTTGGATACCAATGCCTGATACTTTTCAGCCAGACGGCTCTGAATCAGAGTTTTCTGAATGAACGACCAATATTTATACATATTGTTGTACTGTTCAGCATACTGTGCCGGCATTTGCGATTCGTTCATTTTGGCATATTCTACCAGGAACTTGTTCAACATATCCTTGTCGAAGTTTCCGGTTTGCGGATTCTGGAAAGGAGTCTGTCTCAACAAAGGATGAACGCCAGCTTTCAGGATATCCTGAATTTCAGCAGTAGAAACAGTCAGTCCCAGTGCTTCAGCTTCTTTTTCAATCAGTTTATTGTTAACGTAGGAACGCCATACTTCATCGCGTACCTGACTGGTTTGTTCGTCATTCAAGGCGGTCACTCCACGCATGAGTTTCACCACTTCGGTATATTCTTCTACCAAGTTCTGATACTCCTGAGCGGAAAGAGCGTCTCCGTTCACCTCACCAACGTCATGTGCCTGGTGCGGCTGCATCACCTTCCATGCGTCACCCGCAATGAAAGCAAACAGCGCCAAGCCGATAACAATCACCAATAGAGGTCCTTTCGACCTAATGTTTTGTAATGTTGCCATTTTGATTAATACGATTTATGTTTATTATTATTTCTTCTAATTGTCGTTTTAGCGCACGAAGATACAAAAATGCTAATATGCTTCTATTTATTGGCTAAAAATTTCTCGGTATTCGTCATTATTCCATGACTTTTAGGCGAACCAGTTCTATTTTCGTCGCCGTCACCTTGATTATCTTGAACTGATAACGTCCTACCCGAATCACTTCATGCAGTTTCGGGAAACTCTGATATTGATTCAGAATCAGTCCTCCCACTGTCAGATATTCGTCGGATTCAGGCAAGTCGAGACCGAACGTTTCGTTGACTTTCTCAATCTCCAGACGGCCGGACAATACATATTCATGCTCGTCTATCTGCTTGCTGATATAGGAAGTGTTATCATGCTCGTCTTCTATATCACCGAAGATTTCTTCTACCAGATCTTCCAATGACACAATACCGGACGTTCCGCCAAACTCGTCCACCACTACCGCAATTGTCTTTTCTGTTGCATGAACAGTTTCATCAGCTTATTGGCGGACATTGTTTCGGGGACAATCGGCACTTGCTTCACATTCTCGTGCCAGTTGGTCGGTGCGCGAAACATCTCCGAAGAGTGGATGTAACCGACCACATTGTCAATATTACCGTCATATACGATAATCTTGGAGATACCCGACTCTATAAAACGGCTTTTCAGTTCATCCAGCGAAGTTGTGAGATCAACCGCCACCACCTCAGTACGGGGAACAATACAATCGCGTATTTTAATATTCGAGAAGTCAAGTGCGTTCTGGAAGATTTTCACTTCCGTATCCAGTTCCTCCTCATTCTCGGCATTATCAATGCTGCTCTGCACAAAATAATCAAGATCCACCTTTCCGAAAGCTTTGTCGGACGCATCCTTGTTTACCTTCATGCCGAAAATGCGCAGGAAGATGCAAGACAAACCGGAAGACAACTTGGATATAGGATATAAAACAACGTAACAAATAAAAAGTGGAACGGCGAAAACGTTCAATACCATATTGGGATTGATCTTGAACAATGTTTTCGGCAGGAACTCTCCGGTCACCAAAATAATCAGGGTAGAAATGACAGTCTGTGCCAACACCATTAGGAAGTGATTGTCAATAAAGCCGGCCAACAGATTTTCACCAATGATCTGAGCCATCAGGATACCATAGATAACCAGTGCGATATTGTTACCCACCAACATGGTAGAGATAAACTCGTTCGGGTTCTTGAAAAAGATAGAAAGGATGCGGGAAGTAATGCCCCCTTTGCGTTCCATTTCAAAACGCAGTTTGTCTACCGAGACAAATGCAATCTCCATTCCCGAAAAGAAAGCGGAGAAAAGCATGGTGATTATTAGAGAGATATAAATATTCATAGCTTATTTCACAGAATCTTTTTTCACAGAGTCCGGCAGGGCTTTTGTTTCCGGTTGTGGCGGAGCAGTCGCCTCGTCGTCGACGTAGAATATACCTTCAATATTATGAATCGTATAAACGGTCATTTGCTGATTGGAATCGAACCCATGCCCGGTGATAATCCGGTCCGGTTGCTGGATACGAATAAACTTGTCGGAATACACTTTCTGCGTAGCTTCATTCCAGTAAAGCAGTTCCGTATTGAAACGCTCTCCTTTCCGGTTTTGTATATCCACGTTTCCTATCAGTTTCCAGAGTCTTTCCTTGTCATAGTAGTAGGCAGTATCCGCTTTGATACTGGCTTCTATATGAAAGATCGAATCGAACTGTTCAAGATACACTCCTTTTTCAAATGCCCAATAAGACGGCTTCTTGCGATCGAAAACCAGCCACTCTTCCGTATTCACCCGATAGCGGGTCACTCCCGAATCGGATATAAGGGTTGTCACTCCGGATGTCTGCATCACTGCCATGGAGTCACGTTCTGTAATAGCATCCCCCGTTATTTTCTTTTTGCCACCACAGGAGGGAAATAAAAGAAGCATAACAATTGTCCCTAAGACAATTGTTATGCTCATGCTTTTATGCAACAAACGGTTCTTTCGTTTTCGCAACATACGTTTATCTAATCGTTGTAGACTCTCCGATCCAGCCACCGATAGTAATACGGTCGCCAGCCTTGTAACCTAACATAAACAGGTCTTTTGCTTGCGGAGTGTGTGCAGAATATCTGCCGATCAATTTGTTTGCTTCTTCAGCTACACTCGGGTCTACTTGTTTTGCGCGTTGCAATTTGTCAATTATAACAAAGTAAGTACACTTGTTCAGTGCAGACTCGTCACTCCAGTTAGGACTCATTGCATAAAGGTTGGCAATCAAGATATACGGAGCGCCATAATTTTCATTGAGACCGATAGCTTTCTGACAGTAAGTTCTTGCCTGTGACAATTTCTTAGCAGAAGCCAACACAGCAGCAGCAGCGTATGCTTTTTCCGCTTTCTTTATATTGTCAGTTTCCAAGTTGATAGCTTCATCAAAGAATTTCACTGCACTGTCGATATCACCTTTCTTGAATGCCTGATATGCACATCCGGTAGCAGCCTCTGCTGTCGGTTCCATTTTATAAGCATAGAAAGATGCCTGCAAATAAGCTTCACTTTCCGTACATTTCATCATTTTCATGATGTCGATTACTTTCTTCAAATAAGCAAGGTCAGTCTGATTAGCTTCTACTTTCGGGCCATAAATTCCTTGCAGTGATTCACAATCAGCAGTACCACTGTTTACAAACAAGGCAACCAAGTTATCTTTGATACCCAGCAGACCTTTCTTCTTTGCTTCATTAGTTTCAGCAGCAATGGCAGCATCAGCATATTCGGAAGCAGCCAGATAATCCTGAATAAATTGTTCCTTATGAGCAGGATCAGCTTTCAGTTTATCCAAAGACATCTGCAGGAAATAGAAAATAGTAGCTCCGGCAGACTCGCCTTTTACAGCATTAACCGATTGGCTCAGCCATTGATAAGCCTGATTCACATCCAGTTTCGGAGCCAAGGCGATATAGTCTACAGCCTTGATACCCAAAGCTTCATCAGCAGAAGATACCTTCGTACCTTTAGCCAGGAATTCATCAGTGTATTTGATACGCAAGTCATGCGTATTCATCAGTTCATTAAAATATTTCTGATATTCCGGATTATTTCTGTCCTTAATCTGTGCCATTAAACCTTTCAGAATTTTATATCCGTCAGTAAAAGTGTAGAAACGGAGTGTCGGACAGTTTTCCAACACAGCTTTCCAAGGAGTATACGCATCTTTAAAGTTACCTGCACGCACAGCTTCATGCGAGATACTACTGTTTGAATTACAGTTAGTCGCATCCTGTGCTACCACAGTAGTCGCCCCTGCCGAAAGGAACAACATAGCTACAAGCGTTTTAATTTTCATTGTATCTAAATTTTAGTTGTTAGTATAATATTATAGTCGTCTATTCTCTTCTCTTTTTAATTCTTGCATTACTCTACCCTACGCTTGAAGAACCAACGTTCGTTGAACGTCAATCCGATACTTACGCGGAAGATATTTTCGTTCACAAAAGTCGCTTCTTGTCCACTGATACGAACAAACTGTCCACTGATACTGAGGATAGAGCGTGAACGGGGAACAGGCAGACCGAAACCGGCTGTTACACCATATTCGCGGGTAGCCTTCTTGCCGTTGATCTTATAATACGGGGTCGTATAATAAGCTCCCAAACGATATTTTATGTGAGCAAGATAAGAACGTCCCAGCAAGTTAGGGATATATTCCGCACCCACAGTATATTTTAGAACGGTCGCAATAAGCATAAGTTTCATCAAAATCACCACGTATGGATTCATCTGTTGTCCTTACACCAAAGTCTGCTTTCGACCATTGTTGCAAACTGTAATCCACTCCAATTGTCAGGCGTTTGTCATAGTTATAGGTAAATCCGACACCATACGTATTAGGGAGTGCCAATGTAGCATCCGGCGCCACGCTAGTTGAAGTTTCAACCGTACCTGTACTATTAGAGACCAACTGTGTGGTCACATCATAATCATTCCCCAGTTTTATTTTTGGAGAATATACAACACCAAGCGTCACTGAATGTTTCTTATCTATATCCTTTGTATACTGTGCTCCAAAGTCCAGCTTATAAGATGATACAGATGCAGTCGCCTGTTGCACAAAATTATAAGCCCCCGACACATTCGGATAATAAATAGTCCGCGAACGGGTTATATCCCCCCAGAAATAAGAAGCATTTACACCCACTGAAAGATCTTTGAATACCTTCACACCCAATCCGACATATAGTTGGTGTAAGCCTCCGTCGCCTGTATAATTTCTGGCATAAGCTGTCGTATTACCAGTTGCGGGATCTGTCGCAGTCTGAGTATCCGACACCGTATATCCCACATTGGAGAACGGCAGCAAACCGATACTCATCGCTAGTCTCCTATGTAACCGGAATTGCATTGCCAGATAGTCGAAACTAGAGTTTTTGGCGTTCAGCTTCACGCCACCGCCACTAATATTCATATTTTGAAGACTGACGCCCCCTTCAAAGAGGAAAGTCAACGAGTCAATGGCTGTATACGAAGCAGGATTCAACGGATTGATCTGCGCTCCGTCCCGGAGTCCGAAAGCAATTCCTCCCATTGCCTTACTGTTTCCGAAGTTCTGGTCAGACAAGTCGCCATAGCCATATCGTGTATAAGGAGAGTTTGTATTATTTTGAGCGATTGCCATTCCGGTAACCATTGTGAGCAATAGCGCCCAAAGCGTGTGTTTAAATCCTACCATTATTATAGTTTAAAATTCTATTTAATCCTTTCAACACTAAAAATCTATCTGCAAAGATGATACTTTTTACGCTGCTATCAAAAGAAAAATACATCTCCGCCCGTTAAAAAAACCAAAAGTTACAGGATATTTATGCTTCATAGACTCAATATAACCTGAAATTTCGTATTCCATACCTTTCAACACCCCGGCGCGTATAGCCGTTTCGGTATCCCGCCCCATGGGGAGTTTGCGCCCGTTGGAGTCAATAAGAGGCAAGCGTCCGGTAAACTGGTTGAGTGCCTTGAAACGCATCTGCATACCGGGAGAAATATTACCACCATGATACTGTCCTTTCGAGTCTATAAACTCGTAAGTAATGCAAGTTCCCGCATCAATTACCAATATATCTCTACGAGGATATTGCTCATTCGCTCCCACCACAGCAGCCATTCGGTCGTATCCCAGTGTTTCGGGAGTTTCGTACAGGTTGGTGACCGGAAGCGGAGTCTTCGAATCGAGCCACAGCAAAGGGAAAGGCAAGGCGACCAAAGCCGCAAGCACCCGTTCGCTTAAATCAATCACGGTAGCTACAATTCCCTGCTCAACCGGGTATTTGGCACAAAGAGCTTCCAGGCAATCCAATGACTGATTGGACTCGGTCAGCACTTCCACCATTTCCCCACCGTCAAAGAGGGCAACCTTCGCAGCGGTATTTCCTATGTCGATAATTAAATTCAATGCATTCTTATCTTTTAGCGGGCGCAAAGGTAAAGTAAAAAAAGAGAAATCGAAACATCTGAGAGAAATTATCTTCTTTTTTGGTTCTTCTTCTGTTCTCTCTCTCAAAAAGTAGTGTCGGGCGAACTATATAATATAGAATAATATATATTTTTATTTATATATGCACGGTTGGTGGCACGCCTCCATTTTTCAGCAGGAGATAAATCACTAATTCACAATCAATTATACATGCAAAAGGGGTAGCACGGTTAGTGGCACGCTTTTACGTGTATAATTCCGGTAAAACAGAGGCTCTATTTCACCCAAATGAAGGCTCTATTTACCCCAAACAGAGGCTCTATTTTGATAAAACAGAGGCTCTGTTTCACGAATCCAACAATTCTTTGTATATTCGCTGCCAAAATAAAACGAACCTACTGATGAAACGGTCTTTTTTATATGTAATCTTCTCTCTTTTCCTGTTGCTCCTGCCCATTGGACAAACAACTGCCAACAGCAATGACTCTATCCGTCTTAGCCTGCTGACTTGTGCTCCCGGAGAAGTGATATACACCCTGTTCGGACACACTGCCATTCGTTACGAAAATCCCTCACAAGGGATTGACGTCGTATTCAATTACGGCTTATTCAGCTTTGACATCCCTAACTTCGCTCTCCGCTTCTCACTCGGAGAAACGGACTACCGGCTGGGAGTGATCGACTACCCTCATTTTGCAGGAGAATATGCCTATTTCGGACGCAGCGTATGGCAACAGACACTTAACCTGAACAACGAAGAAAAGGCCGAACTAATCCGCTTGTTACAAGAAAATTACCGCCCCGAAAACCGGGTGTACCGTTATAATTTCTTTTACGATAATTGTGCCACCCGTCCCCGCGACAAGATAGAAGAAAGTATTGCAGGCAAAGTGATTTATCCCGTAGAACCGCAAGACGGTTCACGTACCTTCCGCGAGATCGTCCACCAATATTGCAAAGGACATCCGTGGGCACGTTTCGGCATTGATCTATGTATCGGAAGCGAAGCCGATCGGCCTATCACGCAGCGACAGATGATGTTTGCCCCGTTCTATCTAATGGATGCATTTGCCGGCGCACAAATTACCGGTGATTCCATTCAACGCCCGCTTGTAACGGACAGCGAACTGATTGTGGATGCCACTCCCGAAGAAGATGAAAGCTTTTGGATACCCACTCCGCTGCAATCCGCTCTTCTCCTCTTTATACTTACCGCCGCCGCTACCATTTACGGCATCCGCCGACGGACAGGACTCTGGGGAGTCGACCTCATATTGTTCGGTACGGCAGGTATCGCAGGATGTATCCTTGCGTTCCTGGCCCTCTTCTCCGAACACCCGGCTGTCAGCTCCAATTTCCTGTTATTTGTCTTTCATCCGGGCCAGCTTCTTTTCCTTCCTTACATCATATATTGTGTCCGAAAAGGGAAGAAATGTTGGTATTTGACCTTAAATCTTATTATTTTAACACTTTTTATAGTGCTTTTTCCGGTAATTCCGCAAAGATTTGACTTTGCTGTTGTACCTTTGGCACTCTGTTTGCTGATACGTTCAGTGAGCAATCTAATTGTGACATCTAAAAAGAAATAATGAAAGGACTACTAACTTCCCTTATCACCGTACTGACCTTCACCGGGCTGCAAGCCCAGTCGCTACCTGCCGCCCCTAAATTAGTGGTGGGACTGACGATCGACCAATTACGTACGGACTACCTGGAAGCATTTTCGTCACTTTACGGCGAAAAGGGCTTCAAACGCCTTTGGAAAGAGGGAAGAGTGTTCCATAACGCCGAATATACTTTCAGCGGTGTAGACCGCGCTTCCGCCATAGCTGCCATTTATAGCGGTACGACGCCCTCCATGAACGGAATTATCTCCAAACGCTGGATGGACGCCGCCACCCTCCGCCCCGTCAACAGCACGGACGACACGGCATTTATGGGATATTACACCGATCAGACGGTCGCCCCCACCAAATTGCTGACTTCCACCATTGCCGACGAGCTTAAAATAGCTACACAAGGTAAGGGACTTGTATACGCCATTGCCCCCAACTGCGACGCCGCCATTTTTGCCGCCGGACATGCCGGAAACGGTGCTTTCTGGCTCAATCCCAATACCGGAAAATGGAGCGGGACAACCTACTACGGAGAATTTCCCTGGTGGGCAAGTCAATACAACGACCGCCAGGCTGTCGATTTCCGTATCGCCGGCATGACATGGGAACCGGTTTTCCCGCGGGGGATGTACACTTTCCTGCCAGATTGGCGGGATATGCTTTTCAAATATAAATTTGACGACGACCGCAACAACAAGTTCCGACGGTTCATCGCCAGTCCCTTTGTGAACGATGAAGTCAATGCACTCGCCGAAGAAGCGCTCAACAAAAGTTCTATCGGTATGGACGATATTACTGACTTATTGGCACTGACTTATTATGCGGGCAACTACGCACATAAATCCGTACAGGAATGTGCTATGGAAATACAAGATACATACGTACGTCTCGACCGCAGTATCGCCAACCTGCTCGATGTGCTCGACAAGAAGGTAGGACTACAAAACGTGCTTCTTTTCGTCACCTCGACCGGCTATACGGACAGCGAATCGCCCGATTCGGGATTATACAAAATCCCCGGCGGAGAGTTTTATCTCAACCGCTGCGCCGCCTTGCTGAATATGTACCTCATGGCTACATACGGTGAGGGAAAGTACGTTGAAACCCACCACAACCAGCAAATCTATCTGAACCATAAATTACTGGAAAAGAAAGAACTGAACTTGACGGAAATACAGCAGAAGTCCGCCGAATTCCTGATGCAGTTCAGCGGAGTGAACGAGGCATATTCCGCCAACCGGCTTCTACTGGGTTCATGGACTCCGGAGATCTATAAAATACGCAACGGTTACCACCGCAAACGTTCGGGAGACCTCGTAATCGACGTCCTCCCCGGGTGGACAATCGTCAACGAGAATGGTGGCGAAAACAAAGTGGTACGCCATTCTTATATTCCTTCGCCATTGATTTTCATGGGACATTCCGTGAAACCGGCCGTTATCCAGACACCTGTAACAATAGACCATATCGCGCCTACACTGGCACATTTTATGCGCATCCGGGCTCCCAACGCCTGCACATCTGCTCCTATTACCGGCCTGCGGTAAAAGAAACCTCACAAAAACAGGGCGCAAAACATAAATAAATCAGCATTTTAATGTAACTTTGCGCAAACTATTTTAATTCGATAAATAATAAACATACTTATACAAATGGGATTCAATGAATTTTTAAGCTCGATTTTCGGAAACAAATCCACGCGAGACATGAAAGAAATCAAGCCCTGGGTGGAGAAAATCAAAGCTGCTTACCCGGAGATTGAGAAACTGGACAACGACGCACTCCGTGCCAAAACGGAAGAACTCAAAAAAATATATCCATGAGTCGGCTACTGCCGAACGTGCGAAAGTGGAAGAACTGAAAGCGAGTATCGAAAGCCTGGAACTGGAAGACCGCGAAGAAGTCTTTGCACAAATCGACAAGATAGAAAAAGAAATTCTGGATAAATACGAAAAAGCACTGGACGAAGTACTGCCCGTTGCTTTCTCAATCGTCAAGGCTACTGCAAAACGTTTCACGGAAAATGAAGAAATCGTAGTTACCGCCACTGATTTCGACCGCCAACTGGCTGCTACAAAAGACTTTGTACGCATCGAGGGCGATAAGGCCATTTATCAGAATCACTGGATAGCCGGTGGTAACGATACGGTCTGGAACATGGTACACTACGATGTACAGTTGTTCGGTGGTGTCGTTCTGCACAAAGGCAAGATTGCGGAAATGGCAACCGGTGAAGGTAAGACATTGGTGGCTACCCTCCCCGTATTCCTGAATGCACTGACCGGAAACGGTGTGCACGTGGTTACCGTGAATGATTATCTGGCAAAACGTGACTCCGAATGGATGGGTCCTCTTTATATGTTCCACGGTTTGAGCGTAGATTGCATCGACCGTCACCAGCCGAACTCCGACGCACGCCGCCAGGCATATCTGGCAGACATCACGTTCGGTACCAACAACGAATTCGGTTTCGACTACCTGCGTGACAATATGGCGATCAGCCCGAAAGACCTTGTACAGCGTCAGCACAACTACGCTATCGTCGATGAGGTCGACTCCGTATTGATCGATGACGCCCGTACTCCGCTGATTATCTCCGGTCCCGTGCCGAAAGGTGACGACCAACTGTTCGAGCAGCTCCGTCCGCTAGTAGAGCGTCTGGTAGAAGCACAGAAAGTATTGGCAACCAAGTACTTGTCTGAAGCAAAAAAACTGATCGCATCCAACGATAAGAAAGAAGTGGAAGAAGGATTCCTCGCCCTGTACCGCAGCCACAAATGTTTGCCGAAGAACAAAGCATTGATTAAGTTCCTGAGTGAACAGGGCATTAAAGCCGGTATGCTGAAGACGGAAGAAATCTACATGGAGCAGAACAACAAGCGTATGCACGAAGTGACGGAACCGTTGTACTTCGTCATTGATGAAAAGCTGAACAGTGTAGACCTGACCGATAAAGGTATCGACCTGATCACCGGTAACTCCGAAGACCCGACACTGTTCGTTCTTCCGGACATTGCCGCAGAACTCTCGGAATTGGAGAATATGAACCTGACCAACGAACAGTTGTTGGAGAAAAAGGACGAACTGCTTACAAACTACGCTATTAAATCGGAACGTGTACATACTATCAACCAATTGTTGAAGGCTTACACCATGTTCGAGAAAGACGACGAATACGTAGTGATCGACGGACAGGTGAAGATTGTAGACGAACAGACCGGACGTATCATGGAAGGCCGCCGTTACTCTGACGGATTGCACCAGGCTATCGAAGCCAAAGAAGGCGTGAAAGTGGAAGCTGCCACACAGACTTTTGCTACGATTACTCTGCAGAACTACTTCCGTATGTATCACAAGCTATCCGGTATGACCGGTACAGCCGAAACGGAAGCCGGCGAACTCTGGGACATTTACAAACTGGATGTGGTAGTGATCCCGACCAACCGCCCGATTGCCCGTAAAGATATGAACGACCGCGTCTACAAGACGAAACGTGAAAAATATAAAGCCGTAATCGAAGAAATCGAACAACTGGTGAATGCCGGACGCCCGGTATTGGTGGGTACTACTTCGGTAGAAATCTCTGAAATGCTGAGCAAGATGTTGACCATGCGCAAGATCGAACACAAGGTGCTGAATGCGAAGTTACACCAGAAAGAAGCTGATATTGTTGCTACTGCCGGTTTGAGCGGAACAGTTACCATTGCCACCAACATGGCCGGTCGTGGTACCGACATCAAGCTAAGCCCGGAAGTGAAAGCCGCAGGCGGTTTGGCAATCATCGGTACGGAGCGCCACGAATCCCGCCGTGTAGACCGCCAGTTGCGTGGTCGTGCAGGACGTCAGGGCGACCCGGGTTCTTCTGTATTCTTCGTGTCACTGGAAGACGACTTGATGCGTCTGTTCTCCTCCGACCGTATCGCCAGCGTAATGGACAGACTCGGTTTCCAGGAAGGTGAAATGATTGAGCATAAGATGATTTCCAACTCTATCGAACGTGCACAGAAGAAAGTAGAAGAAAACAACTTCGGTATCCGTAAACGTCTGTTGGAATATGACGACGTGATGAACAAGCAACGTACGGTTGTCTATACGAAACGCCGCCATGCTTTAATGGGCGAACGTATCGGTATGGATATTGTGAACATGATTTGGGACCGTTGCGCCAACGCTATCGAGAACAACGACTACGAAGGTTGCCAAATGGAACTGCTTCAGACGTTGGTTATGGAAACTCCGTTCACCGAAGAAGAATTCCGCAACGAGAAGAAAGAGAAACTGGCTGAAAAGACATTCGGCATTGCCATGGAGAACTTCAAACGTAAGACTGAACGCCTGGCACAGATTGCCAATCCGGTTATCAAACAGGTATATGAGAACCAGGGACACATGTACGAGAACATCCTGATTCCTATCACGGACGGTAAACGTATGTACAATATCTCTTGTAACCTGAAAGCTGCTTACGAATCCGAATCCAAAGAGGTAGTAAAAGCATTTGAAAAGTCAATCCTGCTGCACGTTATCGACGAAGCATGGAAAGAGAACCTGCGCGAACTGGATGAGCTGAAACACTCTGTACAGAATGCAAGCTACGAGCAGAAAGACCCGTTGTTGATTTACAAACTGGAATCTGTAACGTTGTTTGACTCAATGGTGAATAAGATTAACAATCAGACTGTTTCTATCTTGATGCGCGGACAAATTCCTGTACAGGAAGCTCCGGATGAACAGGCTGCCCGTCGCGTAGAAGTACGCCAGGCTGCACCGGAACAGCGTCAGGACATGAGCAAGTATCGTGAGAACAAGCAGGACCTGAGTGATCCGAATCAGCAGGCTGCTGCCAGTCAGGATACGCGCGAGCAACAGAGACGTGAACCGATTCGTGCCGAAAAGACTGTAGGACGTAATGATCCCTGTCCATGCGGAAGCGGCAAGAAGTATAAAAACTGTCACGGAAAGAACGTTTGATAAAGAAGAGTTCAAGTAGTTAATTAGTCCTAACTACTTTACTAAATAATAAAGGCTGCCTGACAAGTCAGTAGTATCTGCAATTCCCCTCCTTCAGGAAGAAGGGTTGGCTGAAAGCCGGGGTGGTAGGTGGATACACAATGCTGATAATAATAGACTTATATATTCACCTACCACCTCCCCCTACGGGGACTCCTCCTTCCCGAAGGAGGAGAGTTTTAGATACTATCGACTTGTCAGGCGGCCTCTTTCTTTTATTCGTGTAAAATAGTACTTTTGTTCAAACTACTAAATGAATCAAACTATGGCAAAATCTTATTCACTGGCATTCATCTCTCTGTTCCTGTTGCTATTCAACAGTTGCCAGAGCATCGAACAGATTTCCATTGATTATCTGCAACCCGCCGACTTGAGTTTTCCACCCCAGCTCCGCAAGGTAGCTGTTGTGAATAACACCAGCGATGCACCGGATAACAAATTGATTACAGAAGTACAGAAAACGAAGGAAAACGTTCCGGAAGTAAGTCGCGCCACAGCCTATGCCAACGGTGATCCCAAGATTGCTGCCGAATCATTGGCAGAAGAAATAGCCCACCAGAATTACTTTGATGAAGTTGTCATTTGTGACTCCGCCTTACGTGCCAATGACAAGTTAGCGCGTGAAAATATGCTAAGTCAAGAGGAAGTCAGCCAGTTAGCTTCCGATTTAGGAGTTGATTTTATTATTGCATTAGAGAATCTGCAATTCAAAGCAACCAAGACCATTCGTTATCTACCCGATTTCAATTGTTATCAGGGAGCTATGGATGTAAAAGTATATCCCACAGTACGGGTTTATGTGCCGGGACGAAGCAAGCCCATGACCACCCTTCACCCTAATGACAGTATCTTTTGGGAAGATTTCGGAGGTTCGGTCACAGAAGCGGCTGCCCGTATCATCCCCGAAAGGGAAATGTTGAAAGAAGCTGCGGAATTTGCAGGAACAGTTCCGGTAAAGCATCTGGTTCCGATATGGAAAACGGGAAAACGGTATTTATACACCGGCGGTTCGGTTCAGATGCGCGATGCAGCTATCTACGTCCGCGAAAATTCATGGGATAATGCATTCGAACTTTGGCATCAGGCTTTCGAAGGAACCAAGAACACAAAGAAGCAGATGAGGGCCGCCTTCAATATTGCCGTGTATTATGAGACGAAAGATAGTCTGTCTCAAGCAGTGAAATGGGCGGAAAAGGCACAGCAACTAGCCAAGAAGATAGAGAAAAAGAATGTTGTCAACAATGTCAAAGCGAGTATTGACGATGTGCCGAATTATTACCTCACCAGCCTCTATTTGGCCGAATTGAAGGAGAGAAATGCTCAAATATCCAAATTAAAGATGCAAATGAGCCGATTTAATGATGATTTTTAAGGAAATCATGTATCAAATCTTATTTTTTTTATACCTTTGAACTGACAAAAAGAAGGAACCTATGAAACTGAGCCAACAATCATTATCTATCATCGAATCGGCTATCCAAAAGGCAGTCGGCAAATATGTATGCAATTGTGAACAGACAGTCGTAACCGATATTCATCTGCAACCGGACCAGACGTCAGGGCAACTGAATATTTACAACGATGATGATGAAGAACTAGCAAACGTCATGGTGGAAGAATGGGCAACATACGACGGCGATGATTTCCTCGAAAATATCGAGCCCGGCTTACGTAGTATCCTTTGCAGAATGAAAGATGCAGGTGACTTCGACAAAGTGACTATCCTGAAACCTTATTCGTTTGTACTGGTAGATGAGGACAAAGAAACGGTAACTGAACTATTGTTGGTAGACGACGATACGATGCTGGTGAATGACGAGCTACTGAAAGGATTGGATAAAGAGTTGGATGATTTTCTGAAAGAGTTGCTGGAAAAGTAAAATCTAATATATGGCAAATAAAAAAGATTCTGTTAGTAGCTTCTTTTTACTTCTGCTTCTATCGACCCATGCGAACACGGCTTATTTTAAACTACTTAAGTGTACAGGATGGCTTGTCGCAGGTCAATATAATATCCATTTATCAAGATGAGACGGGAGCATTATGGTTTGGTTCTTTTGAAGGAATCAATCGATATAATGGCCAGTCCGTCACTGTATTTCACCCTTCCCAAGACAACATAGGTCTGACCGAGAATGAAATAATGGCCATTTGCGGCAACAAAAAAGGGAATGTATACATACAGGCACTGCATGACTTGGTGTGCTACAATACCCGCACACAACAGTTTCATAAATTACGCGCAAATAATGTCTCCAACATATACTACAAGAACGATACGCTTTGGATTGCCGGGCGTAACAAACTGGAGTTCCGGGTGGAAGGAGACTCTACTATCCGCCTGCTCACCACTTTCAAAGAAAACATAAGAGTTTCTTCACCTATCTGCTGCACTGATGACGGATATATATACATAGGTATGAACAAAGGACTTCTACGAATCGACCGTGCACAACCCGAACGCCAACACTCTCTCCTGCCCGACATCAAAGTGCAAAGTCTTTATCAGGATTCTCAAAAGAACTTATGGATATGTACCTCCCGCCAGGGAGTGTATCGGCTGGCTCCCGACGGTTCTATCCTCAACTTCCGCAACCTTCCCGATAATACCAACTCATTATCGAACAACGATGTGCGCTGTGCTATCGAGGATGACTTAGGAAATCTGTGGTTCGGCACATTTTATGGACTTAATAAATACAACCCGTCAACACAAGTATGGGAGAATCATGTTCATCAAAATAATATATCCCATAGTTTGAGCCACTCATCCATTTTCGCTCTCTACAAAGATACGCAAGGAGGAATCTGGATAGGGACTTATTTCGGAGGTGTCAACTACTACAACCCCACCGATGATCATACCAGCTACTACGAAGCCAATCCTGATATGCCTCATGCACTCAGCTTCCCCGTTGTAGGTAAAATGCAGGAAGATGCCGAACATAATTTATGGATATGTACCGAAGGAGGAGGACTGAATTTCTTAGACCGGCAAACCCGGCAATTCACCCGATACGTCCACAACAAGGGAGGCTTGTCCGGAATCGGGCACAATAATCTGAAATGTATCTGGCTGCGCAAAGAAACCGGGCAATTGTATATCGGTACGCATACAGGGGGACTCACGATCTTTGACACTCGAAGGAAAACGGCACATACACTCAAAAATAGCCCCGACAAAGCCAACTCTTTACCCAGCAATGTGATAAATGACTTACAACCCTATAAAGGAAAACTCGTCCTGTCTACCCAAGCAGGAATCGTTGCCATGAATCCGGAAACGGAGACTTTCGAGCCGTTATCCCCCCTGCCCGACGTCCGGAGTCTTATAGAGAACTATATTTATGTAACATTTCATATCGACCGGAATGACAATATCTGGTTAGCCAACGGCAACGGCGGAATAACCCGGGTGAACCTGTTGACAGGAAAAAGACAGAATTACCGGCATGACCTCAAAAAAGAACATAACATCGGACGCTTCAAAGTGCTACATATCTTCGAGAACCACTTGGGCGAATTATTCTTCAGTACGGCAGGTTCCGGGTTATTCAAATATGAACCGGAAACAGATTCTTTCTTCCGCTTCGCCATGGAGGACAATCTTCTAATGAGTAATTATTGCTATTATGTCGCCGAATCGCCTTCACACGAATTGTTCGTACTCCACAACCGGGGGATCTCCTGCCTGAATTCTGAAAAGAAGGAACTCACATATACATACGTTATTCCATATATGAGTTTCGGACAAGGCTCATGTATCTATTTTACTCAAAGCGGAGAATTATTCCTCGGTGGAACCAACGGCTTGGTTTCTCTGCCGGGAATACAGAATCTCCCCACATCGAATGATCATCAATTCTACTTCGACCAACTGATTATCAACAATAAAGTGATACAACCCGGAGATGAGTCACACATCTTGTCACAAACTATGCCTTATACGGAATCTATCAAGTTGGCACACAATCAGAACAGTCTTATCCTGGAAGTAGCCACCTCCAATTATACACAAAACAAGTACAAATATGAATACCAATTGGAAGGTTTCGACCGGACATGGCTTCCGCTACACTCCCCGAAAATAGTATATACCAACCTCGACCCGGGACATTATAAACTGACTGTACGCGAGAAAAACGATTCGCAAACGATCTGTGGTGAACGTTCGCTTCACATCTATATCCGTCCCCCTTTCTATGCTAATCTTTATGCCTATTTATTATATATACTGATTCTCTGTCTTGTACTGTATGCTATCATCCGTTTTAACACCCGGCAAGCTAAACTAAAAGCATCA
>ENA-OQJF01000038-OQJF01000038.1-human-gut-metagenome-genome-assembly--contig:-NODE-38-length-31825-cov-3.899867_pt1 | contig 31825 bp, 25 predicted proteins | sample MGYA00242595_ERZ504761 | MGnify/ENA primary metagenome ERZ504761 (study PRJEB26092, sample SAMD00036367) | human gut metagenome | host: Homo sapiens | study: EMG produced TPA metagenomics assembly of...
GAAGAAGTATCCGTTGCCGCCTCTATCGCCAACAGTGCCGCACAGGATGAACGAAACAGCCGGCAAGGTGCCCACTATAACACTTCCCACGATTCACATGACAACAAAGAAGACTTCACCATTCATTCTGCTGAAGAAGCCCGGCGCGCTATTATCTGGGGAGAAATCCTTCAACGGAAGTATTGACAAGTGTCAGGTGTAAAGTATTAGATATCAACTGTGTCAGGTATTAAACATTGAGCATTACGATTCGAGTATCAGGTTCCGCCCTGAATGTCAACATATTGAGCGAATTATTAACCAATTAAATATCAACTGTATTTAACACGAAATTGTACTATTTATGTCATTCAATCGTATTTCAGCAGCAGAAGCTGCAAGCCTTATCAAACATGGCTACAATATCGGCCTGAGCGGATTTACTCCCGCCGGAACGGCCAAGGCTGTCACAGCCGAGCTAGCAAAAATAGCTGAAGCAGAACATGCCAAGGGAAACCCTTTTCAGGTAGGTATCTTTACAGGTGCATCGACCGGTGAATCTTGTGACGGCGTACTGGCACGTGCCAAAGCCATTCGTTACCGTGCTCCTTACACTACCAATTCCGATTTCCGCAAAGCTGTCAACAACGGAGAAATTGCCTACAACGACATACACCTCTCACAAATGGCACAGGAAGTGCGTTACGGCTTCATGGGGAAAGTGAACGTAGCCATTATCGAAGCCTGCGAACTGACTCCGGACGGCAAAATATATCTGACGGCTGCCGGCGGTATCTCTCCGACTATCTGCCGTTTGGCAGACCAGATCATCGTTGAGCTGAACAGCGCGCACAGCAAATCCTGCATGGGATTGCACGATGTGTACGAACCACTCGACCCGCCTTACCGCCGCGAAATACCTATCTACAAGCCGAGCGACCGCATCGGACTGCCTTACATCCAAGTGGATCCGAAGAAAATCGTAGGCGTGGTAGAGACTAACTGGCCGGACGAAGCACGCTCTTTCGCCGCTGCCGACCCGTTGACCGACAAAATCGGACAGAATGTTGCCGACTTCCTTGCCGCAGACATGAAACGCGGTATCATCCCGTCGACCTTCCTGCCGTTGCAGTCGGGCGTAGGAAACATCGCCAACGCCGTACTCGGTGCGCTGGGACGTGACAAAACGATTCCCGCATTCGAAATGTACACTGAAGTTATTCAGAACTCCGTGATCGGTTTGATTCGTGAAGGACGTATCAAATTCGGCAGCGCCTGCTCGCTGACTGTCACCAACGACTGTCTGGAAGGTATCTACAATGACATGGATTTCTTCCGCGACAAACTGGTGCTCCGCCCGTCGGAAATCTCAAACAACCCGGAAGTAGTACGCCGTCTCGGTGTTATCTCTATCAATACCGCAATCGAAGTCGACCTGTACGGCAACGTAAACTCAACTCATATCGGCGGTACGAAGATGATGAACGGTATCGGCGGTTCGGGCGACTTTACACGCAATGCTTATATCTCTATCTTTACCTGCCCGTCAGTAGCTAAGGAAGGTAAGATCAGCGCTATCGTGCCAATGGTTTCCCACCTCGACCACAGCGAACACTCCGTGAATATCGTTATCACCGAACAAGGTGTTGCCGACCTTCGTGGCAAGAGCCCGAAAGAACGTGCACAGGCCATTATCGAAAACTGTGCACATCCCGACTACAAACAGTTACTTTGGGATTACCTCAAACTGGCCGGCGGCAAGGCACAGACTCCGCACGCTATTCAGGCTGCACTGGGCATGCACGCAGAACTTGCCAAGAGCGGTGATATGAAGAACACTAACTGGGCCGAATACGCCCGATAATATTCCGATTTTCTATTCACCTAAGTCTGAATATAAAAAGAATATGAAAAAGATAGCTGTACACAGTCTGCTTCTCCTTATTATATTAGGGAGCGGCAGGCTGCAAGCAGTAGCCGGTCCTGCTGATAAAATCCGGAAAAATATCGAATGCTATTTCAACGACTATCTCCGTGGAGAAACGCCTTTATATGAAAAGCACCAGTCATTCAGTCTTCTCAAAGCATCGGCCTACCGCCAATTGGTATGGGAAGCTTGGAAAACAGCCAACGATGAGCTGGACGAAGAAAAGCTAATCGCCCTGGATACGTTATCCGCTTCCAGCAAGGGAAAATGGCACCTCCCCAAAGAACTGGAACCCAATGCTATCATGCCCTATTATTGGGGGAGCAAGGGCACGGAAAAACCCGCAGACGGTTATCCGATGTATCTCTACATACACGGTTCCGGTCCCAAACAGGCGGAATGGAAAACCGGCCTGAACATCTGTTCGCGTTTTGACGACGCTCCTTCCGTCTACTTTATCCCGCAAATCCCCAACGAAGGAGGTTACTATCGCTGGTGGCAGAAAGCCAAGCAATACGCTTGGGAGAAACTGTTCCGTCAGGCACTAGTATCCGGGCACGTCAATCCGGATAAACTGTTTATCTTCGGAATATCCGAAGGTGGATACGGCAGCCAGCGTCTTGCCTCTTTCTACGCCGACTACCTGGCCGGGGCAGGTCCCATGGCAGGCGGAGAACCTTTGAAGAACGCCCCTGCCGAAAACTGTGCTCACATCGCCTTCTCCCTGCGGACCGGTGCCGACGACCGCGGCTTCTACCGGAACATCCTCACCGGCTACGTGAAGGAGGAATTTGAACGGCTGCAAGGTCTGCATCCCGGACTATACAAGCATCACATAGAGCTAATCCCCGGCAAAGGGCATTCTATCGACTATCGTCCCACCACTCCGTGGCTGAAACAGTATACCCGCAACCCTTATCCGAAATATGTCTACTGGGAAGACTTTGAAATGGACGGCTTGCACCGCAAAGGATTCTACAATCTCTTTGTCAAAGAGCGCCCGAATGACGATATCAATGCCCGTACCCGCTACGAAATGAACATTACGGACAACCACATCACACTGAATGTGGATAATGTCGTTTATGAGACCGTTCAGAAAGATCCGAGGTGGGGCATTGAAATGAAGTTCAGGAAGAATTACACGCCTGCCGCCAAAGGGAAAGTGATTATTTATCTCTGTGATGAACTGGTTGACTTGAAGAAGGAAATCACTGTTACAGTGAATGGGAAACAGGCTTTTCAGGGAAAGGTAAAGCCGGACCTGAAGAATATGGTGAACAGTTGTGCCACATTCTTTGATCCGCAGCGCATCTATCCTGCCGCCATTGAGGTGACATTATAAGCCGATAGGCAGAGAGAGCGCCTAACGCCTGATAATCACCTCGCACACCTTATCCTGGAAGGCTCTGGCCTTTGCAGCCGAAAGCACATTCTGGTTCATTATGGCAAAGGCCACTTCATGTCCGTTCTTCATCTTCAGATAGCCTGCAAGTGTATTGATAGCTGTGAACGAGCCCGTCTTGGCATGAACATTCCGGAATGTGGCTGCGCTTTTCATCCTGTTTTTCAACGTACCATCTATGCCGCCTACGGGAAGAGACTTGTATAGCATACGGAACACTTCTGTCCGGGAATATGCATATTTCAGGAAGTCAACCAACAGGGCGGGGGAGAGGTAGTTGTAATTGGAGAGTCCGCAACCGTCCGCAATCTTATACTCTTTCGGGTTGTGTCCCAGCTGGCGGATGAGCTGCATGATCTCGACGATTCCGTCTTCGGCAGCCACCTGCTTCTTCCCTGTCGCCTGCGCGCCAAGGCGGCAGAGGAATGCTTCGGCATTCAGGTTATCGCTCTCTTTCATTAGTTGGTTCAAGACTTCCTGCACGGAAGTATTCCAACAGGCTATCCGTTCCACTTGCACACTGTCACGGGGTAATTCGGCGAATCCGTATGATTGGGGAGCCGTGATACCTTTCCCCCGAAGACGCTCGAGGAAAGTGTGCATAAAGAAAGCGGAAGAATCATAGATGTTTATATCATCCTTTCTAATGGAGGTAACATTGCCCGAAACAACCAGATTATTTCCATTCCTCAACCAATCTCTTGAGAAGGAGAACTTTCCGGCAGAGGAAGTACGTGTCTTTGTCCGGTTCGTCAGGGTATAATAGGAGGAAACCGGTTTACAGGATATGCTTGCCGTATCTCCCTGCACAGCGGAAGGAAACACGGAAATCTGTACCGTGCCTTTACAAAACATCAACGGAGACAAGTAAGGCTGATAACCTGCAGGAGTATCGTCCCAAGCCCAGCCATGCCCCCAATAGAGCGAGTCTTTCATCGAAACGTCGCCATACACCTGCCCGTTAATCACGGAGAAAGGAAAAGTCATCACTTCCTCTATCAACGAATCCATTGCCTGACTGTCAAATTCGGGGTCAAATCCCCCTACTACATACAGGTTGCCTTGCAGTGTATCGTGCTCTATCACACCATCGTGCCATACTTCCGTGCGGAAAGGCTCATCCGCATCAGGACGGGAGAGAGCGGTAATGGCCGTCAACAGTTTCATGGTAGAGGCAGGCCGGGAGAGCTTGTCTGCACGGTAGCTATACAACGGCTTCTTCGCCGTCAGGTCATAAACGGATATGCCAACTTCGGACGCTTCGGGAAGCATCTTTTTGATAAGTGAATCTATTTGGGAGAAATCCCGCTGTCCCCACAACGGCAACAGACAGACGGACAACGCAACTAATAAAAGAACTTTTTTCATACAATACAGGTTATGAATCGAATCACACCCGCAAATATAGCACTTCCCAACTGAATAAGTCTAAAATCTGACAAAAAACAAAAGAGGGTATCTGAAAGCTGGGGTGACAGGTGGATGCACAATGCTGATAATAAATGATTCATGCATCTACCTACCACCTCCCCCTACGGGTATTCCTCCTTCCAGAAGGAGGAGAATGAAGATACTATTGACTTTTTAGTCAGTCTCTTTTCTACTATTTCAGATTCTTCTTCACCGTTTCCAGAAGTGAACCGGAACCATAACCGGACCACATATCTTGTATCTTCCCGCTAGGAGCAATAAGCACATAATGAGGAATCCCTTTCACCTGATAACTCACAGCAAGTCCCGTACGGCCTCTGCGAAGTTCATTCCACTGGTTGCCACCCATTCCTTTCGTCTTAACATATTCTTTCCAGCGTGCTTTCGGGTCTTCACTGATACTAATCACGGTCATTCTATCCTTATAAGTATCTATGACCTTCTCCATTTCCGGGATCGACTCCACACAAGGACCACATCCGCTACTCCAGAAATCCAGCAAAATGAATCGTCCCGCAAATTCGGATATATGGCGGAGAGAGTCATTCACGTCATATAGTTCTCCGTCAACCATCATATCTCCTATTCCTGCCACAGAAGGAGGATAAATATAGGCCGTAATCTCCTGTCCGGCATCCGTTTGCTTCTCGGTTTCCGGCATTCGAGCATACAAGCTCTTCACTTCTTCCTTGTAAGGCATGACAGTTTCGTATTTCATCATAGAAGCATATAGCAGCAGCTTATCTATCCACACTTTAGAGATAGGCGCCTCTTTCATATATTCAAGTTCCTTTTTCCAGATTTCTTGCCGTAAAGGCGTTGTCAACTTCCGGATAGAGTCTATCTTTGCCCAGCCTTTCTTTTCAAATTCCTGATCGCCTGCATGGTCTATAAACATCATCCGCTGCCAGTCATATTCGGCCGCCAAATGCTGCATCAGTTCTTTTTGCTGAGCCATTGCACAAGCCGTAAAGCGATTTTCTTCCGCCTGTTCGGGGATATCGCTCACCACTTCCCAGGTTTTCAGTAATTTGTCCTCTCCTTTGATTTCTATATACTCCCCCGGCGCTATCCATACTTCCAGCCATGTGCCCGGGAATCCCTTATTATCAGACATTATCAGCATTTTCTTTGTAACAGAGACAGTATCCCGGAAAGAAACTTGCCATTCAGAAGCGTATCTCTCGCCACAAGGTTGAAAATGTTTCCTTCATCCACATACAGCCCTATCACTATACTATCCGAAAGATTTGCCAGCTCTCCCTGAATCAAATATTCGTTTGCCGGAACTGTTGCTTTCCGGTCGGATGTACAATGACACATCATCACCAGCACCACCGCCAATAAAACCGGAACAATTATATATTTTCTCATATATATCTTTTTATGGTATGTACCGGATTACAATGCTTCCCGGAATATCTCACCCACCGTTGGATGAGGGAAGACAATCTTCTTCCATTGCGCCGCCGTCAACCCAAGTTCAATGGCCGTTCCTGCAAGGGTTATTATCTCTGAAGCCGGGTTACCCAACACGTGCGCTCCAATCACCCGCCCCTGTTCATCCAGCAACACCTTGCAAACCCCGTTCACTCCTTCGTTCTCTGCTACAAAACGACCGGAATAAGCCATTGGGAGCTTTATGACTTGACAAGTAATGCCTTTTGCTGAAGCAGATTCTTCCGTTTCACCTACCCCGGCAATCTCCGGATTGGTATAGACAACCCCCGGAATGGCACGATAGCTCATAGTGTCTTCTTTTCCCAAAATAGAATGCACGGCCACCTCTGCTTCACGAACGGCTGTATGAGCCAGCAAGGAGAATCCGGTCAGGTCACCGCAAACATAAACACCAGGCACGGAGGTCTGCATCTTCTCATCCACTTTGACAGCCCCACGTTCTGTCTTTTCCAAATTCAGGTTTTCGAGCCCGAAACCTTTTGTCACAGGACGACGGCCGACACTCATCAACAGCTTCTCCGCTACCACACTGCCACTTCCTTCCGCATTCTCATAAGAGACAACAGCAGCTCCTTCCGTCTGCGACAGGCCGACAACTTTCGTACTAAGCAGGAATTTAATGCCTCGCTTTGCATATTCCGCACGCAACAGAGCAGAAAGTTCCTTATCCATTCCGCCGAGAATCTCATCCAGCATTTCGACTACCGTCACTTGCACGCCCAAGCTATTGAAGAAAGAAGCGAACTCCATTCCTATCACTCCGCCACCGACAATGGCCAGAGAAGCGGGCAGTTCTTTATTATCCAACGCGTCCCGGTGCGTCCAGTAATTCACCGTTTCCACTCCGGGAATAGGGGGAATAAAGGTTTCCGAACCGGTGCAAAGTATCAGGTTCTCACCTTCGTAAGTCTCCTCACCGCAGCGGACTGTATTCTTATCTATGATTTGTGCTTCTCCCGATACTATCGCGACATTGTTCGAAGCCAACTTCGCCTTCACCCCCAATACCAGTTTACGCACCACTTTGCTCTTACGGACAATAATCTTGGATAAATCAAAAGAGACTTCGGATACGTTTATCGCATACTTCGACGCGTGCTTTGCACTATCATAAGTTTTTGCCGAATAGAGCAGAGTCTTAGTCGGGATGCATCCCTCGTTCAGACAGACACCGCCCAGATTGTTCTTTTCAATCAATAATACACTCAAACCGGCTTTGCCGGCAGATTCGGCAGCCGTATATCCCGCAGGACCACCGCCGATAATAATCACTTGGTATTTCATAGTAAATAAATTATTTAGTTCATTTTCTTTTCAATCAGTTCAACAAATTCCCGTTCTTTGACAGGCATGACGGAAGCAAACTTGTCTTTCCCATACTCTATCAATATGTAATCGGTCACCGAGAAACTCCCGAATTTCATAGAACGGTACCTTTGTATAGTCGTAATTTCGGAAATAGGAATTACCTTCTTACGGATAAAGCGTCCACGGGATATTTCAATATTTCCGTTCGTAGTGACCGTATAGGCGGTATGTATAATCTGTTCGATCACTACAATCAGCATGAGCATAAACAGCACAGCCGGCAAGATATATTTACACCACAAAGCACCGACGGCATTTACAGTAAGCACTGCCAAGAGGAAATACTGGTACCAGGCGATGCGGGCATGAAAAATTCGATTCATTTTGTCAGATTTTTGCCTGCAAGGTAGCAATTTTATGAATTAGTGACAACGAAAAGTACAACGAAGTAACTTATTTTGTAGCTTTGCGGTGAGAAATAACAAAATTATGGTAAGAAAATTCGATTTCCTCGTTATCGGCTCCGGAATTGCCGGTATGAGTTTTGCGCTGAAAGTGGCGCACAAAGGTAAAGTTGCTCTTATCTGTAAAAGTGGGCTGGAAGAGGCCAATACGTACTTCGCACAAGGTGGGGTAGCGTCTGTGACCAACCTGCTGGTAGACAATTTCAACAAACACATTGAAGACACCATGAACGCCGGCGACTGGATCAGCGACCGTGCCGCAGTGGAGAAAGTAGTGCGCGAAGCTCCCGCACAAATTGAGGAACTAATCAAGTGGGGAGTGGACTTCGACAAAAATGAGAAAGGCGAATTTGACCTGCACCGCGAAGGGGGACACTCTGAATTCCGTATCCTTCACCACAAAGACAATACGGGAGCTGAAATACAGGATAGCCTGATCAAAGCCGTGCAACGGCATCCCAATATCACGGTAATCGAGAACCAGTTTGCTATTGAAATCCTGACCCAACATCATCTGGGAGTCACCGTTACCCGCCAGACACCGGACATCAAATGCTACGGTGCTTATATCCTCGATCCGAAGACCGGAAAAGTAGATACCTATCTTGCCAAAGTGACTTTGATGGCCACCGGTGGAGTAGGAGCCGTCTACAAGACCACAACCAATCCGCTAGTCGCCACGGGAGACGGCATCGCTATGGTTTACCGCGCCAAAGGTACGGTGAAAGATATGGAATTTGTACAGTTCCACCCCACCGCCCTTTATCATCCGGGTGACCGTCCTTCTTTCCTGATTACGGAAGCAATGCGCGGCTACGGTGGCGTACTCCGTACTATGGACGGCAAGGAATTCATGCAGAAATACGACCCGCGTCTCTCGCTTGCCCCGCGCGACATCGTGGCACGTGCCATTGACAACGAGATGAAGAATCGCGGAGACGATCATGTTTATTTGGACGTCACCCACAAAGATCCGGAAGAAACAAAGAAACATTTCCCCAATATCTACGAGAAATGCCTGAGTCTGGGCATCGACATCACTAAAGATTATATCCCGGTAGCTCCGGCCGCCCATTATCTCTGCGGCGGTATCCTGGTAGACCTGAACGGACAGTCTTCTATCGAGCGTCTATACGCAGTAGGAGAGTGTTCTTGCACAGGACTGCACGGCGGTAACCGCCTGGCTTCCAACTCTTTGATTGAAGCCGTGGTATATGCCGATGCAGCTGCCAAGCACAGTCTGCAAGTCATCGACCAATATTCCTACAACGAAAACATCCCCGAATGGAACGATGAAGGTACCCGCTCACCGGAAGAAATGGTACTCATCACACAGAGCATGAAGGAAGTAAATCAGATTATGAGTACGTATGTAGGTATTGTCCGCAGCGACCTTCGCTTGAAACGTGCCTGGGACAGACTGGACATTATCTACGAAGAGACTGAAAGCCTGTTCAAACGTAGTGTCGCTTCCAGAGAAATCTGTGAATTGCGCAATATGGTGAATGTCGGCTATCTGATTATGCGCCAGGCAATGGAACGCAAGGAAAGCCGCGGATTGCATTACACGATAGATTATCCGCACGCAAAGAAATAATTATGAAAACATTAGCTCAACTCTTTATTTCTTTGTTCTGTATGATAGGATTAGCTTCCTGTTATACAGGCATCCCGCTAAAAAGTGGGAAATCCGAGAACAACAGAACCTACGAAGTAAGTTATCTGTTTGAGCACGAGGGAATAAAAGTCTACCGTTTTTTTGATATGGGAAACTATGTATATTTCACCACACGGGGAGATGTAACTAGTATCAAGAATGATTCGACAGGAGAACGAACAATTACCATTTACAAAGACAGTATCCGAAATAAATAGAAAATGAGGCTGATTAACAAGTCAGCCTCATTTTTCTTTATCCAATTAACCCGGTAGACGCAGATTAATAGTTTTCTTTCTTCACTTCGAAATATGCTTGCGGATGCAGGCAAGCCGGACAAACTTCAGGAGCTTCCTTACCTACGGTGATGTAACCGCAGTTACGGCATTGCCATACCACTTCGCCTTCTTTAGCGAATACAGTCATATTTTCGATATTGTTCACGAAAGCCAGATATCTTTCTTCGTGACCTTTTTCAGCGATAGAGATGTTGCGGTACATAGCAGCAATCATCGGGAAACCTTCCTGTTCTGCTACATCTGCGAAGTGGGGATAATCCAGTGACCATTCTTCATGCTCGCCGGCAGCGGCAGCGCGAAGATTTTCGAGTGTAGTACCGATTACACCGGCCGGATAGCTGGCAGTAATTTCAACCATACCACCTTCCAGAAACTTAAACATACGTTTTGCATGTTCTTTTTCCTGATCAGCCGTTTCAGTGAAGATAGCAGAAATCTGTTCGTAACCTTCCTTTTTAGCCACACTTGCGAAATAAGTGTAACGCATTCTTGCTTGTGATTCTCCTGCAAATGAAGTCAACAGATTCTTCTCTGTCTGAGTTCCTTTAATACTTTTAGCCATAATTCTAATCTATATTTTAAATTGGTAATTACCAAACGTAACTTGTCGTACTATTTATAACGCAAATATAAGCGAATTGTTCGTAATAAACCGACTTTTCTTTATGAACAAAAACTATCAGTTCATTGATGAAATCTATCAACAGACAAATAATATGCTGGAGAACATACTTATTTCGATTATTTTATATAATTTTGCAACCTCTACTTTGCAAAAAGGTCAGATTACACGTATAACAACTCATAAAAATGAAGCTATTTGAATTTAAACCCAAGCTGGTTTCTTGTCTGAAGAATTACTCGAAAGAAACGTTTATGGCGGACCTAATGGCCGGCATCATCGTAGGTATCGTGGCACTTCCATTGGCTATCGCCTTCGGTATCGCCTCGGGAGTATCGCCCGAAAAAGGTATTATCACCGCTATCATCGCCGGATTTATCATCTCCCTAATGGGAGGTAGCAAAGTCCAGATCGGCGGCCCGACAGGTGCTTTCATCGTTATCATCTACGGCATTATCCAGCAATACGGTGAAGCCGGACTGATTGTAGCCACGCTCATGGCAGGGTGTACTGCTTGTATTTACTGGGAGTCTTCAAACTCGGTGCAGTCATCAAGTTTATCCCTTATCCTATCATTGTCGGATTTACCAGCGGTATCGCCGTTACTATTTTCACTACCCAGATTGCCGATATTTTCGGTTTATCTTTTGGAGAGGAGAAAGTGCCGGGAGATTTCGTCGGGAAGTGGATGATTTATTTCCGTCACTTCGATACGGTCAACTGGTGGAACACTATCGTGAGCGTTGTCAGCATTATTATCATCGCCATTACCCCCAAGTTCTCAAAAAAAATTCCCGGCTCACTGATAGCAATTGTCGTTGTCACTGCTGCCGTCTATCTGATGAAAACCTTCGGAGGAATCGACTGCATCCAGACGATAGGAGACCGTTTCACTATCAAATCGGAATTGCCTGACGCTGTCGTGCCCGCCCTAGACTGGGAAGCTATCAGGGAATTATTTCCGGTAGCTATCACGATTGCCGTATTAGGAGCTATCGAATCATTGCTGTCCGCCACGGTAGCCGACGGTGTGATTGGCGACCGCCACGATTCCAACACAGAGCTTATCGCGCAAGGCGCGGCAAATATCGTAGCCCCTCTGTTCGGAGGTATCCCCGCTACCGGAGCTATCGCCCGTACCATGACGAACATCAACAACGGTGGCAAGACACCGATAGCCGGAATTATTCATGCAGTAATCCTGCTCCTGATTCTGCTTTTCCTGATGCCGCTGGCACAATACATCCCCATGGCATGCCTTGCCGGCGTGTTAGTCATTGTATCTTATAACATGAGCGGCTGGCGCGTATTCAAGGCTTTACTGAAAAACCCGAAATCAGACGTCACTGTGTTGCTTATCACTTTCTTCCTTACGGTCATTTTCGATTTAACCGTTGCTATCGAAGTAGGATTAATCATTGCCTGCGTTCTCTTTATGAAACGCGTAATGGAGACAACCGAAATCTCTGTCATCACCGACGAGATTGACCCGAACAAAGAATCGGACATTGCCGTGCACGAAGAGAACCTCATCATCCCGAAAGGCGTAGAGGTATATGAGATCAACGGCCCCTATTTCTTCGGTATCGCTACAAAGTTTGAAGACACCATGGCACAACTGGGAGACCGCCCGAAAGTACGTATCATCCGTATGAGAAAAGTTCCGTTCATTGACTCCACAGGCATACACAACCTGACCGTGCTTTGTGAAATGTCGCAGAAAGAAAAAACAACTGTTATCCTTTCCGGAGTAAATGATAAGGTACATAAAGTGCTGGAGAAATCCGGCTTCTATGAACTGCTGGGAAAAGAAAACATCTGCCCGAACATAAATATAGCGTTGGAAAGAGCGGAAAGCATTGTGAAATAGCGATGTTTATCAACTAATTACAGGAGATATATACCGTGTATATCGGGCATATAGATCCAACGTATTGGACATATAGATCCAATGCGTTGGGTATATATGGCCTACGTGCCGGATCTATATGTCCAGCACACACGGCATACAAGCTACTTAAATCAAACATTATTTCACCAGACTTTCAAGAATAATCCGCGCTTATACATCGCTCTCAACAGTACTGAATCAATAAATGGTACGATCGTTAGAAAAACGATAAGATTATGCCTTATCACAATTCAGGATTGAATACATCTTCATATCCACAACGACGCCATTCTTCACCGCATTCTTTCTCAGCGTTCCCTCCAACTGAAAGCCGCTTTTCTCAAGGATACGACAAGAGCCGATATTATGTGCGAAAGGCTCCGCAAAGAGCCGGATGATATCGGTATTGCGAAAGATATACTCACATATCTGTCTGATGGCACTCGTTCCAAGTCCTTTTCCCCAATAGGGTTCTGCAATATAATAACCTACTTCAGCCGTTTTCGAATGTATATTGCTCTGACGGAACGCGGCTATACTTCCTATTGCCTTGTCATCTACAGTAATGGCAAATGAAAAAGTAGTTTCCGGATCGGCAACATTCATCGCTTGTATGAACTCTTTCGCATCCTCCACCGTATAGGGGAAAGGAATGCCGTCTCTCAAATTATCAAGCACTTTCTTGTTATTCAGCGTCTCTGCAATGTCATTGGCATCTTCTATCCGCCACCGACGTATTCTACATTCCATACAATCTTTACTATTTGAGGTTACACTCCTTGCTAATACGTCCGTAAAACTACGAAATAAATCCTAGACTGATATAAAGAGCCGATTCTATTTTTTCTAAAAAAACAGAGCAAACAGTAGAGTCGGATTTTTATTTCCAGCCTCTACTATTTGCTCCCCTAACCATTTTACAAGAAAAAATAGATTGAATGATTCAGGAATGCTGCTTCTATCACTAGAATTGATGCATTCTCAGTTCCTTATCAACCAATATTCCGTCTTTCAAAGTCAATTCAAACTTCACTTTACGTTTCGCTTTCAGCTTCAGGACAAACAATTCTTCCGAACCATTCAATGCTTCCTGCTTTCCTATATTGACAAACGTAGGATAGAGCGATTTCACTCCATTGGTATGCAAGCGGTCGTAAGTCAGGTTTTCCATTGCTTTCATATTCAGCGGCTCTACACCAACGAACTCAAAGTCATTCTGATCGTAAGGCAATGCAAAGCTAAGTGCATTCACAGCTTTCAGGTCATTACCCTTCACGCGGATTTCAACGATTTCATCCTTCTGATAGAGGCGTTTCGGGGTGCTGATTGATAAAGAGCCCGATACTTTAAGCGTATCTTTTCTACCGACACCACCTTCGAGCTGAGTAGCTACCACGCTGATATCGTAAGCGTCTATCAGATCATTCATGTTTATATCCCCTTTGCTGATATATCCTTCATAATCAGAATCTCCACGGCGCAAGCCCGTGTAATTCATATAAGAAGTCAAGTCGTTGCGGTCGATCTTACCGTCATTGTTGATATCTCCCTGCAAGTAGCTGGCTGTTCCAGGCACTTTGAATACGTACAATTCGCGGCCGGAACCGTAATTTCCTACACCTTCCGTAACGGCAAGTTTGATATAGCGTGCAGTAGGACGGGACTCGAAGCTGAATATCTTCACATCACCGTTGCGTTTCCAATCGAATGCACCCGCTTCCGTCCAATGTTCCTTATCCATGCTATAATATACCGTACCTTTCAATAATGTACCGTTACCGGCATCAGTACGCGGCAAGTAGTGGAACTTATCCAGTTGGTTCACCGTCTTGAGGTCGATAATCAGATCAAGCGGCATTGCATTCACACGGTACTTCGTATGCCAGTTGTCTCCCGATTCGGCAAAGTCGAACAAACGGTTCACTCCGAATCCTCCCTGAGAAGCGGCAGTTGATTCACCTTCGATTCCGTGAATAGCAAATTCCAACGGATTGGCCTTCGTCGTTACCTGAATAGTTGCCCAGTCGGAAACGCCGTCTTTATTGACAGCACGTACTTTGAAAGAGTACGGAGTTTCTGCATTCAGCCCTTCAAACAATAAATAAGTATTGCGGATAGTCGTATAAAGCATACCGTCGAATTCGATTTCATAGAAATCTGCATTAGCGACCTTATCCCATGTCGGTTTCAAGGTGTATGCTTCGCGGTTTCTTCGGTCACTTGTGCATTCTGCGGCATGGTCAAAGTACCGGTAGTCACACGGTAACGATCGGCAGGCGCAAACGGAAACCGTCTACGTTCAGCACAACCTGACTGACCGTAATGTCGGCAGAAGCCAGTTTAACGCGTAGTTGCGGATTCTTTGTAATGACCACTTTCTCAAATTCACTGCCTTTAGTAGCGAATTTATTCAGGTTGGGAGTAGCTTCATACCAGTAGACGTTCTCGCCTTTCAGGAAATCTTCGGCCGTAGTTACTTCCATAAGTTTCACCGTTTTCTTGTTCACCTTAGCGACAAGTTTCTTCGGTTTTTCGGTAACATTGATACGCAATTCCGTCTTTTTATCCTTCACAAAACCGTCAAAGTTTCCGGCTGTCGGATGAATGGTGATAGTAAGACGGTTCTTCTTGTCGTTTACGTCCGATTCAATCAGGGTAGATACTGATTTATTCCGGCGGTAAGCTTCCGTTACACCGTCATCATCATACTCTATGGTTTCAGTGTGCCCGTTCGGGTAGAACTCATAAATACGCAGAGACTTGTCTATCTCGCTAACGTTATTATGAGGGTTGGTCATCGGAATGATAGAGCCACTCTTCACAAATACGGGAAGTTTCCAGATAGGAGTATCGAAGTTGTTGAGAATACAGTTACCTTCGTACTTCTCGCCACTGAAATAATCAATCCAGGAGCCGGCGGGCAGATAAATACCGTCGCGGATATCATTGCCTTTCTCATCAACCTGGGTTTTCTGATAAACGGGAGCTACAAGGAAATCCGTACCATACATATACTGGTACTGGGTAGCCGTTCCATGCGTATAAGCACTGGGATAATCCAGGAACATCGCACGGATAAGAGGCATTCCGTCTACCGCCTCTTTGGCAAAACTATATGTGTAAGGCATCAATTCGGATTTCAACTTCAAGAACATCCGGTTTATGGATGTGGCCGGTTCGCCTAAAGCATGGGGGTACTTCTCATTGGCGCCCCAGCCGTCCATATTCAATTGCATCGGACTAAATGTTTTCCATTGAAAATCACGTATATTGACTGTTTCATTCTTGCCACCGAAGATTCCGTCCATGTCCGAACAAATGTTCGGTTGACCGGAAAGGCCGGAGCCTATATAAGTAGGGATATGGAAACGAATATATTCCCACACACCGCCTGTCTGGTCGCCCGACCAAATTCCGGCATAACGTTGTGTGCCTGCCCAACCGTCCAAAGAGATAATGAAAGGACGTGCATCATTTCCATAGTAAGGCATAATACGGCCTACGTCAGCCACACCGTTCAACCCGAAGGAGTATCCGGCACCTACCCACGCTACGTCTGTTTTCAGTACACGCACGCCTGCATCACGAACCTCTTTCACAATATCACGTTGCAGCAAAGCACTTACGCCTTCCTTCGGATGCAAGTCTGACTGTGTCCAAAGTCCGATCTCCACTCCGTTTTGACGGGCATAATCTCCCAGACTTTTCAAGTTGGCAATGTTACCGTCCAGCGTTTCGGTCTGTCCGTATCCTGCACCGTAACCGTCGTTGGGAAGCAGCCAGCCGAGGGGCATGTCATGGCTCTTATAGCGGTCGATCACTGCACGAGCGGAGAACTGATAGTTGTTCTTTTCACCGTTCAGAGATTCTTTGATACCACCATTGTCTTTCTGACTTTCTTTGTAGCGTTTTCCATCTTCAAAAAGAATTCCTTTTTCATCTTCTTTCCAATAGTCACGGTTGTAGGCATTCAAATGTCCTTCGTAAAAACCAAATTTGGGGAGTAAAACAGGATTTCCCGTCAGTTGATAGAAGTCGTTCAGCAACGCAACGGCTCCATCGTTAACCATATAAAAAATATCAAGGTAGGAAGAATTGTGAGATAGTTTCACAACATTTTTTTCCGTTGCGCCAAAGTCATACTCACCTTTTTTAAATGTATACCACATCATTCCGTAGCCGTTTGTCGACCAATAGAAAGGGGTAGGGGATGCTACGCCGCCGTCGGTCCAGCTATTCTGATTCTCGATAGCAATGACTTTGCCTTTATGAGAGAAGCGTCCGTTCTGTACGCCGCCACCGTAGAAGTACTCATCCGGCTGCTCTTTCAAAGTAACAGTTACTTTCTTCGGTTCGAATACCACAGGAGCAGTTTCATCAATGACACAGGCATTTGTTCCCAGATTGATGACCTTCATCAGCCCTGTCTGTTTATTCAGTTCGACCCGGACTTTTCCGGTAGCCAATGTTATAATGCCGTCCTTTTCATCTATTGCCAGATTGGATACTTGACGACGAGGCTGGTCTACAAGTATCTGTGCCTCAGGTTTTGCTTCCGGGTCACGGATGATTCCTCCCGAATTATCCTGAAATACACGGAAGATATTCTCTCCGTAAAAATCAATTGTCCTCCGCTGATTATTGGAGAATAACACATCGACTGTTGTCGGATTTACTTTCTTCACACTAAGAATACCCGAGGTCTGTTGAGCCGTGTTCGAAACGACATTACTCATATCGGACTTTTCAGATGCTTGTATGGAAAGAAGTGAAATCGGATAAAAGAGTAAAAACACTGCGATAAATTTAAGTTTTCGCAAACAGAAAGAGTGGTTTTTAATCATGTTTTACTTATTTAGAATTAGACATAAGACTGCTTTTTATTTCTATCTCAACTTTTGTTTTTCCAATACTTCCGCTTTATTTACGGAAATATTTCGCTAATGTATAATAAATACACACCAGTTCATTGTACCCCTATTCAAAAAGGCGTTTTTTAAATATTCTTTGTTCTTATTACTTTTTTTTCACTATTTACCCAACTTAAACAAAGAAAACAATGGTATACAAAAAAGGAACCGACTTAGAGAAAAACATAAGGATTCAGCTTATTTATCTTTTATCAAAGCATACTTATATTCAACGATTAAAATCTAGTTTTTTTACCCGTACTCAGCTTCAGCGCTTCAAACTCATCAGTAAGCTCTTTTACCTTTTTCGGATATTTATCAGCCAAGTTATGCTTCTGCCCGATATCTTCTTTTAAATTATAAAGTTGATATTCCGTCTGTTTACGATAAGGAGGTATTAACGCCCAATCTCCTTTTCGATAGGCATAATTGAACATACCTTCAATTACCAATTCTTCCCGACCCTTTTTACTTTTACCCAGAAAAGCCTTCAAGGTGTTCCGACTATCAAGTTTATCCGGATAAGTTTGTCCCAACAGTCCGGCAAATGAAGCCAACAGATCCATCTGACAAACAAAAACGTCGGATACTCCTGGTTTTACCATAGCGGGCCAGCGCAACATAAACGGCACACGTACTCCTCCGTCATACATCGTCGTCTTCCAACCGCGAAGAGGACCTGCCGGACGGTGTTTACCAACCAACTCTACTGCCTGGTCCTTATATCCATCATCCAACACAGGACCGTTATCGCTCGTCAATATTACAATCGTATTTTCTGCCAGTCCCAACCGGTCCAGTTCTTTCAAAAACTCATCAACACACCAATCAGCTTCGAGAATAACATCTCCGCGAGGCCCCATACCCGACTTGCCATAAAACGTTCATTAGGTACTCTAGGCACATGCGGCTGATGCAGGCCATAATAAGAAAAAAAGGAACGCTCTTTATTATCTACGACAAATTGCTTCGCTTTTTGAAGAAATAACTGTGCCATATCCTCATCCGCCATTGTGCTGCTTCCCCCTTTTTGGAAACCAATACGGGGCACTCCATTCACTATCGAACCGGCATGCCCGACACTGGGATGCATTCTTAATAATTCCGGATTATCTTTCCCCGTAGGCTCTCCAGGAAAATTTTTCCGATAGTCAACATAAAGCGGGTCTTCCGCCTCAAGCCCTATCACTTTATTATTCTCTAAAAAAACGCAAGGCACCCGATCATTCGTAGCTGCCTGAATAAACGAATAATCATATCCAATCTCAGAAGCTCCCGGATATACTCTTTTATTCCAGTCCACATTACCATCCCCCAGTCCGATATGCCATTTTCCTACGGAACCGGTTATGTATCCGGCCTGTTTCATTACCTTAGGCAAAGTAATTGCCTCTGTATCAATAATCAACTTTGCATTCCCCGGCAATATCTTTGCATCCGGATTTGTCCAGGGATACCTGCCTGTCATTACCGAATAACGACTGGGGGTAGAAGTAGCCGCCGTACAAAATCCTTGAGTAAAACGAATACCCTCATTAGCAATACGGTCCATACCGGGAGTTTGTATTGCATCAGCCCCATAGCAACTCAAATCTCCGTAACCCAGATCGTCAGCAACAATAAGTACTATATTGGGGTGTTGTTTATCTATAGATTTCTTCTCCGGTTGAAACTGTCCGGCCAACAGAGTAACAGGCATCGAAGAAATGCCTGCGAACACATAAAAAGTCAAATTCAAGTTTTTCATATTTATTTATGTAGTTATTTAAATGTTTTCAAGTTGTTTTTCAGTCTCTGCAAGACCTCCGGATATTTCTCATTTACTATTTTTTCCTCTTTGTAGTCATTAAAATAATCTCCGACAACATTGAGATATGCCTCTTGCTTCTCTTTTCTTCTCTGCCACACCCGGCAAAGCTACTAACAAAAGAGCAACACATACAAATGATGTTCTTTTAATATTATAGCTTCTTTTCATGCATTCCTCAAATTAAAGCCTTCACAAACCAATTCTTTCTAACGTTATTTCTTCACCCGCCCGTGTTTTTAACTCAAGAACTCCATTCTTTTCAGTAATCTTCTTCTTTTTCCCAGCAATCCTGAATTTTCCTTTAAAAGGATTGACCAAACGCAACAAGCCTCCTTTCTCAGAAACAACTTTAACCAAAGAAACATCTCCGTTTTCTAAACTGGCACTTACAACAAAGGCTCCTATGGCACGTAGCTTATCAAACGAAACATCTTTCCAATCGGACGGAATAGCAGGAAAAACACGAATAACTCCACTGTGACTTTGTAATAACATCTCCTGAACTCCGGAGGCAAAAGCCATATTCCCTTCTAATGTAAATGGACGATAAGTAAATCCGGACTTACCACTTCTACTTTGATCTCCATTTGCATGAAAACCATTTCTTAAACAAAAACACTCCGCAAATATACGTAAGGCCTTAGCAGCTCCGTTGCCATCAAAAGCCCGTGCCTTTAAATTTGCCAACCAACTATACGAATACCCGGTCCAACCGCCAGGCCCGTATTTATCTAATGTATTCAAACTAGCATCAATAATTTGAGAATCGCTTTTTCCATAAGATTTATCAAGCAATCCTAACGGATGAATTGCTAATAAATGAGAAAAATGTCTATGAGAATGTTCGTATGGATGCCCTACAGCAATAGACAATCCCCCTTGAGCATCAAGAATAAAATCAGGTAATTCTTCCTCCAGTTTCTCCCAATGATCAGCTTCATCTTTCCGCCCTAATTCCCTAGCCAATTCAGCTGCTGCACGAAAAGCAAAACGAACCAATGCACGGTCAAAATTCGTCATCTCTCTAAACCAAGCATCCATACTATTATCTTTAAATTCCGGAGATGAACTTAAAGGTAAACTTCTTATCCCATCTTTCACTATAGTAAACTGCTCCAAATAAGTAGCAACTTCTTTCAAATAGGGATAACACCTGTCTATTAAAAATTGACGGTCCTGTGAATATTTCCAGTATAAATAAAAATGCTGGGAAAGCCATGCGGAAACAGTTGGGCCTAATGAATATTGACACCATCCTCCCATCGGTTGTCCCAGTAAAGTACAAACTCCCGGAACATTCAACCCCTCAGTTCCAAAATAGGTTCTCGTATATCTCTTATTTTCCTTCAGTTGATTCCACAAAGTATGTAAATATCCGTAACTTTCTTCCAGATAATTGCCAGTATAAAAAGGCCAGTAACTCAATTGTGTATTCAAATCGTGATGATAATCACCTTTCCAAGGAGGTAATTGCCCATTGTCAGCTGTCCACACAGACTGTAAAGATATCGGATACGAGTCTTTTCTAGAGATACTCCCCATTTTATAAATTTCATTGTAATATTGCTTTTCTATCACCTTGTCCGGCAATGTGACAGACGAACGGCTATAAAATATATTCCACCAATTTTGGTGAGTCTGATAATAAGCCTCTATTCCGGCATTCATAGCCTCATCCACAATTTGTGATGCTTCTTCTTTTACAAGAGAAGAGGTAACACTCCATACACCTATTATTTTTTTCTCCAAACCGCTTCCATTTTACTGCAACTGAATAAGAAAAATCCCCCCAACCAGGTTGATTATAAACAAATTTATCGGATAATGCCCGTTCAACTTTTCCTTGTTCATATCCGAGTCGGAACAGACTATGTTGACTATGATCTTCAGCGGTATGTCTTACTTCTTCATTATAAGAAGGAGGAATTAATAATGGCTCAAAATCAGCTTCTACCCCTTCAAATATAAACCAACCCACAGGTTTTTGGGCATGGACAAAACAGCGTAAGGATACTCCTGATTTCCATACAACTTCACATACAGCTTGTCGTTGATATAAATGCACTTTTTCAACCTCTCCAAAATGTTCTATTGGAAACTCCAAACCCGCACCCGGAATTTTTGAAGGGCCGGGATAAGCGTTATATGGATTATCAAACCGCCTCTGTACCGGTGTATAATCTCCTTTTTGAAGCTGTTCGTACAACCAATGAAAAGAGAAGCCTTCTCCTTCTAATTCTTTAGAATGCCGCAAGTCCCACAAATCACTGCGATCTATGGACATACGCAAACGTTCTCCTTTTTGCCAGATTAAAGAACCAATAGTCGCATTTCCTAGCGGTATTGCTTCATCCCATTTTCTTGCCAAGTCTCGAAATTCCATATCATGCACATGAGTAGAAACAGTTACTACCGAAGCATATGAATCAATAGCCAATAGAAACAATATAGCAAACAACAACTTTCGATAACTCATTATTTTTCACTTACTTAAAATTAGAGGTAAACAAAAGAGAATCTTAAAAATAAACAAAAGGTTTCAGCTCATTTCCTTGTTTATCAATAGGATAAAGAGCGCCTTCTTTTTCCAACCGAGACGACATATTACGAATCATCTCCCTACATTTATCAGGAAATACAGAAGAAAGTTCTTTTTTCTCTTCCTGATCCTCTTTCAGATTATAAAGTACCGCTTTCGGTTGCTTCGGAGTCTCCGGCGAATAATAGTAAATCAGCTTCCAATCTCCCTCGCGATATACTGTGAAGTAATTGCCGCGATGAGCGTGAGGGAAGTGCATAAGGAACGTTTCAAGACGTTTTCTATTGACTTTTCCACTTAGCTGCTTCTTTAGATCGAATCCGTCTATTACATAATCGGCAGGCAGTTTACATCCGGCTACCGATAAAACTGTCGGATAAATATCCATGATCGTTCCCAGTTGGCTTTGCATACCTCCGGCTTCAATAGGTAACCGCTTCTGAAATTTATTACCTTTCCGGGGCTTTGCCCAACTCACAATAAAAGGCACACGCATACCACCTTCAAACTCCGTACCCTTTTTTCCTCTCAATGGCGCGGAAGAACCATATCCCCGTTCTTCTCCTAAAGGTGCGTCTCCACCGTTATCTCCCAAAAAGAAAATCAAAGTGTTTTCCGCAATTCCCAATTTTTCAAGTTGGTCCATGATGTCCCCCAAAGACTTATCCATGCCTTCTATCAATGTAGCAAAGGCCTTGGCCTGTTCCTTCTTATTTGGGTCTGTATAACGGGACAGAAAACGTTTGTCGGCCTGGAAAGGTGCATGGACAGCATAATGAGCCATATTCAAATAAAAAGGACGCTTTTCTTCCACAGCTTTAGCTATCTCACGGTTAGCCTCTATCGTCAGGGCTTCGCTCAGGAAAGTATCCGTACCATGATATTTCTCCAGATCGGGTACTGCTCTGGCTTTCGAACCTTTAATATGACCGTATCCCCACTCACCATAATAACTGCCGGGATGTCCTATTCCCGACCCCGCAATGTTGACATCAAAACCAAGATTCAACGGATTTTCACCCTCGCTATCCATACAGCCGAAGTGAGCTTTTCCTATATGAATCGTCTTATATCCAGCCTGTTGCAGAACTTTCGGCATGGTCGGAATATCCTTCGTCAGCCCTTTCCAATTCCAATCAGGAGGGCCGAAAGGAGTACGGTTATTACTTTCCGCATTAATCCAGTTCGTAGTGCGATGTCTTGTTGCGTTTTGCCCCGTCAACAATGAGGCTCTGGAAGGGGAACTCACACTTTGCGCATAAAAAGTAGAAAAGCAAATCCCTTGTTCGGCCATCCTCTCCATGTTGGGAGTATGATACCAATTATTTAAAGAATGCCTCACCCGATTTCCGCTCCCGTCTGTCAGAAAAGGAACGGAAGTATCCATAAGTCCCATATCATCTACCAGAAAAACAATAATATTAGGACGTTCCTGATAACCTGCTACCGTTCCCGAGGCTGCTACTAAAAGATTTAATAAAAACATAATTACATTCAATGATTAAAATTCGGTTCTCTACCTACACCTTGCCATATCCCTAAACATCCGAATATCCTATCTTACTTAGTATTCGCTTTTTCCCGTTCCAATATGGCTTTCATAGCTTTCACCTTCTCCGGATATTTTTCAGCCAGATTTTCTTTCTCACCTCTGTCCTTTTTCAGATTGTATAGTTGATCTACCGGAGCATTACCAGTCTCAGTCCTTGTCAGTTTCATAAAAGCTGCCCCTTTATTCGGAGTAATATATTTCCAGGCTCCGTCTGAAACAGACAAAGAACCAGAAGCTTCGATCACATAATCACGTCCCTTACGATCAGTTCCCAAAAAGGCTTTCAACTGATTCTGACTGTCTACTCCGGCACCCGACTGCATCTCTTGTCCCACCAATTCAGCCATTGAAGCAAATAAATCAATCTGAGACACCAAAGCATCCGAAGTTTTACCTTTTTTTCACCTTATCAGGCCAGCTGACAATAAACGGAACGCGAGTACCTGCTTCAAAATTACTATATTTACCTCCACGCAGGTTTCCCCAAGGACGATGGTCGCCCAACAGTTCTACCGCCTGATCCTGATAGCCATCATCCACCACCGGACCATTATCACTACTCAATACAATTAAAGTATTTTCCCGCAATCCCTGTTTCTCTAATGCCTCCAGAATCTTACCTACCGTATAATCAAACTGAAGAATGGCATCTCCCCGATACCCCATTCCGCTTTTGCCTACAAAACGAGGATGCGGAAAACGAGGGACATGCACATCATTGGTTCCTACATACAGGAAGAAAGGTTTATCACTATTTCTTTCGATAAAACCTACCGTTTTCGCAATTATCGTATCAGCAATGTCTTCATCCTTCCAAAGTGCTTTACCTCCTCCCTTCATATATCCGATACGGGAAATTCCATTAACGATAGCCTGATTATGACCATGATTCGGAGACGGTTTCAAATTTGTCAATAACTCCGGATTATTCTTTCCGGTAGGTTCGCCGGGAAAAGGCTTTGTATAACTTACTTCAATAGGAGCCGATGGATCATAATTAAGCACCTGTTGATTTTCCATCCATACACAAGGCACGCGGTCACCGGTAGCAGCCATTAGGCAAGAGTAGTCAAATCCCAAATCTTCCGGCCCCGGACTAACTTTCTTGTTCCAATCCTGCGTACCCGTTTTATCCCCCAAGCCTAAATGCCACTTCCCGATAGCTCCGGTCGTATATCCGGCAGACTTAAACATATCTGCAATCGTAGTTTGCTCCGGCCGGATAACCATACCTGCATCACCACGGGCAATTCCCGTATCATTTCTACGCCAGGCATAATGTCCGGTGAATAAAGAATAACGTGACGGTGTACTCGTTGAAGCTACCGCATGCGCATCCGTAAAACGAATACCACTACTGGCTAATGCATCTACATGAGGAGTCTGAACGCGATGGGCACCATAACAACTCATATCTCCATAGCCTAAATCATCAGCAATAATAAAGATTACGTTAGGTTGTTTTTCTTTTGCTTTCTTCTGTGCCTGAATCGGCGCTGCGATCAACAAAGAGCCGCTGATACTCATCCATAAATCAAAGTTCTTCATAATATAATTGTTATTGGGTTATTGTTTTTTCGCCTTTATATATGCAGGATTCAGTTCTGTCGGAATATCTGCACGGGTATCTATAAGCCATTTCATCAGTCTGGTATACAGTTCTTTTGCGAGAGTCGGTTGCAAATTAACTAAATTATTCCTTTCCATTCTATCATTTTTCAAATTAAAAAGCTCCATTGACTTATCTTCATAATAATAAATCAGTTTCCAGTCTCCCGAACGGATGATGGAATATGGAGTTGCTCTAAAATCTTTACCAAGCCCCTGATAACCTTCCAAATAAGCAGGAAAATGCCAGAAAAGCGCTCTTTGAACTTTCGATGTACCTTTCTTCATCCGATCAAAAATATTCTCGCCATCAAGCCCGTTATCCGGTATTCCACCAGTCAATGCTACTAAAGTAGGATAGAAATCAACTCCTGTTACAGGTTCTGAAACTACTGTTCCCGCTTTTATCTTACGAGGGTATTTCATTATAAGCGGAACTCTGATTCCTCCTTCATAAGGCATTCCTTTGGCTCCTCTAAGCCGGAAATTATTGGTTGCTGCCGCAGCACCTCCATTATCAGAATAAAAGACAATAAGCGTATTTTCCGAGAGTCCTAATGAGTCAATAGCATGACATAACCTGCCTACATTCCAATCCAGATTTTCTACCATAGCCGCATAAATTGCATTCGTCTGATACTTCCCCTTAGTCTTTTTCTGATATTTATCGACCAAAGTCTGGGGAGCCTTTAAAGGCGTATGAACCGCATGATGCGCCATATAGAGGAAAAAAGGCTTGTCTTTTGTCTGTTCTACAAATTTAATAGCTTCACTTGTCAAACGATCTGTCAGGTACTCTCCCTCACTCCCCTCATCCAATCCCAAATGGCACTTTTGCTTTCTACAATAAGGGTAAAAATAAGAGTAAGGTGAACCGGCCCTGTCGCCGGCTATATTATAATCAAATCCCTGTGATAGGGGACCGGTTTTACTGCCATCAAGATCACTACCCAAATGCCATTTCCCGATATGCCCGCACACATATCCCTGCTGTTTTAATGCCTCTCCCAAAGTAACAAAGTCTGTCCGCACGTCCTCCGTATTTGTAATAGGAATCAATTTACGCTTGGTTTTATCTCCTCTCGCTGAAGGACTCACAGTATATACTCCGTGTCTCGGAGTATAGAGACCTGTCATAAAACAGGCACGGCTCGGTGCCGAATTGGCTGCCGCTGCATAAGCATTATCAAAGAAAACCCCTTCAGAAGCCAGTTTATCAATATTAGGCGTCTCATAATAATCACTTCCGGTTATGCCAAGATCATTCCAACCCAAATCGTCAGCCATGATAAATACAATATTGGGACGTTCGTTCTGTGCATGTAAGGCTGATACAAACATACACCCACCAGCCAATATCGGAAAATATAAATGTCTCATCCGTCTCTTTTTTTATGGATACTTAATAAGTTATCTATTTTTTCTTATATAAATCCTGAGCTGTTTTAATCTCATTATGCATCAACTGCTGATGATACCTATTGGTTATTTTTCGCCAGCCTTCTTCCAGCCATGAGGGTTCAATACACTCATTTTTCTCCCATTTAGCCAATTTTTTCGCCAGTTTACGATACAAATCCGGCTCTTTGTTTATCAAATTATTCATCTCTTCAGGATCTCTTCGGATATTATACAATACAGAATCAACCCCATGAGTGATGATTAATTTATAATCTCCCGAACGAATAGCACGTGTATCCATTTTACGCCAGTATAACACTTTATGGGGTTCCCCTTTTTTACCTTTCAGGTAAGGTAGTAATGATACACCGTCCAATCTATTACGTGTTTTCGATATACTGGCCGCATCAATAGCTGTCGCAAAAATATCCAAAGAAGAAACCAAACCATCATAAGGCTTGCCAGCAGGAATTCCATTCTTCCATACTACAAAATAAGGCACACGATGTCCACCTTCAAATTTATTTCCTTTGAAACCCTTCAAAGGATAATTTGAAGACTGATTGGTAGTGGCTCCTCCGTTATCACTTAAGAAAAAAATCAATGTATTATCAAATTTCCCACTATCTTTCAGTCCACGAATTACAGTGCCTACGCCCCTGTCGAGTGCATAGGTCATTGCAGCTAGTTTTTGTCTCGGATGCCCTTCAAACTTAGCCATATCTTCATCGGTTGCTTGCATTGGAGTATGCACCGCATTATAAGCCAAATACATCATGAAAGGCTGAGAACTTTCATTTATAAACTCAACCGCTTTTTCACTGAAAGCATCAGTCAAATACTTCTCAAATTTCACTTGCCTGTCATTCAATAACAGGTTACGTTCATCACCGGGACGGTCACTCTTTTTTTCATTATAAAAATAATCACGTCCCCCCCGCTTTCATACCGTAAAACAAATCAAATCCACGATTATTAGGATGTTGTTCATCCCTACTTCCCAAATGCCACTTACCAATAGCAGCAGTACGATATCCATTCGTTTTAAATACTTCCGCAATCGTTTCTTCTTCCAAAGGAAGGCCATTAGTACGGTCCGATAAGTTACATTCATAGCCGAACCGATGTCCATAACGCCCTGTGATAAGACAAGCTCTTGAGGGACTGCTTACTGTCGCAGCCACATGAGCATCGGTAAATACGACTCCCTCACTGGTTAAAGCATCAATATTAGGAGTTTGCATCTCTTTTGATCCCATAAATCCGAAGTCATTATAACCCGCATCATCAATCAAGATCACCAATATATTCGGATTTTTATCAGTTTTACTTTCTACCGCCGAGACGGTCTGAATGTCACCGGAAACTAACAATCCGGGAAGACATATATACTTTAATATATTCATACTTTTCTTTACATATAAATTTATCTTGTACCACAAACCAAAGTTCTTTTACCATCCCAAGAGACAGCTTCAATACGAGTAGCCCCTTTGGGATAACGAATAAATGTACTTGAATTATCTATAGTTCCTGTACCGACAATACAAACTTCAACTAACTCATTACCAGCATACGTTTCAAATGCTACGACATTTTTCCACACCGAATGAGAAACTGTTTTCGAAAGATTACCATTAGATACCCCTTGATTAAAAACTCCTTGTACAGAAAGTTGTTTTTTATATGTATCCAGACTATTTCCAGATATATAATAAATAACAGGAGTAGGTACCGGAGATTTACTCTTACCATAGTTTTCTATCTCCCCTACCATTTCTTTCGTTATCGTTATTTGCTTTGCCGGCCCATAATCCCCGACTTTCATATTAATCTCCCGCAGTAATCCCATCTTTTTAAAGTAAATCGGTCAAATTCATCTCTGATGCATCCATCGCACGTTTCATGAAATTTACATATTTTTCGCCATAAGTATATACCGAATTATTATCGTGAATAGCTGCCCAATGTACATCTGGCCAGAAATCAGGTTTAGACCACGGAGCATCTTCTGTTAACATAAAAAAGAGAGATAATTGCCAAAGAGGAGCCAATGAAACAAACGGATCAGCACTATAATATTCACCTTTTTCAGGGTCATTAACAAGTCCGCCTTCATGTGTCAAATACGGTTTTTTCTTCACAATTGCATCATTCAAATAGGCATTAAAACGATCGGCAACTACTTTATCATTATAACCTTGCCTTTTAAATTCAGTATGCTCCAAACGACAAGCAGCATTATTCATCTGATACATGGCTTGTTGCGCATAAATATTGTTTGTTACTTCCGCCCAACCGGCTCCTTTCATTTGAGCCACTTGATTGCCATGACCAAATTCATGCCCGAATACCCAGATATTCTGAAGAAAAACTCCTTTATCAAGCATAGCTTGTTCACTATTGGGAAAATTAGCACAAGTGCCATTCCAATTAGGGGATCCTCCCCATGAACGCACACCCAACATACGATTTCGGGGAACTGCATTGTTTTTAACTAATCCCATCATCATATACTCTATCTGCATTAGTTCATCATGCATATTCATTATACTCATAATATCATCCGGACAATAAGTATTAAATGCATTAACTGTATTTATCAATTGAACACGTTCACCTAAAACATCCAGCATAGCATTAGTTACATTCAAACGTTGGACACATATATTCGCTAAATTAAGAATACGTTTCCAATCTTCATTGGTATGTCCGGCACGTACATCCCAAAATCCTATTTCATTACCGTAACATACATGTACTTTTACGGCAGGTTCATATACTTCCATATCTGTCCAATACTGTATATACCCTGTACCGTCTACTGTCGTTATTATTGTATTTAAACCACTTTTTAATCTAATAGTCTGATTTTCGCCTCCTTCACGCCAATCCTTGATATATAAGTTTAGGGTCTTATCACCTATCTCGTCTCCTACAAATATAATATACTTCTTATCCTTTTCAAAAAATAATCCTGTCGGATTATCGCAAATACTTCTTTTACCAATTGTCAACCCTTCACCAACTGTTACCGGATTTTTACAAGACTGGTAAGTCCGTACCCGAAACTCACTCGGATAAGTATTGTCTAAAAGTTCTTGTGCAATGGCACGTATCATCGGATGAGTGATTTTCACAATGTCAGCTTGGGTAGTCGTAGGTTTCAATTGAGAAAAAACATTGCCTTCAAAATAAACAGCATCAGCCGCCAGATCAAAATCAGTACCTTCTGCTTTCTGATAACATTCAAACTCTGCCAGAGCAACACTGCCTTGATTTGGTTCTGGTGTACGTTCAAATGTAAGACGAAAATGAGTAGGTTTTACCACATTCACATCCATCCGAATAGACGGCACTATTATTGACTCATCAAACGAACCACATTTAGTCCATTCCGTTACCGCAGCAGACTTATATGCTATTTCCCCTTTTGTTAATTGATTATGTACTGTTATTCCCGCTTTTCTTTGATGTAAAATAACATAATCAACTTTTTCTGTCCCTTCCTGCAGTGTATACTCAAATATGATAGGTTCCCGTTTTGCACTTGTGCCCGATCCATAATGAGTATTCAGATCACCATCAATAGTCTTTTCCGGTCCCGACTTTCCATCACCATAAACAGTACCTTGAATCATCCCAACACTTTCAACCTTTACCTTAATATCATCCGGAATAACATCATCAACGTTTGCAGCTTCCTGTTCTACTGCAACCTCTATCACAACAGGTTCATCACTTTGCTCAACCGAATTTATTCGAATTATATCTCTACGTGGAGATAAACCAATATTAGCAGTCACACTATATTGATATTCCGACTCCACCATTCCTCTCGTATCCGGTCCTTCTTTCAATGTCAGCCATTTTTCTTCATTCTGAAGGGTATATTCTACATTAGCTGTCACTTTCATAGTAAATGTTTGTGCCTCCTTTGATAAAAGTTTTGATTCAATGTTTACCAATATTTCCGGTTCTGAACCTAACTGTACCACTCGAAAAGGTATACTTTCAACTCCTGTACCACGTAGAACGAACTCAGCCTCACGCCTGCCCACTTCTTCATTAGGAGCGACATTAAATGTCAGTAAATGAATATCTGAAGCCGATAAACCAATAGAAGTTTTACACCAATCGTATCCACTTGAAATTTTAGGAACCAATTCCCAATCAGACAAATTGGTATGTATTTTTATAGTTCCCGTTTTTCCTTCAATAGGTACATTGAATACATTATTTTCGAGCTCAACAGTCAAATAAGGATCAATCAAATTTTCTTCCGTATCACTACATGCAAATAAAAAAAAGAGAAATGGTAAGAATAAATAAGAATAAATATGTTTCATGATTAGATTCGTTATGAGTATTTAAAAGAGCTATAATGTAAAAACATCCTTCCGTCTACCGTCCCAGGAAACAGCCACTAACCGGTCGCATCCATTCGGAAAATATGCGATTGTCTCAGTATTGTCCTCAGTTCCCGTACCTACCATAGAAACACGCTGCAATTTACTTCCCTGATAGGCTTCAAAAACCACTACATTCTTCCATATATCATGAGAAATATAACAAGATTCACCCTCCACACGAATCCCCTTTCCTTTTATACCCTGTACAGGTAACTGTTCACGGAAAGCTTTGACACTATTCATTGTTATATAATGTATAACCGGAGATTTAGGTTTTGGATATCGAGAAGCATAACGGATAACTTCCTCTACTTGCTTTTGAGAAATACTTAAATGCCGGTTACCTCCATAATCACCAATTTCAGTATCTACAGACCGGAGCATACCGCATCTTATGAAAAAGTCTGTTAAATCTTCCTGTATTACATCGCAGGCATTCTTAACAAAGTTCAATTGAAGTTCACCTACTGTCAGATCCTGTTCATTTGTCCGACGTACAATCTCACTTATACGCGCATAGAAATCCGGTTTTCCAAAATTTGTAAGTGCATTATAAATTTGTAGTTGCCAAAACGGACAAAGACGTACAAAAGGATTTTTATTATCTGAATAGGGAGGCGTAAACAATGTTCGAGGGTTATATAGCAAAGGCTTTTGCTGTACGACACAATGATTGAAATGCCAATTAAACAAACCACCATAAACTTTTTGCCCTGTACCGTCGGGAGCTTTGGAATGCTCTATCCTAAAGGGGCCTTCCGGACGCAGCAGATATTGTATCCATGCCGCCTGAATATTATTAGTAATTTCCGTTGTTCCATGCCATTTCAAGCCCGGACGTACCTGATTCACATGACCGAATTCATGCCCGATTACCCAATTGGAATTTCGGATATCTTCGGGACGAATAATAGAAGAAGTACGAGGAAAAGAGACTCCTTTCCCATTTGCATTAGGCGGACCTGCCCAACTGATACGAGCAAACATATGGTTGTTCGTACGATAACCGAACTGATCAATTCCCAACATTTCCTGCTGCCACAGAATAATTCGATCATACATACGAATCATCTCCACTCCGCAATCACTTTCCTTTTTCACGCAGTAGTTTTACATCGAAAGTCAGATGTACATATTTTCCCTGCATAT
>ENA-OQJF01000043-OQJF01000043.1-human-gut-metagenome-genome-assembly--contig:-NODE-43-length-30265-cov-3.805296_pt1 | contig 30265 bp, 26 predicted proteins | sample MGYA00242595_ERZ504761 | MGnify/ENA primary metagenome ERZ504761 (study PRJEB26092, sample SAMD00036367) | human gut metagenome | host: Homo sapiens | study: EMG produced TPA metagenomics assembly of...
AGCCAGCGCCATATTTCCTTTCTGTAACGCCAGTTCAATCATTTGAGTTTCGATATAGTATACAGCCGAGTTATGCTGAATTTACCGAAAAGAAACGATAACTCTCGTCCAGGCATATCTGTGCTGAATCCAAGTTATTGGTCAACAAGTATAATTCTCCCAGGTTTACTTTGATAAAGTTCTGTTCAAACACCATTTGGGGGTGGGCGGAGACTAAGGCATTGGCTCTGCGCATATAGTTCAATGCTTCCTGATAATTCTTCCTGTAATAATAATGATTTCCGCGATTGTTGAGATAGGTCCAACGTTCTCCCACATTCATTTCGTCAAAGAATTTTCCTGCCAGTTCATAATAATGGTTGGACAAATCGAAGTCGCGCAAGTCCATATAAGTTTGTCCCAAACCGTAATAGACAGGGAATTTCGTATGTTCGGACAATCTCAGAGAATCGCAGAGAAACAAGGCGCGGCGGTAATAAGAGGCAGTGTGCGCCAAGTCACTGCGATGCAGGCAGGCGTCAGCCATATTGATACAAATGTCGGGAAGAAGGTGCAGGCGCTTTCCTTTCAGACGATATGCATACGCCTTTTGATAATCAAGTATGGCAGAATCGGGACGGTTCAACTGCATCCAAACGTTTCCTTCAACATTATAAACATCGGCCAGGACATCGTTCCAGCGAGGACACTCGGAAACATTGCGGGAGAATTGCTTAACCTGTCGATTGTAATAAAGTATGGAGTCAAAATCAGAAGAAACAAAGAAGGTTTTACCATAAAGGGCGAGCAGACGATAATACACTTGTGAGTCTTGCACTTGCACCAGCGCGTCACGTACCTGCGAACGGGAATAAAGTACATTGGAGAAAAGAGAATCCTGAACGCGGACTTCGAGAGAATCAACAAGTTCCTGCTCACAAAAAGGCTTATGGCGATGCCTGTCAGCACACCCGCAATACAACAATATCAAAAGCCCGAACAAGCCAAACAGCTTCATAGTAGTCCTCCCATTCATCAACCCCTTATTCATGTCATGTTTTGAATGTGACAAAAATACATTATTTATCCTGAATCCCAACCAATTTTATTATTTTTTAATACCTTTGTCCCCATATAAATATGAGCAACTGACCTAATGAGTCCACTGAACTTCACCCACATTTTGACACAGGCAGTCGATGAGCTATCGGAAAGCGAATCTTACAAAGGACTGTTTCATCAACACAAAGATGGCGAACCACTGCCCTCTGCTAAAGTCTTGTATGAAATTATCGAGCTTTCACGCTCTATCTTATTTCCCGGATATTACGGAAATTCCACTATCAACAGCCGGACAATCAATTACCACATCGGTGTAAATATTGAGAAGTTATTTGATTTGCTTACCGAGCAAATCCTTGCCGGATTGTGTTTTGGAACCAGTATAGAAGGAAGATGTAATGCCTGCTCCGATTCCAAGAGAGAAGAAGCAGCCCGCCTTGCCGCCAAGTTTATCAGCAAATTGCCTGTCATGCGCAGAGTGCTGGCTACCGACGTAGAAGCCGCCTATAACGGCGACCCTGCCGCCGAAAGTTATGGCGAAGTTATTTTCTGCTATCCCGCTATCAAAGCCATCAGTAACTACCGCATCGCGCATGAGCTACTGGAACTGGGTGTCCCCCTGATTCCGCGTATCATTACGGAAATGGCGCACAGCGAAACAGGTATTGATATTCATCCGGCCGCCAAGATTGGCAGTCACTTCACGATCGACCACGGCACAGGTGTGGTAATCGGCGCAACGAGTATCATCGGAAACAACGTCAAACTCTATCAGGGCGTCACTCTGGGAGCCAAGAGTTTCCCGCTGGATGCGGATGGAAAGCCAATCAAAGGCATCCCGCGCCACCCGATACTGGAAGACAATGTAATCGTTTATTCCAACGCCACTATCCTGGGAAGAATCACTATCGGACGCGATGCAACCGTAGGCGGTAATATCTGGGTGACGGAGAACGTCCCCGCAGGAGCAAGAATCGTACAAACCAAAGCAAAAAAATAAAACCAAATAACTATATATGAACGAACAATTCGAGATGATTGCCAAGACCTTCCAGGGACTGGAGGAGATACTTGCAGAAGAGCTGACAGCACTAGGAGCCAACGACATTCAAATAGGCCGCCGAATGGTGTCATTCACAGGGGATAAACGTATGATGTATAAGGCTAATTTCTGCCTCCGTACTGCTATCCGTATTCTTAAACCGATCAAGAACTTTACGGCAAAGGATGCTGACGAAGTTTACAATGAAATACAGGCAATTCCTTGGGAGGAATATCTCGACGTAAACAAGACATTTGCAATAGATGCAGTAGTATTCAGCGAAGAATTCCGCCATTCGAAGTTTGTTTCGTACAAGGTGAAAGATGCAATCGTGGATTATTTCCGTGAAAAGACAGGCAAACGCCCGTCTGTACGCATCAGCAATCCGGACGTATTGTTGAATATCCATATCGCACAAACGACCTGCACCTTGTCTTTGGACTCGTCCGGTGAATCACTTCACCGGCGCGGTTACCGCCAGGAAGCCGTAGAAGCTCCGTTGAACGAGGTATTGGCTGCCGGTATGATTCTGATGACCGGCTGGCGGGGAGAATGTGACTTGATTGATCCGATGTGCGGTTCGGGTACTATTCCAGTGGAAGCTGCATTGATAGCAAGAAACATCGCTCCGGGCGTATTCCGTAAGGGATTTGCATTTGAGAAATGGGTGGATTTCGATGCGGATATGTTCGACGAGCTTTACAATGACGACAGTCAGGAGCGTGAATTTACACATAAAATTTACGGATACGACAACAATCCGAAAGCGAACGAAATAGCAACTCATAACATAAAGGCAGCGGGGGTATCGAAAGATGTCGTACTGAAACTGCAACCGTTCCAGCAATTCGAACAGCCGAAAGAGAAGTCTGTCATCATCACCAACCCTCCTTATGGAGAGCGTATTTCCACCAATGATTTGCTCGGACTATACCAAATGATTGGCGAGCGCCTGAAACACGCGTTTGTAGGAAACGAGGCATGGGTTCTCTCCTATCGGGAAGAGTGTTTCGACCAGATTGGTTTGAAAGCCAGCCAAAAGGTTCCTTTGTTCAATGGGCCACTGGAATGTGAATTCCGCAAATATGAAATCTTTGACGGAAAATACAAGGAGTTCAAGAGTCAGGAAGAAGCAGGAGAAGAAAAGAAAGAGACGGAAGGAGAACAAGCGTCTAAGTTCAGGGAAAGAAAAGAATATAAACCTCGTCGGGAAGGAGAATTCAAACCCCGTAGAGAAAGTGAGTTCAGGCCTCGTCGGGAAGATGACTCCAGACCTCGCAGAGAAGGAGAATACAAGCCGCGCCGGGAAGAAGGAGAATTCAAGCGGGAAGGAAACAGAGAGAGAAAACCGCAGGGAGAATTCCGTAGCCGAAGAGACCCGAAAGCTCCGAGAGAGTTCAAAGGAAATCGGGAACCGAGGATTCCGAAGAAGGAAGAGGAGTAAACAAGCGTTAATAGTTAATTGCACATTCACAAGAAATTAGCAACGAAAAGCAATTTAATGAATTATTCAATGCTTTTGCCAAGTTGGGTGCTGCTATTCGGATAAAGAGCACTTCTTTGGACAGAGTAAAAAATAAAAGGATTTAAAAACAAATAATAAAGAAAAGAGCAATGAGTAAAGTTGGAAAAAGAGCCTTCCTTTTGTTGTTGGCAATCCCAATTGTAATCAATGTTATGGCACAAGAAACCAAGAAACCGACACTGGAAGACCTGATTCCGGGCGGTGAAAGTTATCGTTATGCAGAAAACCTGTACGGGCTGCAATGGTGGGGCGACGAGTGTATTAAACCCGGCATCGACACCATCTATTCTATCCAGCCGCAAACAGGCAAAGAAACAATGCTCATCACCCGTGAGCAAATCAACAAAGCGCTTGCAGAAGACAAGGCAGGAAAGTTATCCCATTTGTATTCCGTACGTTTCCCATGGGCGGAAAAGCCGCAAATGTTACTGAACATAGCCGGAAAATACATCGTATATGATTTCAAGAACAACCGGATTGTCAGCAGTCGCAAGCCTAAAGCCAAAGCGGAAAACGAAGACTACTGCACCGCCAATGGAAATGTAGCCTATACAATCGGCAACAATCTATACGTAAACGAACAGGCGGTGACGAACGAGCCCGAAGGCATCGTCTGCGGCCAGTCCGTACACCGCAATGAGTTCGGTATCAACAAAGGTACATTCTGGAGCCCGAAAGGTAATCTGCTCGCCTTCTACCGTATGGATGAAAGTATGGTGACTCAATACCCGCTTGTAGACATTACCGCACGTGTGGGCGAAGTGAACAATGTCCGCTATCCAATGGCAGGAATGACCAGCCACCAAGTGAAGGTAGGTATCTACAACCCCGCAACGGGCAAAAGCATTTACCTGGATGCAGGCGACCCTACCGACCGCTACTTTACGAACATCAGTTGGGCACCGGACGAGAAGAGCCTCTACCTGATTGAAGTAAACCGCGACCAGAACCATGCCAAACTTTGCCAATACAACGCAGAAACAGGCAAGCTGACAAAGGTGCTCTACGAAGAAACTCACCCGAAATACGTAGAGCCGCAAAACCCGATTATATTCTTGCCGTGGGATACCAGCAAATTCATTTATCAGAGCCAGCGCGATGGATACAATCACCTCTATCTGTTTGATACCAAAGCAAGCATTTACGGTGACCTTCAGGAAGGAACCGGTGGCGCCCAATATCGCGAATCAGTGAAGGTAAAACAGTTGACTAAAGGCAACTGGCTGGTAAAAAATATATTAGGCTTCAACGCTAAGCGGAAAGAAGTTATCTTCACCGCCATAGAGGGCTTGAGAAGCGGTCATTTCGCAGTAAACGTGAACAACGGAAAGATGAGCCGCCCGTTCGATAGCAGTAAAGAGAGTGAACACAACGGAGTGCTCAACGCTTCCGGGACGTTCCTTATCGACCGTTATTCCACTAAAGACCAGCCCCGCATCATTAATCTGGTAGATACAAAGAACTTCAAAGAAACCGTAAACCTGCTGACTGCCAAAGACCCGTATGAAGGTTATCAAATGCCAAGTATTGAAACCGGGACAATCAAAGCGGCCGACGGCACAACCGACCTTCACTACCGCCTGATGAAGCCGGCAAACTTTGACCCGAACAAGAAATATCCAACCATTATTTACGTCTACGGAGGTCCTCATGCCCAATGTGTCACCGGAGGCTGGCAGAATGGCGCACGTGGCTGGGACACGTATATGGCCAACAAAGGCTATATCATGTTTACGATCGACAATCGTGGCAGCAGTAACCGCGGACTGGAATTTGAGAACGCCACCTTCCGTCGCCTCGGGATTGAAGAAGGCAAAGACCAGGTAAAAGGTGTCGAATTCCTGAAATCCCTCCCTTACGTAGACGGCGGACGCATCGGCGTGCACGGCTGGAGCTTTGGAGGGCACATGACCACTGCCTTGTTGCTCCGTTACCCGGAAATATTCAAAGTAGGCGTAGCCGGTGGCCCTGTCATCGACTGGGGATATTATGAAGTGATGTACGGCGAACGCTATATGGACACACCGGAAACCAATCCTGAAGGTTACAAGGAATGCAACCTGAAAAACCTCGCGGGTCAGTTGAAAGGTCATCTGCTGATTATCCATGACGACCATGACGACACTTGCGTGCCTCAACACACCTTGTCGTTCATGAAAGCTTGTGTAGACGCCCGCACCTACCCCGACCTGTTCATCTACCCGTGCCACAAGCACAACGTGTCAGGTCGCGACCGTGTACATCTGCACGAAAAAATCACCCGGTACTTTGAGCAGAACCTGTAAAAAGCGGCTGCTTATCCATACCTAATCAAACGTATAACAGTATAACTTATAACAGTATAAAGATGAAGATTTTATTACTAGGCTCGGGCGGCCGCGAACATGCACTGGCATGGAAAATTGCCCAAAGTCCGAAAGTTGAGAAGCTGTATATTGCTCCGGGAAATGCCGGAACAACTGCCGTAGGCGAAAATGTCAACATCAAGGCTACTGATTTTGAAGCTATCAGCGCTTTCGCCCTGAAGGAAGACATCGCCATGGTCGTAGTAGGTCCCGAAGATCCGTTGGTAAAAGGAATCTACGACTACTTCCAGAACCGCCCCGAACTTAAACACATCGCTGTTATCGGTCCCTCCGCACAGGGAGCCGAACTGGAAGGAAGCAAGGAATTTGCAAAAGGCTTCATGATGCGTCACAACATCCCGACAGCCCGTTACAAAAGTATCACTTCCGCAACTATTGAAGAAGGTTTGGCCTTCCTCGAAACATTGGAAGCTCCTTATGTACTGAAAGCCGACGGCCTCTGTGCCGGAAAAGGCGTACTGATTCTCCCCACGCTGGACGAAGCCAAAAAGGAACTGAAAGAAATGCTCGGCGGTATGTTCGGCTCTGCATCGGCAACAGTTGTCATAAAGGTACAATCTCCGGTTGGGAATGCCCGGTAAGGAACTGGACGAATACGCCGGTATCGGAAATTCCGTGCAGGACGAGGAAGAAGAGGCGAAGTGGGAACAACGCAGGTACGAGATAGCCAAGGAGGTATTCATACACCACCGTCTGGTGGCAAATTCCGCCGTATATGAGGCCGACGAACTGATACGTGCACTAAGAGGCATGACGCGCCGTTGACGGGGGCTGTTTTTAACCGGGGAGGAATCCATGATGAAACGGCTGTCACTTATCCTTATGCTCCTGTCGCTCGTTGTCGTACAGCACATCCACGCGCAGTATTACAGCGTGAACTACGATGCGCGTACCGTGGCGGCAATGGCTACCGCTTTCGGTACGGAAGCCGTGGCGGAAAGCTATTACCGGGAGCAGGTCGATGACATACTCAAGCACTACAATGCGGCGGAAGTGGCCACGGCGGGGATTTTTGCCTCCAAGTTCTTGGAGCATAAAGCCTTTTCCGACCTCGGTATCTGGAACAGCAGTACGGAGAACTACTACTACCGCCGCATTTACCGCATGGTCTCGGAGAAGATCATACCCAAGATATGGGTGGTGGCGAAACTGATGCTCCGCTCACCGCAAACGGCTATCTACTGGGGCAGCTACCTGATGAAAATCTGCGACGAAACGAAAAGCCTGTGTATGCAGTTCGAGAGTGTAGTGACGAACAGCACGTTGGGCTTTTCGGACATCGTGTTTCTGGAAATCAACCGGAACATCGCCCCTCTGTTGAAACTCTCGGAGATAGGCGACATCGACTGGCAGCACATGCTGGACGACATCGCCAGCGTGCCGGGCAATTTCACCAAGGAGAACCTGCAACACGACATCGACAACCTCTACAACATGGGTGTCGGTCTCGCCTCGGCAGGTATCGGGAACATTGGTGACGCCCTGTTGCAAACCAGTTCGTTCCATGAGCTGATGGGCGGCAGGGTCAGCAAGGTCATCGACCTGTATGACCATTACGGTGCGCTCTTCGAGCAGGCGGAGCATGACCTCGGCGGCCTGCTGATTGACATGGTGGGCGGTGAGGACAACGTGGCGGGACTGTTCGATTTCAGCAACTACGACCTTACCTCCTGGATGACGGACTATCTGGACGAGACGGCGGGAAACTACTACACGCAACGGTGGTATATCGCCCGGCGTGAGCAAGGGAGTATCGCCTTGTGCGACTACTACCCGCCGACGGACGATAACAGCATACTGAACGGCGGCGAATGGACGCGTTTCGAGACAACCGATCCCGACTTTTATCCCAATGCCTCGCAACGGGAGCAGGCGCTCGCCAATTCGGAACGGTACGCCGGTTGGTCGAGAAGCCGGGTACAGCAGCTCAACAACCAGAATGACGGCTATACCTATAGTATCAACTACTGGCAGAACGGCTATATCATCAGCCGGGGCGGCAAACAGACGAAGAAGGCATACGCCTACGAAATCCATGTGAAGAAAAGCTGGAACCGGGAAGAGGTCGTCTATGAAGAGGTGTTCGATTCCTACTCGATGGACCTGAACACGTTCAAAGCCGGGCTTAACGCCCGACTCTCGGAGTTCAACGACAACGAGGAAGGTTATACCTATTATATAGCTTCTGACGCGCGGAACTATTATCAGGCGACGGACGCCGCGAAATTGCAAGGCTGCGAGAGCGTGACCATCAGTGTAACCTGTTCGGACGGGGCTACGCTCGGTCAGGGCACGACGCAGTACAAGTGCCGAACGTGCGGCAAATCCCTGAACGCCCATTCAAAGGAGTGTGCCATGCAGACCACGGTTACGGAGAACGAACTGGACTTGTCCGAGCTGGACGCCATGCTGCAGGAGGCAGAGAATCAGGTAGCCGCCATCCAGTCGCAAATCAACGCGTTGGAGAGCGAGAATGCCGACCTGCTGAAAAAAATCGCCGAGGCAAGCGTGGAAGATGCGGCGGTGTACCGGCAGCAGTACAACGCGAACAAGACACAGATAGACCGCCTGAAAAGCGAGCTGTCCGAATGGCAGAAGAAACAACGGGAATACACCGACGCGAAAACCGAGGCGGCGGGCGATAACGATGTGGCAACAGACGACTATTACCGCATACCGGCCATCATGCAGGACTGCAAGACGGCTTACAGCCTGTCGTGGCAGGACGGCGGGGCGTGGAACGGCTACACCTATGTCCGTAAGGCGACCATGCCGAACATCAACGGGGTCATCACGTTCAAGGCGACGGTCTCGATAGCCCGCAAACCGAAATATTTCCTCGGTATCAAGATACACCGTGCCATCGTGCAGATCAGTTGGGAACTGACCACGGAATACACCGACACGTATGTGGCCGACGTGCTGACGCTCGACCCTAACCTGTCGGACGCGGAGAAAACGAAACTGGTGAACGACCGTATTGCGGAGATTGCACGAGAGCATCCTTCGTGCAAGATCACGACGGAATATGCCCGTACCCCACCATTGGAAGAGACTCCGACCGGGGAGGTGTACCATCTGCTGTGGTCAAGCGACCGGCTCGAAATCGCACGGGAAGTGGATTCCCGGATTACGATGATATATGCCGACCTCGTGTCACTGGAGAAGATGATGCACTACAAACGGAGCATCATCGACGTGCTGAAGGACGTGCTGCCCGAATTGGATATGGACGAGGGACGCAGGCTGACGCTCGTGGAGGAATGCCACGAACGCTGGGTGGAGAATGCGCGGAACCTGCGGAGCGGAAACGGCAGGAACGGCAAAGGCAGCGGAAAGGAGGTGCGGCCATGAAACGTGCCCTGCTGATGGCAGTCGTGCTGCTGGCTCTCCTGCCCGGCATTGCCAAGGCGCAATGGACGTTCGACATCGTGTCGGTAGAAGCCTACATCAACGACCACAAGAAGCAACGCAGCCTGCTGCTGGCCCGCAGTACGCTGGAATACAGCAACAAGCTGCTGCACGAGTACAGCCGCAAAGAGGTCGGCGAGTACAAGGAACTGAATGTGGACTTGGACCGCTACACCCGTGCCTTCGACGTCATCGACGTGATGTACCAGTCCTTGCGGACGGTGCTGAACGTGAAAAGCACCTATACGGCGGTCAGCGACCGTATCGGCGATTACAAGAGACTGCTGGAGGACTTCAACGATAGAATCGTGAAACGGGGGCGCATCGACCCCGGCGATGCCGTGATACTGGCCATCAACGAAAAGGCAATACGGGACATCGCCGATGACGGGAAACAGCTTTACAAATCGGTCAGTGACCTCGTGCTGTATGCCACAGGGGCGGCAGAATGTTCGACCTCCGACCTGCTGATGGTGCTGGAAGCGGTGAACACGTCGCTGGACGACATCGAGCGGCACCTGAACCGGGCGTATATCGAGACGTGGCGGTACATACAGGTGCGCATCGGTTACTGGAAAGCGAAGATTTACCGTCCCAAGGTCAAGGAGATTATCGACGGGGCTTTCGGACGATGGCGCAAAGCGGGACGGCTGGATTATTAACGAACGATAAAAGGGAAAGAAGGCAAACTATCTACAGGTTAGAGTTTGACTTCCATGCCATCGACATCGGGAAATAAAAACAGAGAAAGAATTTTTAGTACAAACAAGCCTATTGGGATTATACCAAGGGATAAAAAGACATTCAGATTGATGCAATGGAAAAGATTGTTTTTGCAAAAGACATTACGTTATATAAGGCCGATTGTCTTGAAGTGATGCCTTTTCTTCCGGAATCAAGCATTGATTTGGTTTTATGCGATCCCCCTTTTGGAATTACAGCTTCACAGTGGGATAAAATAATACCATTCCCGGAAATGTGGAAAGAGATCAGGAGAGTCAGGAAAGAAAATGCACCTACGGTCTTATTTGGCAGCGAACCGTTCAGCAGCTTTCTACGCTGCGGCAATTTAGATGAATTTAAATATGACTGGGTTTGGGAAAAGTCAAAAGCAAGCAATTTTCTTCTCGCTAAAAAACAACCTCTAAAAGCACATGAGCTAATAAGTGTCTTTGGCAAAGGCAGAACCCCTTATTATCCAATCATGGAGGAAGGCGAGCCTTACGGGAACCGCACGAAGAGAGGAAGCAATTGGACAGGGATAAACAATGTACCCAATCCTACATTCAGGCATGAAAACAAAGGGACAAGATATCCACGAAGTGTGATATACTTCAAAACAGCGGAATCGGAAGGCAAAACGATTCATGTCAACCAAAAGCCGATTGCATTATTGGAGTATCTGATAAAAACATACACAAAGGAAGGAGATACTGTCCTTGATTTTGCTTCGGGGAGCATGAGCACCGCAATTGCCTGTATCTATACGAATAGAAAATGTATTTGCATTGAAAAAGACGAGACATATTTCTCGCAAGGAGAGAAACGAGTCAGGAATGAATACCAATATTTATGACAGTAAAGGAAGCTCAAAAAAAGTATGACTATACGATATAAATAACTGTAAAATAATGAATAACCGGAAATTAATATGAACAGAACTCTCTTACTCATGGCGGTTGCAGCAGTTGCAACGAGCGGTGTCAAGGCGCAGTCGGTTACTTACAACCATGACTCGCCGAAACAGAACCAGATTACGGTTATGGAAACCGGTACGGGCGCTCTGTCGCCCGAACTTTATTACACGCTGCTGCACAACAAGTACAAGAAGTCGGCGGCAAGCAAGAACAAACTGTCGTTCCGCACGCTGGCGGGTGTGAACCTGTACAACCAGACAGACGAGGCGGAAGCCATCGACTCGGCACTGGTCAAGCGGGCCGAAATCGAGGCACTGAATGTAGCCGACCGGCAGATTGACCTCGCGTGGCTGGCCGAGGGCGATAAGATAAACGCTCAAATGGAACGGCTTCAGCGCAACATCGACCGCATCCCCCTTGCCGGGGGCACAACGGACGACAGGGAGCGGTGGACGGAATACTACCACGTCTACCAGTGCGCCATTGACGCTACGAAGGACGCCTACATGCCCAACGCACAACGGAAGAAAGAGTACCTGCGAATCTACGAGGACGTGGTACGGCAGAACGAGATTCTGGTCGGCTACCTTGCCCGAAGACAGAACGCCACGGTTGCGAACGGGCTGCTGAATGCAACCGCCGACCGGAGACTGGACAAGGGCGGTATCGTCCGCGAGGCGATGGGCCGGTGGAACGAATCGCGTTCCGCCGTGCGAGGGGCGCAATCGGGCGGCGAAACTGATACGGGAGACGGAGACGAGACGGTAAACAGAAAGAACTAAAAACACACAACGTATGGCAGACGGAAATATTCTTTCGGATTTCGGTATCGACCTCTTGGAAGAGGAAATCGACGACGTGATTTTTCAGACCAACGAGTTTCTGACCGATGCGACCTTTACCGGCTCGCAAGGTCCCTTCTGGTGGATTCTTCAAATGTGCATGGCACTGGCCGCCCTATTCGCCATCATCATGGCGGCAGGCATGGCGTACAAAATGATGGTCAAGCACGAGCCTTTGGACGTGATGAAGCTCTTCAGACCGCTGGCCGTGTCGCTTATCCTCTGCTGGTGGTATCCTCCGGCAGACACGGGCATGGCAAACAGCGGGAGCAACTGGTGCTTTTTAGATTTCCTCTCCTATATCCCGAACTGCGTCGGTTCGTACACACATGACCTGTACGAGGCCGAAGCCTCGCAAATCTCGGACAAGTTCGAGGAAGTGCAGGAGTTGATTTACGTGCGCGACACGATGTACACTGCCCTGCAGGCACAGGCCGATGTCGCCCATACGGGTACGTCGGACCCAAACCTTATCGAGGCAACGATGGAACAGACAGGTGTGGACGAGGTAACGAACATGGAGAAGGATGCGGCGAAGCTGTGGTTCACCTCGCTGACTTCGGGGGTAATCGTGGGGATTGACAAAATCATCATGCTGATAGCCCTTGTAGTATTCAGAATCGGTTGGTGGGTTACCATCTATTGTCAGCAAATTCTTTTGGGAATGCTCACCATCTTCGGCCCTATACAGTGGGCGTTCTCGCTCCTGCCCAAATGGGAAGGTGCGTGGGCGAAGTGGCTCACGAGGTATCTGACGGTGCATTTCTACGGGGCGATGCTCTACTTCGTGGGCTTCTACGTGCTGCTGCTGTTCGACATCGTGCTGTGCATACAGGTGGAGAACCTGACGGCAATCACGGCGAGCGAGCAGACGATGGCGGCTTACCTGCAAAACAGCTTCTTCTCCGCCGGCTACCTGATGGCGGCAAGCATCGTGGCCCTGAAATGCCTGAACCTCGTTCCCGACCTTGCGGCATGGATGATACCGGAGGGCGATACGGCGTTCTCGACCCGAAACTTCGGTGAGGGCGTGGCGCAGCAGGCCAAAATGACGGCGACGGGCGCAATGGGTACGGTAATGAGATAACAAAGTAACGATAAATATTCAAACAAAATGGTCATCAAGAATTTAGAGAACAAAATCAAACTGGTCGGAATTATCTGCACCGCCTTTCTCGTGGGGTGCGTCATCATCAGCATGTCGAGTATCTGGACGGCCCGCATGATGGTTACGGACGCTCAAAAGAAGGTGTATGTGCTGGACGGCAACGTGCCCATACTGGTACGCCGCACGACGATGGAGGAAACGCTCGACGTGGAAGCCAAGAGCCATGTAGAGATGTTCCACCACTACTTTTTCACGCTTGCCCCTGACGACAAGTACATCCGCTACACGATGGAGAAAGCGATGTACTTAGTGGACGAAACGGGCTTGGCACAGTACAACACGCTCAAGGAAAAAGGTTTCTACTCGAACATCTTGGGAACGAGCGCCGTCTTTTCGATTTTCTGCGACAGTATCGCCTTCAACAAGGAGAAGATGGAGTTTACCTACTACGGACGGCAGCGTATCGAACGGCGCAGCAATATCCTGATGCGCGAACTGGTTACGGCGGGACAGCTCAAGCGTGTACCCCGGACGGAGAACAACCCGCACGGGCTGCTCATCGTGAACTGGCGCACACTGCTGAACAAGGACATCGAGCAAAAGACGAAAAGCAACTATTAACACCATCAGCCCTATGAATATCAAAGGATTCAGACGTATGCTGTTCGGTGAAAAAATGCCGGACAGGAACGACCCGAAATACAAGGAACGCTACGAGCGTGACATAGATGCCGGACGGCGTTTCGCCAAGGCAACACGCATCGACAAGGCTGCGGCCAAGGTGCAGGGCTTCGCCAACATGCACCGGACGCTGTTTCTCGTCATCGTATTTGGCTTCGCCATCTGCGGGCTGACATGGAATATTTACCGCCTGACGGTGGTGTACCGCCATCATCCGACCCGCCGGACGGCCACGGAGATGCAGGATTCCGTGCTCCGGGAACGGCATAAGATGCTTTCCGTACCGCATGTACGAAGATTCGATACGAAGGAAAGTGGTACGGAAAGGCCGGAATAGAACGGCAGGCTTATGAATATGCCGTTTGAGAGAACTATAAGCAAGTATGTGCAACTCAATTAAAGGGAAACAATGAACAATATCTTCAAGAGAATTAATTTCAGGCAGCCAAAGTATATGCTTCCGGCTATCCTCTATATTCCCCTTCTCGGCACGTCGTACTTCTTTTTCGACCTGTTCCATACCGAGAAGGTCGAGGTACAGGATAAGACACTCCAGACGACCGAGTTCCTGAATCCCGAATTGCCGGACGCCCAAATCAAGGGTGGCGACGGTATCGGCAGCAAGTATGAGAACATGGCCAAATCATGGGGCAAGATACAAGATTATTCCGCTGTGGACAACATCGAGCGGGACGAACCGGACAATAACCAAGAGGAATATGAATCGCAGTACACCGAAGAGGACATCGCCCTGCTTGACCGGCAGGAAAAGGAAAATGATCTGGCAGCGGAAGCGGCCGATGCCAAGAGGCGGGAACAGGAGGCTCTCGCAGAACTGGAAAAAGCACTCGCCGAAGCGAGGTTGAGAGGACAACGGGAGGTCATGCCGTCCGAAACGGACAGCACCGCAACGGCGGCTCCGCCGGACACGATGACGCAGGCCAAGGGAACCATCGACGAGGAAAGCCGTTCGGTCAAAGCTCCTGCGGAGACGGACAAGGCAAGCGAGGTGGTGAAGAAGGTAAAGACGGCTTCGGACTACTTCAACACACTGGCGAAAGACGCTCGGGAACCGAAACTCATCAAGGCGATCATCGACGAGAACATCAAGGCCGTGGACGGCTCGCGTGTGCGGCTGCGCCTGCTGGACGACATCGAAATCAACGAGAGCGTGGTCAGGCGTGGTACTTACCTGTATGCCACAGTCAGCGGTTTCTCTTCCGGACGTGTAAAAGGAAGCATCAACAGCATATTGGTGGAGGACGAACTGGTCAAGGTCAGCTTGTCAATCTACGATACGGACGGGCTGGAAGGACTTTACGTACCCATCAGCCAGTTCCGCGAGACAAGCAAGGATGTGGCGAGCAGTGCCATGTCGGGCAGCATGAACATGAATACCAGCGGATACGGTAACAGCCTCGCCCAATGGGGTATGCAGGCGGTGAACAATGCCTACCAGAAAACGAGTAACGCCATCAGCAAGGCTATCAAGAAAAACAAGGTGAAGCTGAAATACGGGACGTTTGTGTATCTGGTGAACGGACGGGAAAACAGGAACTAAAAGGGCAGTGACAATGGAATCAGACATATCAAAACTTCATAAGGGAACGGACGGCTTCTATTACGAGGACTACATCGCTCCCGATAAGCCCGAAACATTCGTTGGGAAGCTCGTAAGTACCGAATGGTGGCACAAAGGGGTACGATTCGCCCTGATATGCAACTTTCAGGCAGAAGACGGGCGGAGGATTGCCTTATTCGCCTTCCAGAAGCATACCGGTTTTTACGGGCCGAGAGACGGTGCGGTCAATTTCAAACATGTGGAGAAGAATACCCTCTGGGAGTGTGAAATCCGGAAAACCCGGACGGAACGCTGTACCTGGATGAGCGCCCGACAAATTGTAGAACTGAAAACAGACGCAATATGATAGAGACGGATCGCATTTACCTTATGGACTGCATGGAGGGCATGAAACAGATAGCGGATAGTAGCGTGGACGCCATAATCGCCGACCTGCCTTACGGGGTGTTAAATCGCAGCAATCCGTCGGTGAACTGGGACCGCCAGATACCGTTCGCAGCCTTGTGGGAGCAATACCGGCGGATTACCAAGCCGGACAGCCCCATTATCCTGTTCGGACAGGGGCTTTTCTCCGCATGGCTCATGCTGTCGCAACCCCGGCTATGGCGGTACAACCTCGTGTGGCAGAAAGATCGGGTGACGGGACATCTCAATGCCAAACGTATGCCGCTCCGGCAGCACGAGGATATTCTGGTATTCTATAAAAAACAGCCGGTCTATCATCCGCAGATGACACCGTGTCCTCCGGAACGGAGAAATCACGGGAGGCGTAAAACGGAGGGATTTACCAACCGTTGTTACGGAACGATGAAACTCTCACCGGTACGCATAGCCGATGACAAATATCCGACCTCGGTCATCTTCATGCCGAAGGAACACAAGAAAGGCGCGTTCTACCACCCGACACAAAAGCCCGTGGCGTTGATGGAGTACCTGATACGGACCTACACCGACGAAGGCGATGTTGTACTGGACAACTGTATCGGGTCAGGCACAACCGCCGTGGCCGCTATCCGCACGGGACGACACTACATCGGATTTGAAATCGAACAGGTGTACTGCGAGATTGCCGAACGGCGGATTCAGGAGGAACTGGAATGCAGGAACAAAGCACAAGAGGAAAAAGAGATAAGGGAAGAAAAACAAAATCAATAAATCAATGACATGGACAAAAAAGGAATCGTAACGGCATTTCTTCTGGCGGCAGGACTGCTGGGAACGCCGAATGTACAGGCACAACGAACCTACGAGGAGATGGAACAACTTACGGTAAATGAACAGGTAACGACGGTCATCACGGCCTCGGAACCGGTACGCTTCGTGGACATCTCCACCGATAAGGTTGTCGGTGACCAGCCGATAGATAACATCGTCCGCCTGAAACCGAAAGAGGGCGGACACGAGGACGGCGAGGTGCTGGCCATAGTGACCATCGTAACGGAACGCTACCGCACGCAGTATGCACTGCTCTACACCACACGGGTGCGGGAGGCGGTAACTGACAAGGAAATCCAGTTGCAGGAACGAAACGCCTACCACAACCCGGCGGTCTCGATGTCCACCGTGGAGATGACACGCTTCGCCCGGCGTATCTGGAACTCGCCCGCGAAGATCCGCAACGTCGCCACCAAGGCACACCGCATGACCATGCGGTTGAACAACATCTACACCGTGGGAGAGTATTTCTTCATCGACTTCTCAATAGAGAACCGGACGAACATACGTTTCGACATTGACGAGATACGGGTGAAGCTGGCGGACAAGAAACTGACCAAAGCGACTAATGCGCAAGTCATCGAACTGGTCCCGGAACTGGTGCTGGAGACGGGCAAGACGTTCCGGCACGGCTACCGGAATGTGGTCGTGGTCAGGAAAATGACGTTCCCGAACGACAAGGTACTGACCATCGAGATGACGGAGAAACAAATCAGCGGGCGTGCTATCAGCCTGAATATCGACTATGAGGACGTGCTGTCGGCCGATCGTTCAGCACGGCATTGCTGGAGGAGGAATGACAATGAGAAAGACGATTATCCTGACGATTGCCTGCATGTGCCTCGCCGTCGGCGCGAATGCACAACGGGGCAGCGGCCGCCTTTCGCTCGGAGCGGGGCTGCTGTACAAGAACGGGCTGGACGTGACGCTGGCCTACGAACACGAGATGAACTACCGCCATGCGTGGGAGTTCTTTGCCAACGGCTACCTGCAATGGGCAGAGTGCGAATCCTGCAAGCATGTATGCCCGAAATCTTTCTGGCAGAATTACCGTACCTACGGCTTCGGCGTGGCTTACAAACCCTGCGTCACGAGGGGACGCAACCATTACGGAAGCCTCCGTATCGGGGCTTCGGGCGGAAGCGATACGAGGAAGTTCCTTGTCGGGCTGCATTTCGGCTACGAGCACAACTATGTGTTGCGGGCGGGCTGGACGCTATACTGGCAAGTCAAGGGAGACGTGATGATAAAGGGGGCCGATGTGCTGCGTACAGGAGTTGCCCTCGGTATTAAACTACCTATAAAATAAGGGAAAGATGAAACAGAACACTATCAGAAAAACGTGCCAGGTAGTGCCGGTTCTCCTCATAACCGGGGCATTGGCTGCCTGCGACGCACATATAGAAGAACCCGACAAGACGGTACGTCCCGGACATGTCCTCTGCGTGGACGGCAAGGCCGTGCCGTACAGCGAGTATGAAAATTCCGGGAAACAGGCGATTGCCGTCGTCTTCCATACCTATTCGGACGGGGAAACGGAAGGAAACGGCTATGCCGTCTATCTGTGGGACATGACGCCGAAGGCTTTTGCCGACAGCCTCGGTGTCGAGCAGGGTACGTCGGCGGACATTGCTGCATACGACGGGAATGAGAACACGTTCGCCCTGTACGATACGGAAGAAACGGCCTCGCCGATGGCTGAAGCCGTTTTTGCCTTGTGGAAATACGGACAGAGCGCCTATATCCCCTCGGTGGCACAGATGCGTCTGCTGTATTCGGCACAGACCGTCATCAATCCGATTATCGAGAAATGCGGCGGCGACCCGCTGCCGACCGAGGCCGACGAGTGCTGGTATTGGACATCGACGGAGGTGGAAGGACAGCAGACAGTCAAAGCATGGCTCTACTCGACAGCCAGCGGAACCATGCAGGAAACGCCCAAGACACAGGCGCATAAAGTGCGTCCCATTATAACCATCAACAACTGAATTTATGATTATGAACGGAATTAAAGATTTTCAAGCACCACAGTATGTGGATATAGTACATCCGGACAAAGGATTCTTCGGGTATCTGTTAAGATGCAAATGTCCTAAACAAGAGGACGTTTCCGGTAATTTCATATTCCTCGACGATGGAATAGACTGCTACAAGAGGTTTCCCTCCGTAAAGAATCGCAGGGAAGAAATCCGGGCAGAATGGAACGGCCGTATCAGCCGTTACCATGATATTTTCCAAGGTCAGCTCTGCTATGTCAATGAAGAATTGATTGAAGATTTCATTGATTTCATGACTTATGGCTCTGACAATGCCGTCCGGATTTTCCTTGAGAAGTTTACAGCGGAAGTACGGGCTTCTGCAATATATGACGGGCTTAAACCTCTATATGCAGTTTCCCATGTCTGCCAGCTTTCCGCTGATAACCGTATGCAATGGCCTCACATCCACGTCCTCTGGGGTATTAAAAAGAATTGACATAGCAATGGAAGAGAGCAAGGAATTACAGGGATTTTACCGGATATTCCGTGCGGTGGTGTATGTCTCCGTACTGATGGAGTTTTTCGAGTATGCCATCGACCCGGCCATGCTGGACCACTGGGGCGGCATACTCTGCGACATTCACGGACGTATCAAACGGTGGGCCATCTATAACGACGGCAACCTCGTGTACAGCAAGGTCGCCACGGTGCTGCTGATCTGCATTACCTGTATCGGCACCAGAGCCAAGAAACATTTGGAATTCAACGCCCGGCGGCAGGTCTTGTACCCGCTCGTGAGCGGCTTTGCCCTGTTAGTGCTGTCCGTATGGCTGTTCGGTCATCCGATGGAGACGCGGTTCTACACGCTGCCGCTGAACATTATTCTCTATATGGCGGTATCGCTCACGGGGGTTATCCTCGTGCATGTCGCACTGGATAACATCTCCAAGTTCCTCAAAGAGGGACTGATGAAGGATCGTTTCAATTTCGAGAATGAAAGTTTCGAGCAATGCGAGGAACTGATAGAGACTCCGTACAGCGTGAATATCCCCATGCGATATTACTACAAGGGCAAGTTCCGTAAAGGCTGGACCAATATAACCAACTGTTTTCGTGGAACATGGGTAGTCGGAACACCGGGGTCGGGCAAGACATTCAGTATCATCGAGCCGTTTATCCGACAGCACTCGGCCAAGGGGTTCGCGATGGTGGTCTATGACTACAAGTTCCCGACGCTGGCCACGAAACTGTACTACCACTACAAGAAAAACCAGAAGCTCGGAAAGTTGCCCCAAGGCTGCCAATTCAATATGATTAACTTCGTGGACGTGGAGTACAGCCGCCGGGTAAATCCAATTCAGGCAAAATACATCAACAACCTCGCTGCGGCGAGCGAAACGGCGGAAACGCTGCTGGAATCCCTGCAAAAAGGCAAGAAAGAGGGAGGCGGCGGCAGCGACCAGTTTTTCCAGACTTCGGCTGTGAACTTCCTCGCCGCCTGCATCTACTTTTTCGTGAACTATGAACGCGAGCCTTACGATGCCAAAGGAAACAAATTGTACGCTGAAAAACGGCAGGACCCGGAGACGAAATTCTGGAAACCGACGGGTGTGGTACGCGCCAAAGAGGGCGGGGAAATCGTTGAACCTGCCTACTGGTTAGGCAAGTATTCGGATATGCCGCATATCCTGTCGTTCCTGAACGAGAGTTACCAGACCATCTTCGAGGTACTGGAGACCGACAACGAGGTTGCCCCGCTGCTCGGTCCGTTCCAGACCGCTTTGAAAAATCGCGCGATGGAACAGTTGGAAGGTATGATCGGTACATTGCGCGTCTATACCTCTCGTCTGGCGACCAAAGAGAGTTACTGGATATTCCACCGTGACGGTGATGACTTCGACCTGAAAGTGAGCGACCCGAAGAATCCGAGCTACCTGCTGATAGCGAACGATCCGGAAATGGAAAGCATTATCGGAGCGTTGAACGCCCTTATCCTGAACCGCCTCGTTACCCGTGTGAATACGGGACAGGGCAAAAATGTCCCCGTGAGCATTATCGTGGACGAGCTGCCGACGCTGTACTTCCACAAGATAGACCGCCTGATCGGCACGGCACGAAGCAACAAGGTGAGCGTGACGCTCGGCTTCCAAGAACTGCCGCAGCTCGAAGCGGATTACGGGAAAGTGGGTATGCAGAAAATCATCACGACGGTGGGTAACGTGGTGAGCGGTTCGGCCCGTGCCAAGGAAACGCTGGAATGGTTGTCGAGCGACATCTTCGGCAAGGTGGTGCAAATCAAGAAGGGTGTCACGATAGACCGGGACAAGACTTCCATCAATCTGAACGAAAATATGGACAGCCTCGTACCCGCCTCGAAAATCTCGGATATGCCGACGGGCTGGATCTGCGGCCAGACGGCACGGGACTTCATCCAAACAAAAACCGGCATAGGCGGCTCGATGAACGTGCAGGAAGCGGAGGAGTTCAAGACCTCGAAGTTCTTCTGCAAGACGGATTTCGACATGAAGGAAATCAAGAAGGAGGAAGCGGCGTATGTACCGCTGCCGAAGTTCTACACGTTCAAGTCGAGAGAGGAACGGGAACGCATTCTTTACCGGAATTTTGTGAATGTGGGAATGGAGGTGAAAGAAATGATAAAGGACGTGCAGAACAAACGAGGGGCGAAATAAGAAACCTGTTTCCGATATGAGGGAAAGTAAAAAAAATGCCTGCAATGATTCCGCGATTATTGCAGGCGTTTTGGCGTTTCCGGTATCTTGGAAAATCCTGTGGAGTTGGTTTTGGTATTCAATACTACACAAAAAGTATATTATACCGAAACAAAATCAACTTTCAAGACCTTTGGAACGGAAAATAATGCTACCTTTGCAGTTGAAAAAGAAAACAAATCATATACTGTGGATATAGAACAAAAAAGCAAAATAAACCAACTGCTGCTTTCCGCCACTCCCAAAGGATTGTTATTCTCCGAATGGCTGAAAAGGAACGGTTATTCCGACCAGTTGATAAAAAGATACCGGGAATCCGGCTGGCTTGAGATGCTGTCAAAGGGAGTCATGTACCGAACGGGAGACAGCCTGTCGGCATACGCCGCATTGTCCTGCTACAACAGGCAATTGGGCAAGACGTTCCGTGTCGCAGCTCATTCTGCATTGGAACTGTTCGGCTTCAACCACTATGTGCCTATGGGGAAACCGTTGCTGATGGTGGCACACGGCAAACAGCGTGTTCCGGAATGGATACGCCACGATGTTTTCGACAGGGTGATAAAACCGTTTTCCACCGATACCTTTTCAGAACCGCAGACCGCAACGATTGTGAAATACGAAGTGGATCTGCTGGTTTCTACACCTGAACAGGCATTCTTGGAATGTCTGTTGCTTGCACCGCAACAATATTCCTATATGGACTTGTTCTATATGATGGAACAACTGACAACGCTGCGTCCCGAAATGCTACAGCAACTGCTCGAAACGACCAAGAACCTTAAAGTAAAGCGTATGTTCCTTTATATGGCAGAAAAAGCGGGACACTATTGGTTCGAGGCACTTGATACATCCAAAATAGGACTGGGAACCTCCAAATTGCAACTGTCAAAAAACGGGATTTATATCTCCAAATACAAAATAACCGTACCTAAAGAACTGAACGAATATGAATGACATCTATAAAAAACAGGTGGCATTGTTGATACGCATTATGCCGTCCGTGTACCGCATCAAAGATTTTGCTGTGCATGGAGGTACGGCTATCAACCTGTTTCATAAAAACATGCCTCGCTATTCAGTCGATATAGACCTCACCTATATTCCCGTAAAGGAAAGGGCCGAGAGTCTGGACGCAATCAACAACCATCTGCGAACTTTGAAAAGCTACATAGAAAAATCCATACCGGGCATAAAAGTGATCCACAAGCATGATGTCTGGAAATTACAATGTACTTTGGACGGTGCGACCGTCAAAATCGAAGTGAACGGGACAAAGCGGGGTATCATCGGAGAGACAGAGGACAGGAAACTGTGCGAACGGGCTGAAACGGAGTTCAATATGACCTGTAAAGCACGTACAGTTTCTTATTCGCAGCTTTACGGGGGCAAAATTGCAGCGGCATTAAGCCGCCAACACCCACGGGACCTGTTCGATTGCAAGTATATGGAAATGGCGTCGTTTCATGATGTCAAGAACGGCTTCATGCTTTGCCTGTTGGGGAGCGACAAGCCTGTCATCGAATCTTTGCAGCCGAACGCCATCGACCAGACGGAAGCACTGGAAAAGCAGTTTGAGGGAATGTCCGATACTCCATTCACTTATTCGGATTATGAAGAGGCAAGGCATAACCTCATTCAGCAGGTAAACGACAGCCTGACCGAAACAGACCGGGAATTTCTTCTGTCATTTGAAAACGGCGAACCCGATTGGGAAAAATGCTGTGCCGGAGATTTAAGCCGCTATCCGTCCGTAAAATGGAAATTACAGAACATTGCCAAGCTGAAAAAGAGCAATCCTCAAAAGCACAAGGCGGGATAGGAAAAGCTACAGACCTTCTTATTTCCGAAGAAGGGATAAGTTTTATGGGCATCATGCCGGACAGATTGGTGTTAACGGAAAAACAATATTTGGAATCATGTACAATATGCGAGAAATAAAAGAGGAAGACTTTGAAGCGGTGGCAAAATTTGAAATTGAAATTTCTGAAATCTCATTCGGAGAAAAGGCTATTACTGACCTCGAGTTCCACTGCAAGAAATTAGCCAAAGCAAAAGACCGACGCGGAATGATCGTGATAGAAGACACGGAATCCGGTAAAATTGTGGGCTGGGTATGGATGGAGAAAAAGCAGAACAGCCTGACCGGAGAGGTTTATGCCAACTTCAAGTCCATTTATGCGGATGAGTGCATTCGAGGAATGCAAATTGTAGACGACCTGTTTGAAAAAAGCATAGAATATGCGAGAGAGTGCAAGGCGGCTTATATTGTCGGCAAGGTTCATGCCGGGAACGTACCGATGCGCTCTTTGTATAAAAAGCATTGCTTCGAGCCAACCCATGTAACGATGGAAAGGAAATTGTTATGATAACGTCCGGCATACAAAGTTTTGCTCTCTCGCATGGCGAACAATACAAACACGGAAGAACAAGCCTGCGTGACTTGTCAGGTAAACTGCCTTTCGTGGCAAACGGGTGTACCATGCTGTTATGCGTTGAAGGCCGGGCTGTCGTAACCACCAATACACGAAAACGGACATTCCGCAAAGGTGATTTGCTTGTGTTGTTTTCGGACACCTTATTTGCACCGCTGTGTGTTTCTCCTTCATTCACGGCAGAATATATATCCTTGTCATTGGAACTGACAGGGGAGATTTTCTACAAAATGACTTCCCCCGCATTTTGGGACGGACTGTATGAATATCCGGTCTGCCGACTTTCGGAAGCACAATACTCATTGGCAGACGGAGTGTTCAAGCAGATGATATGGGCGATGGAGAACGGTGATGAAGAAAGCCGGAAAAACATCCTGCAAAATTGCATTTACAATGTTTTTCTGGCTTTAGATATTGTGTTCAAGCCGATGTTTCCCGACTTGGGCAAGTGTTATCAAAAGGATCAGTCAAGGGTGCTGTTCGGCAAGTTCATGTCACTGCTGGCTAAGAATTTCCATGTAAAAAGAGATGTACGATATTATGCGGACAGGCTTTGCATCACGACCGATTACCTTTATAAGATAACCTGCAAAATAGAACAGCGGACTCCGAAGGAAATCATTGACCTGTTTGTCGTAACGGAACTCAAACGCTATTTGGACAACACAGAACAGTCCGTCAAAGACCTGGCCCGTCTGTTCCATTTCGAAGACGCGTCGTACCTTTGCCGCTTTTTCCGCCGCACGGCAGGCTGTTCCGTTTCCGAATACCGCAACAGGCTTAGCCGCTCATAGGCTCCCCGTATCAAATCGCTGTATTCCACTTTCGCACATCCGAGCCGCTCCTGCAAATAGTCGAAAGCAGTCCACGGACGGACATTGGTGCCGCATGTGAACAAATCGACAGCGGCATAACCACACTCCGGCCACGTGTGTATGGTCAAGTGGGATTCTTGGATGACCACCACACCGCTCACACCCACTGGGGCGTATTTGTGAAAGTTTTCCTGTACTATGGTCGCTCCGGCACTTACTGCCGCTTCGTGCATGAATGTGCGAATCTGTTCCACATCGTCCAGTTTTTCCGGGTCGCAGTTGTAGAAGTCTGCAAGGATGTGATGCCCTAAGGGAAGGTATTGCTTTTTATCCGTATTCCCGTTTTTGTGCAGTCTGTCGAAAACCGTAGCTCCGCATACATTGCAGCCTTGTTTTTTCAACTCCCTGATGGTCTGATATTCCGCCTCTTTCCCCACGGCATAGACTTTGCCGCATTGCCGGCAGCGGTAACGGTTTTGCCGGAGATTGCGGTCTGCGGTGTAGATGTCATCGCGCCCTCGTTTTTCGAGAGGAAACAAGGCGCGTGTACGTTCTGTCGTTTCCAGGACAAAGAGCTGTCCTTTGTTGCCCAAAAGAGATGCGCCCATGTATTCATTGAACCGGGTGAACATCTCTTTGATGGCCAGTCCGTGCAGTTGGAAACATTTTTGCAGAAAGTAAACCTCCGTTGCCGACTTGTTCCCGAACGAGAAAAAGATTCTCAATCCGGACTCTTCTTTCAGTACGCTAATGGCACGTGACAGGAACAAGGAAGCTCCCTCTTGCGTATAAGGCGGATCGGTGAACAGGCAGTCGAAACGCCCGCACAAATGCGGAGGCAGAGGCATCCTCAAATCCACCCGTTCACAACTTATCGGCAGGGCGAACCGTCCGGCCAGCCGCTCCAGACACTCGATATAACGACCGTCCATCTCAAGTACATGGATGTGTGTCGGGCAGATGCTTGGACCGGGATAAAGTTCTTTCAGCAGAAACCCGATGGCAAGGCTGACAAAATCATCATCGCCCATGCATACGATTTGTCTGCCTGTCAATGTGCCGTTTGCCAAGCAGAGCAAAGCCCTGCGGAATGCTGTCTGTACGGTACATTGGGCTTGGTCCAGTGCTACATCCGCTACGGGGCGTTCGTCGAATGCCGCACGGTATTTTTTACTCAGCGCGTCAGCGTATGCGTCCCTTGCCTGTTCGCTTTCCGCCAGTCGGCGATACAGGCAGAGGTCAATCCCCTTGAATCCAAGAGCTTGTTCCACATACTCCTTTCCGTTATGAGTAAGCCCTACGCCTCCGCTGCATTGTTCCAATATGCCCAGCCTGATACCTTCGTTCTTTATGGCGGTCACGATAGGTACCGGCAAGAGTAATTTTTGAGAGAGGGCTTTGTTGGAAAGTGGCGCAAAACAATACAGCTCCTGAAAATAAAGTTCAATAATCCGTCGGCTATCCTTAATTGATACTGTCTTAAATATTTTGTCGATATAATCCATTTATTACATATCGTTGATTTACAGGCTGCAAAAATAGAACAACATCATTAAGTAATAGAGAGCAAAATCCTGCTGATATGGGTACTTTTCAATACAAAGGCAGATAGGTTGGATATATGGCCAGACGGCTCAGGACTTCATCCAAACAAAAACCGGTATAGGCGGCTCAATGAACGTACAGGAAGCGGAGGAGTTTAAGACCTCGAAGTTCTTCTGCAAAACGGATTTCGACATGAAGGAAATCAAGAAGGAGGAAGCGGCGTATGTACCGTTACTGAAGTTCCACACGTTCAAGTCGAGGGAGGAACAGGAACGCATTCTTTATCGGAATTTCGTGAATGTGGGAATGGAGGTAAAAGAAATGATAAAGGACGTGCTGAACAAACGGGAAACTAAATAGAAAGCCAGATTCCGATATGAGGGAACTAAAAAACGCCTGCAATGATTCCGTGATTATTGCGGACGTTTCGGCGTTTCCTATCTATTGTGAAAATCTTATAGTTCAAAATCAGCTTCTTGCGGCCCTACATAAAAGAAGGGAAATCAGGTGTTTTTTATATAACGGGTACATTTACCAGTCCCCTTTTTTTGTATAATACCTGCATCTTCCGTTTTGGAGATAAACTCCCGAACCTGTTTTTCGGACAGTATATCTGCGAATATTTCCTTGAGGACAGCCCGGTTGATACAACCATTTTTACGGAAACAACAATAAAATCCTTTCAGTCTTTTACCGCAGTTTCGACGGGAGTTTATGAAAATAAAGTCGTATCTTTGCACTCTCTATCAAACAGATAAATCCATGTGAACAAAGGGTTGAACGGACATATCGCCATGCTTTCGACACAAATTATTTGTGGTTTGAATGTACCTGTCGGTAAATCGCTCCTGGCAGAGTGGATGACACCGATTGGGCTTGCCTCCTCTCGTGTTTTATTCGCCACGCTGATATTTTGGACGATCGGGCTTGTTTTCAGGAGAGAAAAGGTCAATGCCAAAGACTTGATGGTGATTGCTTTGGGCGGTATTTCCGGTGTTGCTTGTACTTATCTTTCCTTTGCGTGGGGACTTAATTATACGACACCAGTTCACTTCGCACTTATTGTCGCCTTAAATCCAATCGTAGTTATGCTCTTTTCCGTATTGTTTTTAAAAGTAAGCTATCAACCGGCGGAAGTTGACAGGTGTTCTGTTGGGAATTGCAGGAGCATGGGTCTTGATTTCACAAATGGATATTGCCGCATCCGTTGAAAATCATATACTTGGCATTGTTTTCGCCATCGTCAATACAGTTATGCTCGGATTTTATCTGATTATCATCCGAAGAGTGGCGATAAAATACTCTCCTGTCACACTTCAAAAATGGATGTTCCTATTTGCAGCATTGTCCATGCTGCCGTTCAGTATAAATGAATTGTACGTGCAACCGCTTTATCAGTCCGCGTTCTGTTGGCAACCATTACTCCAGCTTGTATTCGTATTGTTGCTGGCAACTGTTCTCAACAATCTGCTATATCCCGTCGCTCTCAAGGGGATACAGCCCACCACTGCCAGCATTTACATCAACCTACAGCCTATTATAGCTTCTGTCGTTGCCATTTTAATCGGGCAGGACATTTTTAGCTGGGATGAACCGGTTTCGGCCATACTTGTCATATCCGGTGTTTTACTGGTCAGTCATTCACAAAATAAAAAATAAAGCTAATTTGCGGTTCTGTATTCATTGGGCGTACACCCGGCCATTTTCTTGAACCAACGGCTGAAGTGTTGCGGATATGGAAATCCAAGTTCATAGGATATTTCACTTATGGACTTCGCCGTATTGAATACCCGCTCTTTAGCGACATCGAGCATTTTCTGCTGGATGTGTTTCAGGGCAGGCATTCCCGTTTCTTTTTTCATCAGGTCACTGAAATAATTCGGGGAAAGACAAAGTTTGTATGCACAATATTGCACAGTCGGCATCCCTCCATGCCTTGCAGGGGCATCAGAGGCGAAATACTCATCCAGAAGGTCCTCGAAACGCGCTAACAGGTCGTGATTGGCATTGTCGCGGGTGATGAACTGACGGTCGTAGAAGCGGATGCAATAATCAAGCAGCAGCTTGATGTTATCCACGATGAGCGAACGGCTGTGCTTGTCGATAGGATACTGCAGCTCAATGCGAATTTTTTCCATACATTCTATAACCGTCCGTCTTTCTTGTTTGGAAAGGTGCAGGGCTTCGTTGGCATTGTAAGAAAAATATGAATAATCTTTCATTATATGCGCCAATGGTGTACCTCGCAGAAATTCGGGATGAAATGCAACAACCCATCCTTCGGGCTGGTGCAGCTGCCCGTCATCTTCAGATCCCATTACCTGACCGGGGGCGAGGAAAAGCATCGTCCCCTGCTGATAATCGTATATACTTTTTCCATATTTAAGATTTCCACAGTTCGCATCTTTCAATAGAATAGCATAGATGTTATACAGTTTTTTCCCGAACCGGAGAGGCTTCCCTTTACTGCCTTCAATAACGCTGACCAACGGGTGCAGGGTCTCCACGCCAAAATAGTCGTTGTACTGCTGGACTGTATCAACCTTCATTATTTCACTCATAATTTCCTCTTTTTTAAGTCATTGCAAATATAGCTATTTTTCTGTGATAGCTTTTCATTCTGCTTTTAATTAAAAGCAAAGATACGGATTCCCGATGGTACGGCATATACCGAAATCATCGTTTTGGATACCAATTTTACTGGTATACCGGCATCGTTCTTACCGGCCCGTTGAAATTGGTAATTCTATCCGTGAAATTGATACACAGGCTCTTAATTCCCCTATCTAATTTTGCAATCAGAAAGATAATCAAACAGATAACGACATGAAAAAAGAACAGATTCAAGAGAACGGCATCAGTCGTCGCGGGTTCCTGAAACGAACCGCATTGGCAGGCGCGGCCATCTGCATCGCGCCGGCATTGGAGAAAGTAACGGCCGCGGAAAAAGCCATTACAGGTAAATCGTCAGTATCGGCAGCAACCATTCCAGCAGGAATGGCAGCAGTCCGCGCACAGCGTACCTTGAGCAGCGGCAAGGCAGCCTTTACCATTTCGGCGATGGGCTTCGGCTGCATGGGGCTGAACCATCACCGCAGCCAGTCTCCCGATGAAAAGACCTGCATCCGGTTGATTCACGAAGCGATAGAACGGGGTGTAACCTTATTCGATACGGCTGAAAGCTATGGCTACCACAAGAATGAAAAACTGGTAGGCGAAGCCCTGAAAGGCTATACCGACCGCGTGTTCGTCTCTTCCAAATTCGGGCACAAGTTCGTGAACGGCGTGCAGGTGAAGACCGAAGAGGACAGCACCCCGACAAACATCCGGCGCGTATGCGAGAACTCCCTGCGCAATCTCGGCGTGGAGACGCTCGGCATATTCTACCAGCATCGCGTCGACCCTGCGACGCCCATCGAGGTCGTAGCCGAAACATGCGGCGAGCTTATCCGGGAGGGAAAGATACTGCACTGGGGCATGTGCGAGGTCAATGCTGAAACCATCCGCCGGGCGCACAAGGTATGTCCGGTTACGGCCATACAGAGCGAGTATCACTTCATGCACCGCGCGGTGGAAGAAAACGGCGTGCTGGCGCTTTGCGAGGAACTGGGTATCGGTTTCGTGCCGTACAGCCCGCTGAACCGTGGTTTCCTCGGCGGCATGATAAACGAGTACACCCGGTTCGACACCGCCAACGACAACCGCCAGACGCTTCCGCGTTTCCAGCCCGAAGCCATCCGTGCCAACACGCGTATCGTGGAGGTACTGAACGCTTTCGGACGGACGAGAGGCATTACCACGGCGCAGGTGGCATTGGCATGGCTGCTGAACAGGAGGCCTTTTATCGTTCCTATTCCCGGCACGACCAAGCTCTCGCACCTCGAAGAGAACCTGCGGGCCTGCGACATAGTGTTCACGTCGGAAGAAGTGACCGAGCTGGAAAAGGCCGTGGCCGCAATTCCGGTCGTGGGAAGCCGCTATGACGCTTTGCAGGAATCGAAAATCCAGAAATAGGAAGGGCGTATGAGAAAGGTTGTCTTTTATATGATGGCCGCCGCCTTGCTGTCGGGTTGCAACGCACGCAACGGGAATATCATGCAAATCGAGGAACAGGGCAGTTTCGCCGTGGGCGGCACGGTGCTCACCGATTCACTGGGGCGCACCTATCACGGCGACCACGCCTACGTGTTCTATCAGAAACCCGTCGATGCCCGGAAATACCCGCTTGTCTTCGCCCACGGCGTGGGGCAGTTTTCCAAGACATGGGAAACTACGCCGGACGGCCGCGAGGGGTTCCAGAATATTTTCCTGCGCC
>ENA-OQJF01000044-OQJF01000044.1-human-gut-metagenome-genome-assembly--contig:-NODE-44-length-30051-cov-3.157432_pt1 | contig 30051 bp, 31 predicted proteins | sample MGYA00242595_ERZ504761 | MGnify/ENA primary metagenome ERZ504761 (study PRJEB26092, sample SAMD00036367) | human gut metagenome | host: Homo sapiens | study: EMG produced TPA metagenomics assembly of...
TGTCGATTGCTCCCATCATGATGATGCGGTTCGTTCTTGAATCGATCTTGAAGTTGATATCCACATAGTTACTTCCTTCTACCCATTTTGTCTCCGGACAAACATCTTTTTCAAGAACACGGACAAATTTCTCATCTTTATAATATTTATCATAGATTGCTTTCACTTCTTCGTATGTTACATCTTTTTTGAGTGTTGCATATTCCGTTGCCAGGATTCCTCTGTTCATCGGAACCAGATGTGGTGTGAAGTTGATCAGCACTTTCTCTCCGGATGCATATCCGAGCTGCTCCTCAATCTCCGGTGTGTGTCTGTGGCTTGCGACACCGTACGCTTTCATATTCTCATTCACTTCACAGAAAAGGTTCGGTACTTTTGTCACCACGTCCTGCTCCGGATGTTCCCGATTTTGCATCCACGATCAGGGTATTCATATCAATGATTCCTTCTTTTGTCCAGTGGATATGCGGTCAGGATGGAACATGTTGTATAGCATCCCGATTGGCTACCAGTCTTGCATTCTTTACATCTTCTCTGTTGATCTCACAAAGCCCGTACACTGCTTCTTCAATATATTGTGGACTCTTATGCTCGATTCCATACCACTTTTCATATGTAGTTACATCTTTGATACGATAGTCTGCACTTAAGTCGATGATCTTTGTCTCACTTAAAATCTTATCATTCATCATCGATGCACAGAAGCCTTGCGGCGTTGCTGTGAAGATTACATCTGCCTGTTTTGCAAGTTCTTCCATATTATCATCCAGACATGTTGCATCCACGATCTGGAACATATTCTGATATACATCTGCGTATTTTTATCTATATAACTTCTGGAGCCGTACCATACGATCTCTGCGTCCTTGTGTCCGGTAAGGATTCTTACCAGTTCTCCTCCGGCATATCCGGTCGCTCCAAATAATTCCAACTTTAATCATCTATATAACACCCTTTCCGATATTGTAATTTTTATAAATTATTGTTCGTTTTATAGTACCCCAAATTCCTGTGATTGTCTAGTTGGATGGGATTGTTTTTCAAAAATCCATATATTTACTTTTGCGTTGTAAATCATGAACTTGCATAATTATACATCCACATTGCATATTATGCAAGCTTTTTCTTCAAATTGTATTGGGATTTAATTGGAATTTAATTTATTAACGTAGTTGGCCTCTCGATCCTTGAAGAAAACAGTATAAAGTGCTTCTTGTTCAGGTTCCATGCTCTAAGAAAAACTAAGAGAGTCAGAATCACCTAAAAGCAAAGGAACTACGCTCAAACTCGGCGTTCGCCTCAAACACGTTCGCTTCGTTCCTTTAACGGAGATTCTGACTCTCTAACTTTTTCTAAGAGCATTCCACATTCACCAGAACCACTTTATACTGTTTTCTTCAAGTCGTGACTGGCAGCGGATGTTAATAAATGAAATGCCCGGAAGTGTAACCCGGTGGAGGCCACTACGGTTACGCACTTGCCATTTCGTTCATAAGGCATTTGATACACACGGAATAAAACTTGGAAAGGCGTTCCAGTGAATGTGAAAGAGGCGTTGGTAATTCTTAAGGGGCAAAATTCTGCGTTAGGTTTTCAAAATTTGACTGTCTGAGGCGTATGCCGAGTTTCAAATTTTGAAAGCCTGCTTTTAGCAGAATTTTGCCCCTTTAGAATTGACCCGCCGATGGAACCTGAACAGGAACGCCTTTTCAAGCTTTATTCCGGTTCGGGTATCCACAGCCTTCCTGAATTAAATCCCAATTTAATTTAGCATCTCCCGCAATTTCTCATTCACCATTCCGGGATTTGCCTTTCCTTTCATGGCTTTCATAGTCTGTCCGACCAATGCGCCGAGTGCTTTTTCTTTGCCGCCTTTGTAATCGGCGATTGCTTTTGGATTCTTTGCAATGACTTCTTTTAACACTTCTTCCAGTGCACCTTCATCATTGACTGTCTTTAATCCATGCTCTTCTACGTAACTTTCCGGATCTACATTCTTTTCAAATACCTGTTCGAATACTTCTTTTGCAACGGAACTGTTAATGGTTCCGTCCTCTGTAAGCCCGATCAGTTTTGCAAGATTAGCCGGTGAGAAGCTGATATCTTCCGGTTCCATGCTGTGTTCTTTTAACAGACGCATGGTTTCTACCATCAGCCAGTTGGATACTTTCTTCGGTTTCCCACAGATTGCCGTCGTCTCTTCAAAGATATCCGCCATGTGTTTGGATTCTGTGAGTATTTCTGCATCATACTGCGGGATATCGAATTCTTTTTTATAATGTTCCAGTTTTTCATCGCGGAATTCCGGCTGTTTTTCTTTGATCTTTTCGATCCACTCATCATCGATCACGATTGGGTACAAGATCCGGTTCCGGGAAATAACGATAATCCTGAGCATCTTCTTTGGAACGCATGGCATGAGATGATTCTTTATTGTCATCCCATCGTCTCGTCTCCTGGATAACGGATTTTCCCTCTTCGATGAGTTCGATCTGACGTTCTCTCTCTCCTTCAATGGCTCTTGCGATTGCCTTGAACGAGTTCAGGTTCTTCATCTCTGTTCTGGTTCCGAATTCCTGAGTTCCCACTTCTCTTACGGATAAGTTGACATCCGCTCTCATCGAACCTTCCTGGAGCTTACAATCAGATGCTCCCAGATACTGGATAATCGTTCTTAATTTCTCCAGATATGCAATGACTTCTTCCGATGAACGCATATCCGGCTCGGATACGATCTCTACAAGCGGCACACCGCTTCGGTTAAAGTCTACCAGAGATGTGTCATCCCATTCATCATGTACCAGCTTTCCGGCATCTTCCTCCATATGCATTTCATGGATACGGACTTTTTTCTTTGTATCTCCTACTGCAATCTCCACATAGCCGTTTCTGGCGATTGGCTGATAAAGCTGTGAAATCTGGTAGTTCTGCGGGTTATCCGGATAAAATAAGTTCTTACGGTCGAATTTGCACACTCTTGTAATATCGCAATGTGTTGCAAGGCCGATTCCCACTTGCATATTCTACAACTTGTTTATTTAATACCGGAAGTGATCCAGGCATACCGGTACAAACCGGGACGATGTATGTGTATTCGGTGCTCCTCCGAATGCAGTGCTGCATCCACAGAAGATCTTCGTCTTTGTTGCAAGCTCTACATGGACCTCAAGTCCAATGACTGTCTCATATTGTTTTGCCATGACTATCTGTCCTCCTTTGCAAGTTCTGGTGCTTCATATGCCTTCGTCTGTTCAAATGTATATGCGGTCTGAATGATTTTGTTTTCTTCGAAACAATTTCCGATCAACTGCATACCTACCGGAAGTCCTTTGGAATCCTTTCCTACCGGGATTGTGATTCCCGGAAGTCCTGCCAGGTTGACGGAAATCGTGTAAATATCTCCCAGATACATCTTGATCGGGTCACTTAAGCTCTTTCCAAGTTCCGGTGCTGTTGTCGGAGCCGCCGGAGCCACGATCACATCATATTTTTCAAACGCTTTATCAAATGCTTTCTTAATTAACGCTTTTGTTTTCAATGCTTTCAGATAATACGCATCATAATATCCGGAACTCAGAACGAATGAACCAAGCATGATTCTTCTCTTTACTTCAGGACCAAATCCTTCTGAACGTGTTTTCTTGTACATATTGTGAAGTCCATCGTAATCTTTCGTACGATAACCATATTTCACACCATCAAAACGTTCCAGGTTAGAACTTGCCTCTGCATCTGCGATCGTATAATAAGCAGGGATTGCATATTTTACAAGTCGCAGATCAAACGCCTCAACAATCGCACCCTTTTCTTCGAGTACTTTTGCTGCCTTCATCACAGCATCATTTACTTCAGGATCCAGACCTTCTCCCATATAATCTCTTGGGATTCCAATACGGAGACCTTTCACATCATCTACAAGTGCTTCTGTGAAATCACAATCATCACGATCCATGGAAGTGCTGTCCTTCGGATCATGGGATGCAATTGCCTCAAGAATTGCCGCACAATCCGATACATCTTTCGCTACCGGTCCAATCTGATCTAAAGAAGATCCGTACGCGATAAGTCCATATCGGGAAACAGTTCCATAAGTTGGTTTTAGTCCGACAACTCCACAGAAAGAACTCGGCTGACGAATGGATCCGCCGGTATCAGATCCAAGTGCATAATAACATTCGGATGCTGCCACTGCCGCACAGGAACCACCGGAAGAACCTCCCGGAACATGCGCTGTGTTGTGCGGATTGCGTGTCGGTCCATAATAAGACGTCTCTGTTGTACTTCCCATGGCAAATTCATCCATGTTTGTCTTACCAATGATAACCGCTCCTGCTTTTCTTAGGTTCTCAACTGCCTCTGCCGTATAGGTCGGTTTGAAGTTGGAAAGAATCTTTGAACTACATGTGGTAAGCTGTCCCTCGATACACATATTATCTTTTACTGCAACCGGAACTCCTGCCAGTGTACCTGTCAGTTCGCCCATATCTATTTTCTTCTGAATTTCCTCCGCTTGTGCATAAGCACCTTCTTCATCTATCGTCACAAAGCTATGAATCTCTGACTCCGCTTCTTTGATCTGTCCAATCACTGCATCGACTGCTTCTCGTACAGTTACTTCTTTTGCTTTGATCTTCTCGCCCAGTTCAAGGGCTGTAAGTTTTAATAAATCCATCTGCTCTCACTCCCTTAACCAATTGTCTTCGGCACTTCAAAACTGTCTTCTTTACGAAGTGGTGCATTCGCAAGTGTTGCCTCTTTGTTATCGCCATTTGTCACCACATCTTCACGGAACACATTCTGTACCGGAAATACATGAGACATTGGTTCGATCCCTGCTGTATCAAGTTCATTTAATGTATCTATATAATCCAGCATCTGTTCCATGTCTTTTTTCGCTGCTTCTTTCTCTTCCTCTGAAAGTTCCAGCTTTGCAAGGATTCCTACATACTCGATTGTTTCATCGGATATTTTATTTGCCAATTTAATCATCCTTTCTTTCTACTCTGTCTTTGCTAATCCTGACAATTTCCAAAATCAGTATCATAAATTTCTCAGCTTATTGCGACCTGTAGCGGTACATATCATAGAAACTGTCATAATTCTGGTTTTTTACTGAGCCGGACGGCGTCAGGATTAAGTCCCCATCATCCACTTCCAGCTCCGTTCCTTCCGGGAAAACTGCATTTCTATAAGATTCTGATCCATCTGTATCATAAAACCAGAGTCCATAATTTTCATAATTGAGATTTTCATTTTCCTTATCATAAAAATCACCAAGATAAATCTTGTAATGAAGCTCCGCCCAGTCGACTCCTGATGCCTCGGTCACATCATACCATCCTGGCGGGAAATCTGTTCCCGCCGTATAAGTGTTTCCGGCTTTCAATGTTACCTGTTCCGTCAGCGGATTTTCTTCCAGCTGCATCTGTTCCGTCTGTGCATTCTCAGAATGAAACTGGACAACCAGTCCCGTATCAATCTTCAGATGACCTCCTGTATACAGTCTCACATCATCCAGATAATCTCCTGCATCCGTATCTGACTCATCTTCACTAAAATAAGAATAGTAATAAATCGAATTCTCAGGATCATCCTGCTGCATGGAGCCTTCTCCTGAGACAAGCTCCACTTCATAAGTTCCTTCCGGGATCTGTGCTCCGATCTCATACTCCCCATATCCTAATACACAATCATAAGTTGCTCCTGTCTCAGAAAGTTCTCTCGTTGTATTCATATATGGATCATACTCAGAATCCACTTCGCTGCCATCATCATTCCAGTCATAATCTAAGGAATGAAAATCATCCCCAAATGAGGAAATGAAATCACCAACGGAACCTGCAATGCTTGTAAATGCTACAATTGCTACGATGATTCCCGCAAGAATTCCACTGATTTTCCTTGCCTTTTTCTGTTCCTCGTAAGATCCTGCATGAACCTTCCTTGCCGGATTAAATACCGTCGGCCCACCCAGCTGCATCTGCCCTGTCTGTGGGATTTCCATCCGCGGATTTTCTTTTTGCTGATATTCTGTCTGCGTTCTTTTCCGTCCGTTATGACTCTCACAGAGATGTCCCGCATCCTGCTTTTTCTCCCGTTTTTTTGTCTCTCCAGTCTCATTCTGTCGTTTCTGGGAATATGTCATTTTTTTCTTGCGATCAAAGCTGCTCTCATTCAGCCTGTAATTCTTTTTCTCCAGCTTTGTGTTATCCAGCCCGCAGGAACTGCAACGGCCATCAATCAATTTACCTCCGCAAAGATAACATTCTTTTTTCTTAAACATAAAGACCCTCCCTCGTTTCTACTCCTTAAGTTTCTGACCACAACATCCTGTGGGCAGTTCTCTTTCTCAGTTCAGACCTTCACATCCAACAGTTTTTTCGTTCAATCCAGGGGGATTGACCCGTTTTTTGTATTTTCTTCTTATGGTTCCAGACGACTTAAGTCTCTTGGGAATAATGTTGTTTCTCTTACATTGTCTTCGTTCATCATCTTCATTGTCAGACGTTCCATACCTATTCCAAGACCTCCGTGTGGTGGCATTCCATGCTTAAATGCACTTAAATACTGCTCCATGCCTTCATCTGTCATACCTCGCTTCTCCATCTTCGCAAGAAGTTCATGATAATCATGAATACGCTGTCCGCCGGTTGTGATCTCCATTCCTCTGAAAAGCAGGTCAAAACTGAGCGTGTAAGTCGGATCCTCCGGATCATCCATTGCATAGAATGGACGTTTCTTTGATGGGTAATGAGTAACGAATACAAAATCTGCATCCCATTCTTCCTTCGCATAACGGCTGATCAATGTCTCTTCCTCTGGTTCCAGGTCAAATGGGTTCTTGATCTTTCTGTCATACTTCTCGGATACCAGTCGTTTGATCTCGTCGAATCTTACTGCCGGAATATTATCTGTCTTCGGTACTTCGATATTCAGAATCTGAAGTTCTCTTGCATACTCTTTCTTCAACAGCTCCATCGTATACTGAAGAAATCCCGTTTCCATTGCCATGATATCTTCAAATCCATCAATATATCCCATCTCGAAATCAAGGCTTGTGTACTCATTCAGATGACGCTTTGTGTTGTGTTTCTCTGCACGGAATACTGGCGCTGTCTCAAAGACTCTGTCGAATACTCCGACCATCATCTGCTTATAGAACTGTGGGCTCTGCTGAAGGATCGCCGGTCTGTGGAAATACTCCAGACGGAAAAGGTTCGCACCGCCCTCTGCACTCTTGGCACCGATTTTCGGAGTATGGATCTCTGTAAATCCTTCTTTATAAAGGAAATCACGGAACCCTCTTACGATTCCTTCCTGAATTCTGAACTTCGCACGCTCTCTGATATTTCTCAGAGAAATCGGTCTGTAGTTTAATTTTGCTTCTAGAGATGTGTTCAGCTTCCACTTTGCAATCGGAAGCGGCATTGGCTCTGCCGGCTCACTTAAGATCTTCAATTCACCAAGGCGAATCTCAATCCCATTCGGAGCTTTCGCAGACTCTGCAAGCACACCTGTTACCTCTACTGTATCTGCTTCCTTCACATCTTTCAAGTCAAATTTGGAAATATTTTCTTCATATACACACTGAACAAGTCCTTCTCTTTTTCTGAGAATAATGAATGCAATTATTCCCATATCACGGATCGTATGGATCGCACCATTTACTTTCACTTCGGCTCCAATTCTTCCCTCTTCGAGAAGTTCACTCAGTTCCAATGTTTCCTTCTTTTTTACACCTGTTACAAATTCCATAATTCTTCTCCTTTCAGATTCCAGCATCCCGGGAAGAAGCTTTCTAAATAAAAAAGCCCCGGGATACATCAGTATCCCGGGACGGAAATTACAATCATAATATCCGCGGTACCACCCGCATTGAATCTCAGTCTTCACATTTCAAATCTTATCCCTGTGTAAGCCAGATTCCACTCTTTGCATGTAACGTATGCTCCACGTGCTGCCCTACTTCATCTGTTCAGACAGCCAGCTCCCAAGTGTTCCCTTAATCCGCTCCGCTGTCCGGCGCTCTCAGTCGGTGACGCCAACTTCCTGTCAGTTTCTGTGAATCAGAGTCTTGTTCTTTGCCTTTTTCTGGTTCAGCACTTTAGTCTGCTAAAACTTGTTTTCAATATTAGCACAGAGTTTTTTTGATTTTCAAGAGGTTTTATTCAAATTGTCACACATTTTAGCTTTTCATCAAAACAAGATATTTTCAGCCTATCGGTTTTGTGTACTTTCACTAATTTCTCCCTGAACTGTGCTTAATGCCTGATCCAGCTGATTTATCTGCTTTTTGGATTTTTCTTCATCATACTGATATTCCACTTCCACATCCGGCTCAACACCTTTTCCATTGATGCTTCTTCCATTTGGGGTATAATACTCAGCAATCGTCACTTTCAGACAGGTTCCATCTCCCAGATCCATCAATTGCTGCACAACACCTTTTCCATACGTTGTCACTCCGACAATCTTCGCTGTTCCATAATCCTGTACTGCACCGCTGAAGATTTCAGATGCGCTGGCACTGTACTGGTTTACAAGAACTGCCATTGGTTTCTTAAATTCATGAGTTCCGTCACAAGTGATTTCGTCTGTCTTTCCATTCTTGTCCTTTGTTGATACAATTGTACCTTCCGGAAGAAGCAGACGCAGCATATTCGTAACTGTATCAAGACTTCCCCCCGGGTTGTTTCTCAGGTCGACAATAAGACCCTGCATTCCCTGCTTTTCAAGATCGTCCAACGCTTCTTTAAACTGGTCATAAGTTACTGTATCAAACTCAGACACTCTGATATAGCCAATCTGGTTCTCCTTCATCTCATACGAAACTGTCTTCACTTCGATCGTATCTCGTGTGGCAGTCAGTTCCAGTTCTTCTCCGTCTCTGAGAACTGTAATCTTTACATCTGTTCCCTTTTCCCCTTTGATCCAGGACACCACCGTATCAAGCTGCTCATCACCAACCTCGTGGTCATCGATTTTCTCCAGGATATCTCCTGCTTTCAGTCCTGCTTTCTCTGCCGGAGAGTCTTCATAGACATTTACAATTGTCGCATAGCCCGTATCCGCATCTTTTGTCAGCGTTGCACCCACACCTGAAAATGTTCCGCTTGTTGATTCCATCAGAGCTTTCGTCTCATCTTCATCATAATAAACAGTGTACTTATCTCCCAGTGCACTCGTATATCCGGAATAAATTCCTTCTGCCAGCTGATCTGTATCAATTTCATCTTCATACAGATAATATTTATCAATCAAAGCATTCAGCTTATTCAGTTTTTTTGATACCTCTTTTTCTGTCACTTTACCGGATGCATAACTGCCGGCTGTGTTTGTAATGACCCTGAATCCCCCAAGGAGAAGCAGGCTGACAAGAACTGTTGCAAGAATTCCGGTAACAATCCCGGCTCCATATCCCTTTTTCTTTTTCTGTTCCATTGTCTGTCCCTTTCGCTGTTATTTAAAGAAAAGGACAAAGCAGAATCTTCCACTTTGTCCCCCTTTATTCTTTGAATCACTTTCATGTAAACATGAAAGGAAGATTTTGAATCCCTTTGTCTTACATATAATTATTCGGATTCACTGGTGTTCCGTTAAGCTCCACCTGGAAATGTAGATGTGCTCCGGTTGAATATCCTGTAGAACCAACATATCCAATCTGTTGTCCTTTTGCTACTCTCTGACCGGCACTCACACAAATTGAGCTGTGATGCATATACTTTGTCACCAATCCATTTCCATGGCTTATAACAACCCAGTTTCCCGCACTGTTGCTCCAGCCTGCCGTAATAACTGTTCCGGCTGCTGCTGCATATGTAGGTGTTCCTGTCGGTGCAGCATAATCATTTCCTTTATGTGGTCTTGAGTCAAAAGAACGAACCTCACCGAAATAACTGGACTGGTATGTCATTCCCGGACATGGATGTGTAAAATATCCACTTCCGCTCACTACGTTTCCGCTGGAAGCCGGTCTGGAACTACTGCTTCCGTTACTACTGCTTCCGCTATTGTTCTTCTTTGCCGCCGCAGCAGCTGCAGCAGCCGCTGCCTGCTCTTCCTGAAGACGTTTTGCTGCTTCTGCTTTCGCCTTGAGGTCTGCAAGAAGGTTCGCATTATCTGTAATCTGATTCTGAATCTCCGCAATCTGTGCTTCCTTACTGCTGATCAGTGTCTGCGCCTCTGTCTGCTGACTCACCAAACTGGTCTGCAATGTATTCAGTTTCTCATACTCCTCTTTAAGCTTTGCTTCCTTTTCTTCTACAACTTTCACCGTTTCCTGAAAAGCAACAAGCATATCTCTGTCATAGGAAGAAAGCTTTGATACATACTCCGCTTTATTGAGCAGATCACCAATATTGCTGCTGGACATCAGTATCTCAAGGAACTGGGTATTACCACCCTCATACATGAATTTGATTCTCTTCTTCATGCTGTTATACTGATCATCCTCATCAACCTTCGCCTGTACAAGCTCTTCCTCAGCTGTTGAAATTTCAGTTTCCTTGGCACTTAATTCTTCCTGCGTCTTGTTCATCTGGTCAATGATGGAATTAAGTTTCTCAGCAAGTGTATCTTTTTCAGCCTGAGCTGCACTCTTCTGTGATTGCAGCTCATCTGCTTTTTTCTGCGCTTCATCAATTGTCACAGCACCGGAAGTAATTGTCATTGACAGCATCATTCCGACTGACAGAACCAGTGCTGTCACCTTTCTCATCCGTCTTTTCATAGGTATCTCCTATTACACTCTTAAGTGCTTACGAACAGTAAAGTAACTTCCGAGGAATCCAATTCCAATTCCCATTACCAGCCCAATCGGCAGCAAATAGATATATACATTTCCAACCGGAAGGAATGTAATGATATTCTTCAGAATACTAAACTTCTCCATAATATATACTACAGCCTTGTCATAAAGGAAATATAGCAGGGCAAGCGGAATTGCTGCACCGAATAATCCAATGATCAGACCTTCGATCACGAATGGTGATCTTACTACAAAGTCCTTCGCTCCAATATATTTCATGATTGCAATCTCTTCTTTTCTGACAGTAATACCTGTTGTTACCGTATTACTGATCAAGAAGATCGATACTCCGAGAAGAATTGCGATAATCGCAATTGAAACATATGCAACAAGCATATTCACACTGGAAAGTGTGTTCGCTACAACATCTGACTTATTGACCTGTCTGACTCCGTCCAGACTCTGTGCAAATTTAACCAGATCCTGCTGCGTAGCTGAAAGAGACTTACTCTTCGCAATCAGATCCTTATTATCACCTTTTACCGTCTTCATGTAGACTTCATAGTTATCTGAACCTGCCAGCGGGTTATCATCCTTAAAACCTTCTGCAAGTTCCGGGTTGTCTCCAAAATACTCTTTCTGGAACTCTGCCCATGCATCATCTGCTGACACATACTTCACTTCCGAAACATCATCACGGGACTCAAGCTGCTCACCGATCTCTTTCTTCTGTTCCTCTGTTGCGTCATCATTAAAGAATACGGTGATTGCAACACCTTCTTCTGCGCTTTTAATAATATACTGGAAGTTAACAAGTATCGAGAAAAACAATCCAAACAGGAAAATACATGCTGACATCGTCGCTATGGATGCGAGTGAAAACATCTTGTTTCTCCAGATATTCTTAACGCCCTGCTTTCCAACGTATCCAAATGTACTAATCCTCATTTATATACCCACCTTTTTTTCTCATCACTGACGATTACGCCCTGCTTCATAGTAATGACGCGTTCGTTCATCTCGTTTACGATCTCCTGGTTATGTGTAACAACAAGTACTGTTGTTCCACGCTCATTTGCCTCTTTCAGCAGACTCATGATCTCCCATGAGTTTGTCGGGTCGAGGTTTCCTGTCGGCTCGTCCGCCAGCAGAATGGCAGGTTCATTTACAATTGCTCTTGCAATCGCTACTCGCTGCTGCTCTCCACCTGAGAGTTCCTTTGGGAATGACTTATACTTCTGTGCAAGTCCTACCAGTGACAGAGCTGCCGGCACCTTCTTCTTGATTACACGGGTCGGTGTCTCAGTCACACGCAGTGCGAATGCAATATTCTCATAAATATTACGATCCTTCAGAAGACGGAAATCCTGGAACACAACTCCAAGTCCTCTTCTGTATTTAGCAATGTTTCTGTGTTTCATACGGTTCAAATTCTGGCCGTTGACGATAATTGTACCCTCGGTCGGATTCAACTCTTTCATGATCAATTTGATCAATGTAGACTTACCTGATCCACTGTCACCAACGATGAATACGAACTCTCCGCGTTCAATCTTCACGGAAACACCATTCAAGGCTGCGTGACCTTTGGAATACTCCTTCGTCACATTCCTTAATTCAATCATATGTTCCTCCTAAAACTTATCTATACTCCTACGGTTCTAGTACTCTAATGTCTCCATATACTTCATATACTTTACTACCATTAAGGCAATCTTGAAAGTAATGGCATCCTCAAACACACGCAGATCCAGACCGGTACTCTTCTGAAGCTTATCCAGTCTGTATACCAGTGTATTTCTGTGGATATAGAGCTGTCTGGATGTCTCTGATACATTAAGGCTGTTCTCAAAGAACTTATTGATCGTTGTCAATGTCTCTTCATCAAAGTCATCCGGAGATTTTGCTTCGAAAATCTCTTTGATAAACATCTTACAAAGTGGCAGTGGCAGCTGATAAATCAGACGACCGATTCCAAGTGTTGTATAAGCAACGATATCCTTCTCATCAAAGAAAATCTTACCTACATCAAGTGCAAGTTTCGCCTCTTTGTATGACTTGGATACTTCCTTGATATCACTTACGATGGTTCCGTATGCAATATGGATCTGCTCGTCGCCTCCCTCTGCCTGGAGCGTATCTAGCATCTCTTTCGCCATCTTCTCAAGTTCCTTATTGCCGTCCTTATCTGAGAGTTCTTTCACAACAATAATATTCTTCTCATCAACAGCTGTGATAAAGTCTCTTGACTTTCCTCCCAGAAGATTTCTCACATTATCAAGTGCAGCACTGTCTTTCTCGTGCGATGTTTCAATAATAAAGATAACACGTTTTACTTCTGTGTCAATATGTAATTTCTTTGCACGATTGTAAATATCAACCAAAAGAAGGTTGTCTAAAAGAAGATTTTTGATAAAGTTATCTTTGTCAAAACGCTCCTTATAAGCTACAAGCAGACTCTGGATCTGAAATGCCGCAATCTTACCGAGCATATACACATCTTCTGTCTCGCCATCTGCAAGCAAAACATATTCCAAACGCTGTTCATCAAAGATCTTAAAGAACTGGCATCCCTGGATCACCTGGCTGTCTGCCGGTGATTCAACAAAAGAAAGAACCGCTTCCCCACAATCTTTTGCCATATCAAATGTTGCTGCAAGTTCCTTGCCTTCTGTGTCGAGTACACAGAAATCAACCCTTGATATTCCCTTTAATCCTTCAATAGTGTTTTGAAGTATCTGATTCGAAATCATCTTTTTTCCTCCACTCTGTACGATGTATTGCTGATCACAGCAAACTGTAAGTAGTAACACGCATGTGCATATTCCACAATTTTTTCGTAGGTATTATTTATCCGTACACATACCCTTATATTATATTAAGGCAAAACAGCAAAAAAAGAAAGAGGAAATCCATCTTTTTTATGCATTTCTTCGTCGAATCCATGAAATATTCACATTTTTATCTTTTAGCATTCTTCACAAAGGCTAATTCTGTTTCTCTACTTTATAGCGAAATACTTTCTTTACTAACATTCTCTTTATTCGGCTTGTCATCTTTCTATCGTCAAAGCTGCGCATCAGAACTGATCCACAGCCAATCCAGACTCTTGTATCGATCAATGCCCGGTTCTGCTCAATAAAATCTTCCTGTGCCGGCGATGGAAGGACTGATAAAATACAATCTGCCTCTGATCCATTGACTGCATTCACTATTCCATGAATCCGGTCTGCATCTGTCAGCTCTCCGTCTTCCGGATGGATCACAGCATCTCCTACCACACGAATCCCCTGATTATACTTTGCAAGAGCTTCCTCTGCTTTCACCAGTTCCTCCTGACTTGCTGCCAGGAGATAGATCTTATGATGATTCTTCTGCAAATATTTCAAAAACATTCTTAAGAACAACTTATCATCTGTCTCCCGCAGCAATCTTGCATCGTCTGTTTTAGCTGCCTCAAGAATCTCTACACTTCCCGGAACGGACCAGATCCTGCTATTGTAAACCTTTTTTTTCCTATTCCGGATTTTCATGTTCTTTCATCAGAGATTCCATCGATACAAGTTCAATGGTATTGATGGAATCGCCTTTCATGAATCCGATTGCCTGCATCATCGCTTCTTTTGCCTTGATACAGGAAATCTCCACATCAAATATTGAAATTTTTTCTGTCATTTATGTCACCAAAGTTATCACTTTCCAAAAAACTCTGCGAATTCTAACGCAAAATAATTTCTCCCCATTCTGTCTATTTTACCAAATTTATCCTTATTTGTCAAAAGCTGTGTCATTCAAAATTTTACTTTTGTTTATCTTTCATCATTTTCATCCGCAATTTTTGTCTGTTTTTTTATCTCTCGTCTTCTTCCGGTGACCATTCCGCCAATCCGTCCTGTCTCTTTTGATGTTAATGACTTCCACCCATCCTGCATCACGCGATCTAAAGGCCCAATTCTTCTGCTATCTCATACTTCAGCTTTTCTTCCGGTTCAAGTTTAGTAAGATTGATCGTCTTTTTCTTTTTCTCCCATACTTCTTCTGCTGCTGACAGCATCCTCCTTTTCAGAAGTATTTGCAGAAAAAAAATTTTATTCGTCACTCACCTGAATCGCACCAAGAACCTCTCCGATCGGAGCCGATATTGCAAGCTCTGCCCGGACACTTCTGGCTGTTTCTGATTTATTGATCACAACAAGGTGTTTTCCGTGAAAATAATCAATAAAACCGGCTGCCGGATAAACAACAAGGGAAGTACCTCCGATGATCAGCATGTCGGCTGATGAAATTGCTTCGACTGCCCCTTGGATCGTCTTCTGGTCAAGTCCCTCTTCATAAAGTACTACGTCCGGCTTAATCATCCCGCCGCAGCTGCATCTCGGAATTCCTTCTGAATTCTTCACATATTCCGCATCATAGAACTTCCCACATTTCATACAGTAATTTCTGTGGATGCTTCCATGAAGTTCATAGACGTTTCTGCTTCCTGCCGCCTGATGCAGTCCGTCAATATTCTGTGTCACAACAGCCTGCAATTTTCCGGCCTGCTCCAATTCTGCCAGTTTCAGATGGGCAGCATTTGGCTTCGCATCCAAAATCATCATCTTCTCTTTATAAAACTCATAGAATGCTTCCGGATATTTCATAAAAAAGCTATGACTGACCACCTGTTCCGGTGAATACTTATATTTCTGATGATAAATTCCTGTTGCACTTCGAAAATCCGGAATATTACTTTCTGTTGATACACCGGCTCCTCCGAAAAACACAATCCGGTTACTCTCATCAATCATTGCCTGCAGCTGCTCAATCTCTTTCTCGTACATCTTGCATACTCCTTTCTCAAACCGCACTTGCCAGATTCCTGTCACCTTAAGGCACACTGCCTTCTGCACCGGCGAAATGTTTACCTAAGCGGAGCGTTTTTAATATATTAGGAAAGCACTTTCCTAATATATTAAAAAGACAGGTCCGTCCTTCACCTGCATTCAGCTGTGTCTGACTCCCTGTCTTTTCTTAAGTAAACCTGTTCCCGGTACATCCGGAAAGCGATCTTATATCTTTTATTTATATCTTACAGATCGATTTTTCCTGTTGTATCTCCATTAACAACATAATATGCTGCTGACTCTTCCGGTTTCAGATAAATCTTAACATCTTTCATGTCTCCGACTTTATTCTTCAAATCCTTTGTCCATACATCTTTGACTTTCTTAAGGATCTCTTTCTCTGTATACTCTTTACCAGAGAACTGAAGGAAGAATTCTGTCTTCAGATCAGCTTTCTTTGTAGTCTTGGCTGCTGTCTTCTTAGCTGCTGCTTTCTTTACAGTCTTCACAGCCTTTTCAGCTGTATCTTCCGCTTTTGCTGCAACCTTCTTAGCTGCCTTCTTCACTGTCTCTTTTACTTCTTCTGCCTGAACTTCTGGTGTATCTACCAGCACTGCTGCCTTTGTTTCAAGTTTCTTTGTTGTGTCTTTCTTTGTCTCGATTGCTTTCGCAGCTGCTGTCTCTTTCTTCTCTGTCTTTACTGTTGCTGTTTCAGCTTTTGTTGTTGAAGATGTCTTCTTTGTTACCATACTTGTTTCCCTCCTAAAATATACACCCAAGTATATTGGCACTACCTCATTACAATGTGATTCTTAACGCGAAATAATGACAAGAACTTTTGTCCGTAATGATAAATTATTCACGATACGGATTATTGTAACTCATTTTTGACAAAACGTCAAATTTTCCTTGATAATTATCATTTTATTCCTCTGAAGAATAGCCCCTGAAAAATTCTGAAAGTCCGTCCAATGTCTTCATAAGAACCGGAATCTCTTTTTCGTCCAGTCTGTTCAGCACAGCATTTGTCATCTCCCTGTGAAACTCCTCGTGATGATAGTAAGCCTTCTCCCCTTTTTCTGTCAGCCAGATATATACCACTCTTCGATCTTCTTCACCGCGGGCACGCATTACATACTTCTTGTTTACCAGCCCATTCACCGCTGTGGTCAGAGAACCTGCCGTAATCTTCATCTTCTTTGCCACTACAGACATTGTTGTCTTTCCTGAAACACCGATTGCTTCTATTATATGCATATCGTTGTTTGTGATGTCTTTAAACTCCTCTGTAATGATCGCCTTTTTCTCCAGCTCCCAGATTTCATTAAATAAATGTACCAGAATGTCATTGATGGTATTATACGCATCCATCTTTTTTCCTCCTCGTCTTCTACTGTTCTCTGATCTCTTCAAACAGCTCTTCTCTATTCAATCTTCCGGGATCACTTTCATTCTGGTCTGCTATCTTAATTCAGACAATACCATGTTTTCTATCTCTTACATTCGACGAAATCTGTCGTATCTTCTATCTGTCAGTTGTTTTTCTGAAAGGCTTCCATATTGTTCAAGGAAATGTTCCATCTTCTCTTCCAGTTCACAGAGCACAGGAACCATCGTATCTTCCCGGTACACTTCAGGCTCGCAAATTATTTCTTCGATCACCTTAAGTTCCTTAAGATCTGCTGCTGTCAGACGCATCACTCCTGCCGCCTCTGACGCTCTCTTGCTGTCTTTCCACAAAATGCTTGCAAACCCTTCCGGTGAAAGTACTGAATACACTGCATTCTCCATCATCCACACTTCATCTGCAACTGCAAGTGCAAGCGCACCGCCGCTTCCACCTTCTCCGATTACAATTGAAAGAACCGGCACTTTCAAAGCTGACATCTCATACAGATTCCGGGCAATTGCCTCGCCCTGTCCACGCTCTTCTGCCTCCATTCCGCAGAAAGCCCCCGGAGTATCTACAAAACAGATGACCGGACGCTGGAACTTCTCTGCCTGTTTCATCAGACGCAGTGCTTTTCTGTAACCTTCCGGAGACGGCATTGCAAAATTCCGTTCCAGATTTTCTTTCGTTGTCTTTCCTTTGCACTGGGCGATCACAGTAACTGCTTTTCCATGAAAATACGCAATTCCGCCTACTACTGCCGGATCATCCTTATAATATCTGTCTCCATGTAATTCTACAAAATCTGTAAACAGTCTGTCAATATAATCCTTACCGACCGGGCGTTCTTTTTCCCTGGATTTCAAAACACGCTCCCAAGCCGACACATTTTCTTTTACTGCAGATATGTTTTTTCTGTTCTCCTTTTTCTTTTCCGGACATTCTTCTTTCTTCTCATCTATAACCGTATGCATTTTCAGAATCTGTCCCAGTACTTCCTTCATCTCATCCCTGGTTACGATTCGATCAACAAATCCATGCTCAAGAAGAAATTCTGCTCTCTGAAATCCTTCCGGCAACTTCTGTCCGATCGTCTGCTCGATCACACGCGGACCGGCGAATCCGATCAAAGCTCCCGGTTCTGCAAGAATGATATCTCCAAGCATAGCAAAAACTTGCTGTGACACCTCCCGTAGTTGGATCAGTCAATACCGGAATATAAAGAAAGCCTGCATCACTGTGGCGTTTCAGTGCCGCTGAAGTCTTTGCCATCTGCATCAGGGAAATGATTCCCTCCTGCATACGTGCGCCTCCGGAACAGGTAAATAGAACAACAGGAAGCCTCTCCTCTGTTGCACGCTCGACTGCACGGGTAATCTTTTCTCCTACCGCATGTCCCATACTGGCCATCATAAATCTTCCGTCACAGACCCCGATCACAACCGGATATCCACAGATTGTTGCTTTTCCTGTAATAACCGCTTCATCAAGCCCTGTCTTTACTCTTAAAGCTTCGACTTTTTCTGTATACCCCCGGAAATCCAACGGATTCTCCGGTCTTTCCCCTTCATCGATCTTTGCATCCCATTCTTCAAAAGAGCCTGCGTCTGTCACAAGCTCAATTCTCTTATATGCCGGAATACGAAAGTATCCATGACATTTAGGACAAATATATTTTCCGTTGATTACTTCATCTGTTAAGATTGCTGCACCGCATTTATTACATTTTTTCAAGATTCCTTCCGGTGCTTCCGGCTTTCTTCTGTTTCGTGAATGAATCGAAGTGATCTTCTCTCCGGTCTTTTTAAACATATTATGCAGTCTCATTCATCATTCCTCCGATAAACTCCACATCAATATCTCCAGATATGAATTTTTTATGATTCAAAATCTCATACTGATAATCAATATTTGTGTCCACACCTTCAATAATGACTTCGCCAAGTGCGCTTCTCATTTTACGGATAGCCTCTTCTCTGTCGTCCGCATGTACGATCAGTTTCGCAAGCATGGAATCATAATAAGGCGGAACTTCATATCCTGTGTAAATCGCACTGTCTACACGTACGCCTTCACCACCCGGGAAATGTACATCTGTGATTTTTCCAGGAGACGGGCGGAAATTCTTTTCCGGGTTCTCTGCATTGATCCTGCATTCGATCGCGTGACCTGTGATCTTGATGTCTTTCTGCTGAAGTTTTAGTCTCTGTCCGTCTGCAATCTTAATCTGCTCTTTGATCAGATCGATTCCTGTCACCCATTCTGTCACCGGATGTTCTACCTGGATTCTTGTATTCATTTCCATAAAGTAAAAGGCTCCACTCTTTTCTAAGAGAAATTCAATCGTTCCGGCATTCGTATAATGAGCTGCCTTCGCCGCTTTCACAGCCGCTTCTCCCATCTTCTGTCTCAATTTTGGAGTCAGTGCTTCTGATGGAGATTCCTCGATCATCTTCTGATGATTTCTCTGAATGGAACAGTCTCTTTCTCCAAGATGGACCACATTTCCATACTTATCTGCAAGAATCTGGAATTCTATATGACGCGGATGTTCTACAAAGTGTTCCAGATACATTGTTCCGTCTCCGAATGCCATCTGCGCTTCTTTCTGTGCTGTCTGGAAACTTGCCTGGAACTCGTCCGGTGTCTGTGCGACACGCATTCCCTTTCCCCCACCGCCAAGTGCTGCCTTAACGATGACTGGATAACCGATCTCACCAGCGATCTTCTCGCCTTCTTCTACGGTATACACCGGCTCCTTGCTTCCCGGAATAACCGGAACACCTGCTGCCACCATCGTATTTCTTGCAACGGATTTATTTCCAAGAGCACTGATTACCTTTGAATCTGGTCCGATATATGTGATCTTGCACTGTTCACACAGTTCTGCAAATTTGCTGTTTTCAGAAAGGAATCCGAATCCCGGATGGATTGCATCTGCTCCAGACACAAGTGTCGCACTGATGATATTCTGCATATTCAGATAACTTTCTGCGGATGGAGCAGGACCTATACAGACTGCTTCATCTGCGAGCTGGGTATGCAGCGCATCTTTATCTGCCTCAGAGTAAACAGCAACCGTACGGATTCCCATTTCTCTGCAGGCGCGAATCACCCGGACTGCAATCTCCCCTCTGTTCGCAATTAAAATCTTCTCTATCATTTCTTCTGCTCCTGATTTTTTTATTCTCCAACCATAAATGTAAGTTCTGCCGTAACAACGACCTTTCCGTCAACGGTTGCCACAGCTTCTCCTACGCCTACCGGTCCTTTTCTTTTAATAATCTTTGTCTCTAATTTCAACTGATCTCCCGGAAATACCATTCCTTTGAAGCGACATTTTTGTACACCACCGAAGAATGCGATCTTTCCCTGATTCTCCGGTACACTTAAGATTGCCACAGCTCCTGTCTGAGCAAGCGCCTCAAGGATCAGAACTCCAGGCATTACTGCTTTCTGTGGGAAATGTCCACGGAAGAAATCTTCATGATAAGAAACACCCTTGTATCCAATTGCATATTCTCCCGGAACATAATCTTCAATCTTATCAATCAAAAGAAATGGATGTCTGTGACGGAATGATTTCCTGAATCTGTTCTACATTTAAACTATTCATATCTGAATCCCTTTCTTAAACAATTCTAAAAAGCGGCTGGCCGTATTCTACCGGTTCTCCGTTTTCCACAAGAACTTCTGCAACTGTACCGGCACATTCACTCTCAATCTCATTCATAAGTTTCATCGCTTCTACGATTCCGACAACCTGTCCGACTCCGACCTTGTCACCAACCTTGACAAAACTCGGTGCATCCTCTGCCGGTGCAGCGTAGAAAGTTCCAACCAAAGGTGAAATGATCAGCTTGCCTTCTGGTTCTTTTTCAAGATTTTCTTCCGGATCTGCATTCTCAGAACTTCCGGATACAGCCATGTTCTGTGGAAGAACAGTTGCCTGGAAATCACCACCGGAAATTCCTTTCAGCGGAATAGAAGCCGCATTCTGAACGATTTCTACCTTCTGCTGTTCCTTTTTCAGATTCAGCTTTGTTCCATTTTCTTCATATTTAAATTCTGTGAGCGTAGAAGCCGATACAGCTTCGATCAGCTTTAATATTTCTTCCATCTTCATCTTCGCTTCTCCTTACTCTTCGAAACGTTTTACAAGAAGAGACACATTGTGTCCACCAAAACCAAGAGAATTAGAAATTACACAGTTCACTTCTTTCTCTACCGGTGCACCTACTGCATAGTTTAATCCACATTCAGGATCTACATTCTTTGTACCAACTGTCTGATGGATAAAATTATCCAGAATACTCTTTACGCAGACAACAAATTCTACTGCCCCTGCTGCTCCAAGAAGATGACCGATCATAGATTTTGTTGAGTTGACAACAACATTTTCGGCCGCATCTCCTAATGCATAATAGATTGCGCGTGTCTCAAAGAGGTCATTGTGATGTGTACTTGTTCCATGAGCATTGATATAATCTACCTCATCCGGTGTCACACCTGCCTCTTTCATTGCAAGTTTCATCGCCATTCCGGCTCCTTCTCCATTTTCTGCCGGAGATGTAATATGATAAGCATCTCCTGTAGAGCCATATCCTGCGAGTTCTGCGTAAATTTTCGCACCTCTCGCTTTTGCGTGTTCAAGTTCTTCCAGAACTACGATTCCGGCTCCTTCTCCGAGGACAAATCCATCCCTGTCCTGATCAAACGGACGGGAAGCTGTCATTGGATCTTCATTTGTAGACAGTGCTGTCAACGCAGTAAATCCTGCAATTCCGGTCGGACAGATACAGCTCTCTGTACCCCCTGCAACACAGACATCCAAGTCACCATACTGAATCGCACGGAGTGCATCTCCGATACTGTTAGATCCTGATGCACATGCTGTCACGACATCTGTACATTTTCCTTTCAGTCCAAGCTGGATGGATACATTTCCTGCTGCCATATTGGAGATCATCAACGGAACCATCAATGGATTTACACGCGCCGGTCCTTTTGTCTGGATCTTGTCGTAATTCTGCTCTACACAGCTGAGACTTCCGATACCTGAACCGATGATTGTTCCCACACGGTAAGGATCTTCCTGCTCCATATCAAGTCCCGCATCCGCAAATGCTTCCTTTGCTGCTGCAACCGCATACTGGGAGAACAATTCCATTCTCTTTGCTGCCTTGAAATCCATTCGTTCTTTTCCAATGAAATCTTTTACTTCTGCTGCCAGCTTAACCTTATAATCTGTTGTATCGAATTTTGTGATCGGACCAATTCCAACTTTACCTGTTTTGATTCCGTTCCAGAATTCTTCTACTGTATTTCCAATCGGTGTCACCGCACCCATTCCGGTTACAACAACTCGTCTCTTCATTTTCCTACTCCTTCTATTCTTACATCGCCATTCCGCCGTCGACATGCAGCGTCTGGCCTGTGATATAACGTGCTTCATCAGAAGCAAGAAATGCCGCCGCATTCGCAATATCTTCTGTCTCTCCAAACTTTCCAAGAGGGATCTGGGCTGTTGCTCCTTCTTTCACCTTCTCTGAAAGTACTTCTGTCATCTCTGTGTTAATAAATCCCGGAGCGATCGCATTTACGGTAATTCCTCTGGAAGCCAGTTCTCTTGCCGCACTCTTTGTGAGTCCGATCACACCAGCCTTTGATGCGGAATAATTAGCCTGTCCTGCATTTCCAAGAACTCCTGATACAGAAGACAGGTTAATAATTCTTCCGGATCTCTGACGTAGCATCTGTCTTGAGACTGCACGGATACAATGAAAAGTTCCTTTCAGATTCGTATCGATCACAGCATCAAAATCCTCTTCTGCCATCTTCATAAGCAGTCCGTCTCTTGTAATTCCCGCATTGTTCACAAGGATATCTATTCTTCCGAATTCTTTTATGATTGTCTGAAACATCTCATCACAAGATGCTGCATCTGCCACATCACACTGCATGATCTGCGCTGTTCCACCTGCAGATTCAATCTCTGTCTTCACTTCCTGCGCACGCTCTTTCGATCCATTATAATTGATCACTACTGCTGCGCCCTCCTGTGCCAGACGCAGTGCGATCGCTCTTCCGATTCCTCTGGAAGCACCTGTCACTACTGCAACTTTCCCTGTCAGTCTGTCTAACATAATTCATTTACCACCTTATCTACATCTTCCCAGGTTCCGACGTTATACACTTTCACCTCACGGTTTATCTTTCTCAAGAAACCAGCCAGTGTTCTTCCAGGCCCGATCTCGACAAATGTATCTACACCGTCCGCGATCAGAAGTTCCATACTCTGCTGCCAGCGTACGGAAGATGCCACCTGACGTGCGAGCAGTTCTTTTGTCTTTGTAATATCAGTTACATATTCTGCTGTCACATTCGTCACATATGGAATCTGGAGATCAGAAAAATCTACCTGTTCCAGTTCTTTTCCAAGCTCTTCTCCGGCTTTCTTCAGAAGGGAAGAATGGAACGGTCCACTGACATTAAGCGGAAGGACTCTCTTTGCTCCGGCTTCCTTCAGTGCATCTGCTGCCTGTTCCACATCTTCCTTCCATCCTGTAATCACAATCTGTCCCGGACAATTGTAGTTGGCGATCATTACACCTCTTCGATCTGCCAGTACTTCCTCAATCTTTCCGGCATCCAGTCCAAGAACCGCTGCCATGGCTCCCTGACCACCCGGTACTGCATTCTGCATCAGAATACCGCGTTTTCTTACTGTTGTGATTGCATTTTCTGTGCTCATTCCTCCTGCTGAAGCAATCGCACAATATTCACCCAGGCTTAAGCCTGCTGTGACATCCGGGGCGAGTCCCCGTTCTCTTAATACCTTCTCCATTGCCATACAGACAGTCACAAGTGCTGCCTGTGTATATTCCGTCTGATCCAGAAGATCATTTTCTTCAAAGCAGAGTGCTTTCATATCCAGCCCAAGCAGTTCACTTGCACGGTCGATCACCTCTGCCGCCGTCTTACTGTTTTCATAGAAATCTTTTCCCATTCCGGCTTTCTGTGCGCCCTGTCCCGGGAAAATAAATGCGATCTTACTCATAGAATCCTTTTCCTCCGATCAGTTCATCTGTCTGTGAGACCAGCTTCTGGATCACTTCCTGACAGGTAAGCTTCTCCTTGATCATACCTGCAATCTGCCCTGCCATCACGCTTCCGCTCTGAACATCTCCATCAACAACAGCTCTCCTGAGTCCTCCTAGTGTCAGATGTTCAAGTTCTTCGAATGTTGCTCCTGCCTGTTCTTTCTCAAGATACTCTTTCGTCATTTTATTACGAAGAGCACGAACCGGATGACCTGTAGATCTTCCTGTCACACGAGAATCAATATCCCTTGCTTTCAGAATGCATTCTTTATAATTCTCATGCACCTGCGCTTCTTCTGTCACAACAAAACGTGTTCCGATCTGAACACCCTCTGCTCCGAGCATAAACGCTGCTGCAATTCCTCTTCCATCTGCAATTCCTCCGGCTGCGATCACCGGGATTTCAACTGCATCTACAACCTGTGGAACGAGAACCATCGTTGTATTCTCACCGATGTGTCCGCCTGCTTCTGTTCCTTCTGCCACCAGAGCATCTGCTCCACAACGCTGCATTCTCTTCGCCATCGCTACAGAAGCAACTACAGGGATTACTTTGATTCCGGCTTCCTTCCACATCTTTACATATTTTTCCGGAGATCCTGCACCGGTCGTGACAACTGCGACACCTTCTTCGACAGCCACCTTTGCAACTTCATCTGCATAAGGACTGATCATCATAATATTGATTCCAAACGGCTTATCTGTCAGCTTCTTTGCCTCACGGATCTGTTCTCTGACCCACTCGGCCGGTGCACTTGCTGTTCCGATCAGTCCAAGTCCACCGGCATTTGAAACTGCTGCCGCCAGATGATATTCTGCAACCCATGCCATACCGCCCTGAATGATCGGGTACTCAATTCCAAGTAATTCTGTTATTCTCGTTCTCATAAGAACTCCCTTCTTGATCACTTCTCTATCAACGGTTCTCTCGGATCGGCTGCCGAAAAGGAACCGGAATGCTTCGTTTTCTACTTGTTCTATACTTCTACTTGTGTGATTCGATATATTTTACAACGTCCCCCACTGTTGTGATCTGCTCCAGATCTTCAGATGGGATCTCTACTTCAAAAGCTTCCTCAAATGCCATTACCATCTCAAAAAGATCCAGGGAATCTGCTCCAAGATCCTCTTTGAAAGATGTTGTCTCACTTAATGTGCTTTCCTCTACGTTTAATGATTCTGCTACGATTTCTTTTACTTTTTCTAACATGATTTTGTTTTCCTTTCTTGAATTTACCATTCCATCAGGCATCCTGCCCATGTAAGTCCTGCCCCGAATCCGGCAAGTATAATTTTCTGACCTCTTTTCAGCTTTCCATCCCGATTCATTTCATTTAAAAGGATTGGAACTGACGCCGCCGACGTATTCGCATATTCACCAAGATTCATTGGGAACCTCTCAATTTCTATGCCAACTCTCTTTGCAGCCGCTTCAATGATTCTTCTGTTTGCCTGATGCAAAACAAAGTAATCCACATCTTCTCTTGAAACATCTGCTTTTTTCAACATTTCTTCGATGATTTCCGGTACTTTTCTCACAGCGAACTTAAAAACTGCCTGTCCATCCATCCGAATTACCGGCGTTTCTTCTGTTCCATATTGTAAGGTCAATGCCTCTCCCTTGTCTCCTGCCGAATGTGCCATGGCCGTGTAGACTGCTTCTGCACTTTCACTTTCTTCTCCCCGGAGAACCACTGCACCTGCACCGTCTCCGAATAAAATGCAAGTTCCACGGTCTTTCCAGTCTACAATTCTGCTCATCTTCTCTGCACCGATCACCAGTGCAGTCTTAACAAGACCCGAACGGATATAAGACTGCGCCGTATTCAATGCGAGAATAAATCCCGAACAGGCTGCATTCAGATCGTATCCCCATGCATGAACTGCACCGATTGCTTTCTGCACTTCACAGGAAGTATTCGGAAATACTGTTTCTGAAGAAGACGTCGCTACAAGGATCAGGTCAATCTCTTCTGCTTTCAGCCCGCTGTCTGCAAGAGCTTCTTCTGCTGCTTTTGCAGCCATAAAAGATACCGTCTCCTCTTTTGCGAGATGTCGGCTTTGAATTCCTGTGCGTTCCCGGATCCATTCATCACTTGTGTCGACCAGAGAGGACAATTCCACGTTGTCCATTCGATGGGACGGTATGTACGATCCTGTCCCGCATATTCTTCCTATCATATCTCTTCTCCAACTCTGTCAAAATAATTGTCACTCTTCACAGTATGATTCTTTCCAGATCTGAACCGTAATTGTTTTGACTTTTAAATACTTTGACTCTCAAAGTATATCATAAATAAAATAGATGTCAAGATAATTTTTAGACAGATTTTCTCTTTTTGTCTATTAGTGTTACTGTTCACACGATGTGCGACCAGCAACGCATCATATTTCATTTGAATCTGTCTTTCCTGCGCAGTATAATAAAATAAACGTAACTGTTCAGAACCAACCTCCAAAATGCTATGCATTTTACACCTGTTTTATGAAATTTTGCTTGGCTCTGAACAGTTACAAATAAACGTCTATAGAAAGGGAATTTGTCATGAAATACAAGAATATTGTTTTTGACTTTGGAAATGTCATCGGACGTTTTGATGGAAAAGCGATCCTCTCAGAATTCTGCCCATATGAAGAAGAACTGGATGATTTATCCGAAATCGTTTATAAACGCTGGGCAGAACTTGACGCCGGCACACTTGATTATGATAGTTACATAAATGAAGTCATCGATCAGGTTCCGGAACATTTGAAGGACTGCATCCGCCGGTTTGCAAAAGAATGGCCACGCTGCACTACTTTACTTCCGGATACCATTACATTTATCCATGAATTAAAAGAGCGCAATATACCAATCTATCTGCTTTCTAATGCTCCAACCTATTTTGCAGAATACTATGAAGAAAGTGAACTTCTTTCTCAGTTTGACGGAATCTTATTTTCCGGACCGATCAGACTTGCAAAGCCGTCTCCTGAAATCTACAGTCATTTTCTCAGGAAATTCGATTTAAAGGCAGAAGAATGTTTCTTTATTGATGATCTTGAGCCAAACATCAATGCAGCAAAAGAAGCCGGAATGGGTGGCCTTGTATTTACTGGCGATATCAATGAAGTAAAAAAAGCAATTGGTTTCTGATCCAATTGCTTTTTCTATTCGCTCCTGCCTCAATCCTTTATCGATTGAACGCTTTGAATTCTCTCTGTGCTTCACGCTTCTGATCTTTCTTTGCGATCGTCTCACGCTTGTCATATAATTTCTTACCTTTGGCAAGTCCAATCTCAATCTTTACAAGACTTCCGCTGAAATAAACCTGCAGCGGAACAACTGTAATTCCCTGTTCTTTCATCTTACCAAATATTTTCAGTATCTCCTTCTTATGAAGAAGCAGCTTTCTCACGCGAAGCGGATCTTTGTTAAAGATATTCCCCTTCTCATAAGGACTGATATGCATACCATAGATATACATCTCCCCGTCTTCCACACGGATAAATGCTTCTTTAATACTACACTTTCCCATACGAAGAGACTTTACTTCTGTGCCATGCAGCACAAGTCCTGCTTCGTATTTCTCAAGAATAAAATAATCATGATATGCTTTTTTATTATTCGCAATAAGTTTTTTCTCTGTCTTTGCCATCTGATTCCAACCTCTAACTCATCTATTTTAACCGCACTCCTGCAAGTACTATGCCAGCTCGAAATTAATTGTCCGGAGCAGCTTGTCTGCATCACTTACGCGGACACGCACCTTTTCACCAAGTTTATATGTCTTTCCTGTATGCTCTCCAACCATTTCATATGTCTGCTCTATAAAATTATAATGATCGTCCCGCAGATCCACAACATGAACAAGACCTTCCACTGTATTCGGAAGTTCTACATAGATTCCCCATTTTGTAACACCGGAAATGACACCTTCGTACTCTTCTCCAATATGCATGCGCATATACTCTGCTTTTTTCATCTTCACAACTTCACGTTCTGTCTCTTCTGCCAGTCGTTCTCTGTCACTACACTGCTTCGCTACTTCCGGGAGGATCTTGTCATAATGTTCTATACGATTCTCATTCAATCGTCCACGCAGATTCTCTTTAATGATTCTGTGAATCTGGAGATCCGGATAACGGCGGATCGGAGAAGTGAAATGTGTATAATACTTCGCTGCCAATCCAAAGTGTCCTGTATTCTCTGTTGTGTATTTTGCCTGGCACATGGAGCGTAATGTAAGTCTGCTGATCAGAGCTTCTTCCGGGGTCCCTTCCACCTGACTAAGAAGTTTCTGAATCTCCTTTGGCTTTACTTCATCATGCACATGAATATGATAACCGAAATTATTGATAAATGTACTCAGTTTTTTTATCTTCTCTTCGTCTGGAACTTCATGAGTTCTGTAGAGAAATGGAACCTCTCTCCAAAAATATTCTTCTGCCACCGTCTCATTGGCAAGAAGCATAAAATCTTCGATGATCTTCGTTGCACTGTTTCTCTCATAAGGTTTGATATTAATTGGTTTCCCCTTCTCATCCAATTCAATCTTTGTCTCCGGAAAATCAAAATCAATCGAACCTCTCTTGCCACGTCGTTCTCTGAGAATCGTTGAAAGTTCCTGCATCTTCTGAATCATCGGAACAAAATCCTCATCTTCTTTCAGTGCTTCCGGTTCTTCTGCCAGCACCTTAGATACACCTGTATAACTCATACGCTTATCTACCTGGATCACAGTCTCCGCGATCTGATGATCGATCACCTCGCCTTTCGGAGACACTGTCATAATGCAGGATAATGCCAGACGGTCTTCCCCTGCATTCAGAGAACAGATGCCATTCGACAACACATGCGGCAGCATCGGTATGACACGGTCAGCAAGATAAACACTCGTCCCACGCTTCAGTGCTTCTCGATCCAGGGCACTTTTCTCCTGTACATAATTGGTAACATCCGCAATATGAACTCCCAGCTGATAATTCTCATCCTTCATTGTCAGAGAAACCGCATCATCCAGATCCTTCGCATCCTCACCGTCAATCGTAACCATCTGCCAGTCACGTAAATCCAATCTCCCGGCACAATCTGCTTCTGATACATCTTTTCCAACACGGACCGCCTGATTCAATACCTTCTCCGGAAATTCTGTAGGAAGATCATAATCCTTTACAATAGATAAAATATCTGCTCCCGGATCATTCACATGACCGATGATCTCAACAATCTTTCCTTCCGGCTTAGCATGTTCCTGTCCATAAGATGTCAGTTCTACCACAACCTTATGACCGTCCATGGCACCCATCTCTTTTCCGGCCGGAATATAAATATCTTTCAGATATCTCTGATTATCAGGACGTACAAATCCAAAACTCTTACTCTTCTCATACAATCCGACAATCTTCTTCACCTGATGCGACACGATTCTTACGATTTTTCCTTCTTTTCTCTTACCGCCCGGCGCACCTGTAATAATACATTCCACTTCATCTCCCTGGAATGCACCGTTCACATTCTCTCCCGGAATAAAGATATCCTCATCTTCACCCTCTAGCATAACAAATCCAAATCCACGGATATTCGCCTGGAAGGTTCCTGTTATACGCTTTGCCTGACCTTTACTGTATTTCCCTCTTTTAGAAAGTGTAATCTTTCCTTCTTCAACGAGCGCATCCAACACTTCCTGAAGCTCTCTTCTCTGTTCTTTCGATACCTGAAGAACCGTCGCAATCTCTTTGACTTTCATTGGGATATAAAAATCATCACAAATAAAGTCATAAATCACTTTTTTTCTCTTTTCAAATGTCTGATCCATTCTGTTTCCTTTCATCGTTACTGTTCACACGATGTAACCTTTCATCACTACTTAAAGTAAAAAAAGACATTCTATAGTCTTATTATAGAATGTCTTATACTTACTTCATCATCTGTTATTAATTAAAAACCTTAAGGTTCAGTACTACTGCAAGCACCAGGAAAAGGATAGCAAGAAACTTTGTAGA
>ENA-OQJF01000045-OQJF01000045.1-human-gut-metagenome-genome-assembly--contig:-NODE-45-length-29732-cov-3.770985_pt1 | contig 29732 bp, 20 predicted proteins | sample MGYA00242595_ERZ504761 | MGnify/ENA primary metagenome ERZ504761 (study PRJEB26092, sample SAMD00036367) | human gut metagenome | host: Homo sapiens | study: EMG produced TPA metagenomics assembly of...
GGTTTCGATACCTACCGAAAGTCCGGCCACACCCGTGCGGAGCATATCCTGAACAGTTTTCGGTTGTTCTTTTTCAAGGTCGCTGGCTTTCAAGGATGCCACGGCTCCGGTCAGGTCTTTCTTCTTCATTACACCGTAACCTACCACTACGACCTCCTCCAGTGTCTTGGAGTCTTCCTTCATTTTGATGATAGACTTCTGCCCGGCTTTCACCGTCTGAGTCGTATAACCGATATACGAGATCTGAAGCGAAGATCCGAAAGGCGCTTCCAGTTTGTAGTTACCGTCAATATCGGTAATCACACCGGTCGTTGTGCCGGCTACCAAAACATTAGCTCCGATAATGGGCTCTCCGTTCTCGTCTACAACTTTACCGATGATTGTAGTCGCCTTGCCCGTTTGTGCCGGAGTACTCTTTTTGGGGAACAAGGCAATCTGTGTGCTGGTCACTTCAAATGACAGGTCAATGCCTTTCAGCATCTCTCCTACCGCTTTGGATACAGGAACCTGTTTCACGTTCAGGCTGACTTCCTGTTTCACATTTACTTGTGTTGCGTCATAAAAGAAGGTATAGCCGCTGGTTTTCTCAATGCGTGCCATAGCTTCGGACAATGGAATTTTCGAGAAGCTTATCGTTATCATCTTCTCTTTTACTTGTGCAGAAAGTACAACGCTAAAAAATAATAGCGTTAAAAGTGCAAAATGCTTTTTTAAATTCATATTTTTGCGATATTAAAAGTTAACTGTAAGGAGGCTGCATTAAAATGGGTCAGATTTTAATGTTCACTCACTTTCTTCGGTTAATAAAAAACTTGATTTGGTAGGGGGGAAAGCCGGAAGCGGAACTTCCCCCTTATTTATTCTATATCTTCATTATATCATAGGCTCGCCTTTCTCTCTTACTTATTTGTCAAAAAAATCATTTTACCGATATTGAACTCGGATATTTGCATTGTGTGTTACCACTTATTGTTTCTGCTTCGGTAAAATTGTCAACATATTCTCATCATTAAATTCATAGTTGATAGGATGAATGCGCGACATGATTCGCATGATTTCTTCCAACGGTTCGTGCCGCAAGGTGAATGTGTATCTGTACTGTTCCTGCAATTCCGGAGACAAATTTATCTTCACATTATACCATTTGGACAGAAGAGGGCAAATCTCATCCAACGGCCTGTTTTTAAATACAATCTGATTGCTTGCCCACGAGACAGCCAACTCGATATCTCCTTTTTCTATTTGAAGCCGTCCGTTACGCTTGTTGAAAGTACCGACTTCTCCCGGATGCAGAAAACGGGTTTCCGCTTTCGTCTCCAACGACACCGAACCTTCTTTCAGGCTGACAAATGTATTTTCCGAACCGGGAAAGGATTCTACATTGAATTTTGTACCGTGTACGGTGATTTTCATTCCTTCGGTTTCAACGACGAAAGGATGATCTTTATCGTGGGCCACATCAAAGTAAGCCTCTCCATTCAACCGGACATTTCTGTTTTTCGAATAATAATTCGTATTATAAGTAAGCGAAGTAGCCGAATGAATCCATACATTCGACCCGTCCGGCAGAGCTACTTCCGATTTACCTCCCCAATTGGAATAGGTTTGTTGCGCCATTTCCGGCTGACCGATCTTTATACCTATATATAAAGAAACGGAAAGGAAGACAGCCACAACTACGCAGGCAGCCGCAACATAGCGTTGAAAACGGGGGAAAGCCCACAAACGAACAGGTTGTTCCTTATCTTTGAGATTCACTTCAACTTTATCTTCAGACCTTTCCATATCTTCAGCTTGTCTCCGTTCAGCCTCCTCACACTCCTCCATACGCTGCATCAACTCTTTCCAGTAGAAATCTACGTCCGGCGTATAATTGATAACTTTAGCACGCACCTTTTCCCAAACTCCCCGAAGTTCTTCATACACCTTCCGGTTCTCATCGATAGACACCCACTCCTCCAAGTGCTTTTTATCAGCATCGGAGATGTCTTGTTTCAGGTCGGAAATGATTAACTCCCAAGGTATTTCTTTTTTCATGCTTCGCTGTCGTTTTTAACTGTTACCGATACTAAGACACAAAAAACGAATCATACCCTTATTCAGAAAAGCATTTTTTTAGTTTCTACTAAAAAAATAATTCTTTAACTTTGCAACGTCTCACTAACCTAATTACAAACACTATGGACGATATGTTCCTTTTGTCAATTGATAAAGAAATGGTGATAAGCAGGCGTTCAAGTACGTCTTCGATACTTATTTCACTGTTCTTTGCCGCTTTATGTATTTGTATTTAGGAGATACACAAGAAGCGGAAGATATAGCAAGTGACATCTTTGCGTCCGTATGGGAAAACAGAAAAAAACTTGAAATCAGGCTTACTTTCAAAGCTTATCTTTTTCAGGCTGCCAAAAACAGGTGTCTGAACGCTATACGGGACAGAAAGGCTACTATCTCACTGGACGACATCAACGGACAGGACACTCCGCAAGTAAGCATCACCGATTCACTGGAAACAGAAGAACTGAATAATTTAATTCAGGAGGCTATCCTGTCACTTCCCGAAAAATGTCGTGAGGTATTTCTGCAAAGCCGCACGAAGAATCTGACAAACCAGGAAATCGCGGAGTCAATGGATATATCTGTCAAGACAGTAGAGGCACAAATCACAAAAGCGCTGAAACAAATCCGGAAGTTCTTGGGTACACAATATCAATATTTGTTCTAAGTTTCCCGGCAGATAAAGATGGAATGATCCTACTTCTTTTCCGCCAGATAAACCCCTAATATGATGCAAGCCGCCCCCATTAACGTAATCCATGTGATTTGTTCGTGGAGAATGAGCACCGAAGCCACCATCGTCACCAACGGATTCAAATAGATATAATTGGAAGCCCGCATCGTTCCCAGCTGTTTCAAAACCACATTCCAAAGAATATAGCAGATCAAAGAAGCCAGGACTGCCAGGAACAAGAGATTGGACAATACGAGCGGTTGCAGAAGCACATCAAAATCCGGTTGCAGCGGATGAAGAAGAAAAGCGGGAAGAATAGTCAATACCCCATAGAAAAATATCTTACGGGTAATAAATACCGTGGGATAACGTCCCGTCATCCGCTTTATTACCAGACTATAAAAAGCCCATGACAGAGCCGCAAGCAAAGTGAGCAAATCACCCACAGGAGAAAGCTTCAACACCACACTTCCGTTAAAGACGACCAGCCCTACGCCAATCAGGGCCAACAGCGAACCATAGATCAGCCCTTTCGTAGCCTTCTCACTCTTATAAAAGAGCAGGGAAAGAATCGTAGTCAGCAGAGGAGCCGTGCAAATGATGAAAGCAACATTGGAGGCTTGGGTAATCCCCAAAGCTGTATTTTCTGTGAAGAAATAAAGCGATCCGCCGAATACGCCTCCCGCCACCAACCAAAGCTCATCTTTCAAATTATCGGCAAACAAGTGTTTTGGAGAAATCGCCCAAATACCTATATAGGCTATCAAAAAGCGATAAAAGAAAATTTCCTGAGGAGTGAGTCCGTGATTAATCAATACTTTCGTTGCAATAAAGGTCAGCCCCCAGATAGCAACCGTCAGTATGGCAATCAGATGATAGTATCCGTGCGTCAGTTTCATACTTATACTTTTAATAATGCCGCAAAGATACAGGGAATCACGAAAATATATACCGACTCTTATGAATATATTTCAGACAGAATCTCGACTAAACAAAACTATAAATAGTCACTTCCTGCCGAAGCACCCGGTCACTGTCAAATAAAATACCAACAAACGCAAAGGGTTCATTGTATAAACAAATCTTACCAAATAAGGAAAAAACTAAAAATCGGCAAATCCTCACGATATTTCTTCTTTACACTTTATCACCGATATTACATAAACCCGCTTCGAGTTTTTAATAAATAATGAAATAGTTTATTATAAACGGTTCCCAAGTTTATTAAAAACTATTTTTTAGGCACTTTCAGTTACTCAAATCAAATTATTGCAACAAAAATGGGCAAGAACCTTCACAGTTTCTTGCCCATTCGTTATCCTCATATGCAATTTTGCACATTCACCTATTGAACCTATGTAATAATACTTATATATTTCATGATTACTTTTCTGTTTTTAATTTCTCCAAATATACGAAATAAAAACGAGAAAGTCAATAGGTAAAGCGTGGTTATCTGAAAATAAACACGTAAATTTGTGCCTCAAATTAGAAATAACAGTATAAATCACTATAAATAAAAACTTTATCACTATGGAGTACAATTTCAGGGAGATTGAAAAGAAGTGGCAAGCAAGGTGGGTGGAAGAGAAAACCTACCAGGTTACGGAAGACGAATCGAAGCAGAAATTTTATGTATTAAACATGTTCCCCTATCCTTCAGGAGCCGGACTACACGTAGGACACCCGCTGGGATATATCGCTTCGGACATTTACGCCCGTTACAAACGACTGCAAGGCTTCAATGTACTCAATCCGATGGGATACGACGCTTACGGCTTGCCCGCCGAGCAATATGCTATCCAGACCGGACAGCATCCGGCCATCACTACCATCAACAATATCGACCGCTACCGCGAGCAACTCGACAAAATAGGTTTCTCTTTCGACTGGAACCGTGAAATCCGTACTTGCGACCCGGAATATTACCATTGGACACAATGGGCTTTCCTAAAAATGTTCAACAGTTATTATTGCAACGACGAGCAGAAAGCACGCCCTATCGAAGAACTGGAAAAAGCCTTTGCTGTCTACGGAAACGAGGGACTGAATGCCGCTTGCAGTGAAGAAATCAGTTTCACCGCCGATGAATGGAACGCAAAAAGCGAAAAGGAAAAGCAGGAAATCCTGATGAACTACCGCATCGCTTATCTGGGCGAAACAATGGTAAACTGGTGCGCTGAATTAGGAACGGTATTGGCGAATGACGAAGTAGTGGACGGCGTCAGCGAACGCGGCGGTTTCCCCGTCATCCAAAAGAAGATGCGCCAGTGGTGTCTGCGTGTATCCGCCTACGCACAACGTTTGCTTGACGGACTGGATACTATCGACTGGACAGATTCTCTGAAAGAAACTCAAAGAAACTGGATCGGACGCTCGGAAGGTGCCGAAGTTCAATTCAAGGTAAAAGACAGTGATCTCGAATTTACAATCTTTACCACCCGCGCAGATACCATGTTCGGTGTTACCTTTATGGTGTTGGCCCCGGAAAGTGAATTGGTGGCACAATTAACCACTCCTGCACAAAAAGCGGAAGTAGACGCTTACCTCGACCGTACTAAGAAACGTACGGAACGTGAACGTATTGCCGACCGCAGCGTTACCGGTGTATTCAGTGGTTCGTATGCGATCAACCCGTTCACAGGCGAAGCAGTACCTATCTGGATCAGCGACTACGTATTGGCCGGTTACGGAACGGGAGCTATCATGGCCGTACCTGCTCACGACAGCCGCGACTACGCCTTTGCCAAGCATTTCGGATTGGAAATCCGCCCGTTGGTAGAAGGTTGTGATGTCAGCGAAGAAAGTTTCGACGCCAAAGAAGGTATCGTCTGCAACTCTCCGCGTCCGGACGTCACTCCTTACTGTGACCTCTCCCTGAACGGGCTGACTATCAAAGAAGCAATTGAAAAAACCAAGAACTATGTAAAAGAACATAATCTGGGTCGCGTGAAAGTAAACTACCGTTTACGTGACGCTATCTTCTCACGTCAACGTTACTGGGGTGAACCCTTCCCGGTTTACTACAAAGACGGAATGCCTTATGTAATCGAAGAAAGCTGTCTGCCACTGGAACTTCCGGAAGTTGCCAAGTTCCTGCCTACCGAAACAGGCGAGCCTCCATTGGGACACGCTACGAAATGGGCGTGGGACACAGCGAACAAATGCGTGGTAGAAAACGAAAAGATTGATAATGTAACCGTTTTCCCATTGGAACTGAATACCATGCCGGGATTCGCCGGATCTTCCGCATATTATCTGCGCTACATGGACCCGCGCAATCATAAAGCATTGGTTGACCCGAAAATTGACCGGTACTGGAAGAATGTAGACTTATATGTAGGGGGTACCGAACATGCTACGGGACACTTGATTTATTCTCGTTTCTGGAATAAATTCCTTTATGATATGGGTGTATCCATAATGGAAGAACCATTCCAAAAATTAGTAAACCAAGGAATGATTCAGGGGCGCAGTAACTTTGTATACCGTATCAAAGATACCCATACATTCGTTTCACTGAACCTGAAAGACCAGTATGACGTTACACCGCTTCACGTAGACGTTAACATCGTATCCAATGACATTCTCGACCTGGAAGCATTCAAGGCATGGCGTCCCGAATATAAAACGGCAGAGTTTATCCTCGAAGACGGAAAATATGTCTGTGGTTGGGCGATTGAAAAGATGAGTAAGTCAATGTTCAACGTTGTCAACCCGGATATGATTGTTGAGAAATACGGTGCGGACACACTTCGTATGTACGAAATGTTCCTCGGCCCGGTAGAACAGTCCAAGCCCTGGGATACAAACGGTATCGATGGTGTACACCGCTTTATCCGCAAATTCTGGTCGCTGTTCTACAGCCGCACGGATGAATATCTGGTGACGGACGAACCGGCAACGAAGGAAGAACTGAAAAGCCTCCACAAACTTATCAAGAAGGTGACCGGTGACATTGAGCAGTTCTCTTACAATACCTCTATCAGTGCATTCATGATTTGCGTAAACGAGCTTTTCAACCTGAAATGCAGTAAGAAAGAGATTCTGGAACAACTCGTCATCACGCTTGCTCCTTTCGCTCCGCACGTTTGCGAAGAATTGTGGGACGTACTGGGACACGAAACTTCCGTATGCGACGCCCAATGGCCGGTATACAACGAAGAATATCTGAAAGAAGATACAATCAACTACACGATCTCTTTCAACGGAAAGGCACGTTTCAATATGGAATTTGCTGCAGATGAAACTTCGGACGCCATCCAGGCAGCCGTATTGGCTGACGAACGTTCACAGAAATGGATCGAAGGAAAGACTCCGAAAAAGATCATCGTCGTTCCGAAGAAGATTGTAAACGTTGTTATTTAAACAGGCATTAAGTAATAAGTATTAAGTATCACCACGGCTATGATTCAAATATATATCCGCAAGGTGAATACTTAATACTTGATACCTGATACTTTGACACCTAATACTTAAAATCAATGCATAAACTAGCAAAAGCGGGAATAATGAGAGAAGTGAAAGATTATGCTTACATCACTCTCGGACTAATCAGCTATTCTTTGGGCTGGGCGGCATTCTTACTGCCCTATCAGATAACGACCGGAGGAACTACCGGTATCAGTGCTATCATCTACTACTCAACCGGATTCCCTATCCAATGGTCATATTTCATTATCAACGCCGTTCTGATGACATTTGCTATCCGGATATTAGGCCCGCGATTCAGTATAAAAACGACGTATGCTATCTTTATGCTGACTTTCCTGCTCTGGTTGTTCCAACTACTGGTCAACAATTATGTGGAAGTACCGGACATGACAGCCGACGGCAAACCGCTACTGCTCGGTCCCGGACAGGATTTCATGGCCTGTATCATCGGTGCCGCCATGTGTGGCGTAGGTCTGGGCATTGTGTTCAACTATAACGGAAGTACGGGAGGAACAGATATTATCGCCGCCATAGTTAACAAATATAAAGATGTGACACTCGGAAGAATGATTATGATTTGCGATGTATTCATCATCAGTTCCTGTTACTTTATATTCCATGACTGGCGTCGTGTTATCTTCGGTTTCGTCACCCTGTTCATCATTGGCGTCGTGCTCGACTGGATTATCAACAGTGCACGCCAATCGGTCCAATTCTTCATTTTCTCCAAGAAGTATGACGAAATAGCCGACCGTATCATCAAAGATGCCGATCGCGGAGTAACCGTGCTCGATGGCACAGGCTGGTACAGTAAAGCCAATGTAAAAGTACTGGTAGTACTTGCCAAGAAACGCCAGTCACTCGACATCTTCCGTCTGGTGAAACGTATCGACCCGAATGCTTTTATCTCCCAAAGTTCAGTTATCGGAGTATATGGCGAAGGATTCGAAAAACTGAAAGTAAAATAACCGGTTCCAAGCTTTGATTGGCCCGATAAGTATTGAACAACCCCGTTAAAAACAAAATAAGATGATGAAACGCAAACTGGTATTTGCTACCAACAACGCTCATAAACTGGAAGAAGTAGCCGCTATCTTAGGAGACCAAATAGAACTGCTGAGCCTCAACGATATCGGTTGCCATACGGATATTCCCGAAACAGCCGAGACGCTGGAGGGAAACGCCCTGTTGAAATCGTCGTTTATCTTTAAAAACTACGGCCTGGATTGCTTTGCCGATGATACCGGACTGGAAGTAGAAGCCTTGGACGGGGCCCCCGGAGCCTATTCCGCCCGCTATGCAGGCGGCGAAGGACACGACGCCCAAGCCAATATGCTCAAACTGCTTCACGAACTGGAAGGCAAAGAAAATCGCAAAGCACAATTCCGTACTGCCATTTCGTTGATATTGGACGGAAAGGAATATCTTTTTGAAGGAGTGATAAAGGGCGAGATAATCAGAGAAAAACGGGGCGATTCGGGTTTTGGTTATGATCCCGTGTTCAAACCGGAAGGCTATGAACGGACATTCGCCGAACTGGGAAATGATGTCAAGAATAAAATCAGCCACCGTGCACTGGCTGTGCAAAAACTATGTGAATTTCTACAAAGCTAATTGTATATATCCTTTTAAAACATAAAACACAATGAAGAAAATTACTTTATTTACCTTCCTTACAATCCTATTATGTACTTCATGTGTAACGAAAAAGAAGTTCATGCTTGCAGAGCTGGCAGCTACCGCAAGCAAAGATAGTTTGCAAGGACTACTGACCGACTGCCGTAACACGGGCAACCAAATGTCGGTACAAATCAAAAACCTCATGCGTGATACAACAAAAATGGGAAACAGTATCCGCCAGTATCAAAGTATGCTGAATGTGAACATGACCGAACAGGAAAAACTGAACGCCCTGTTGAACCAGAAGAAAAACGAGTTGAACGAAAGAGAGCGTACTATCAACGAGTTGCAGCAGATGATCAATGCGCAGAATGAGAAAGTCCGGAAACTGTTGAGTAGCGTAAAAGATGCGTTATTAGGCTTCAGCAGCGATGAACTGACCGTTCGCGAAAAAGACGGAAAAGTATATGTGGCAATGTCGGATAAATTATTATTCCAATCAGGAAGCGCCCGTCTGGATAAGCGTGGTGAAGAAGCTCTTGGCAAATTGGCCGAAGTACTGAACAAACAGACGGATATTGATGTGTTTATTGAAGGACATACGGACAATAAGCCTATCAACACTGTACAATTCAAGGATAACTGGGATTTGAGTGTGATCCGTGCTACCTCCGTCGTACGTATTCTGATTAAAAACTATAACGTGAATCCTTTGCAGATACAACCGAGCGGCCGCGGCGAATATATGCCTGTTGATGACAACGAAACGGCAGAAGGCAGAAGTAAGAACCGCCGTACGGAGATTATCATGGCTCCGAAGTTAGACAAACTGTTCCAGATGCTTCAAAGCACGGAAGAGTAAAATTAAAAATTCTTATATCGAAAAAGAGGCTGACCTAACGTTAGCCTCTTTTTCGATATTTAGTGTTTCAAGCCATTAAACTATCTATTTTTTAGAAGGATGTGTCATTACCCGCGTTGAACGGATAATGACGGGGGAAACATCACTTCTTTAATGACTGGTGTCCATCAATTGGAAAAGCTTTTCCCGCCCACGCCTTTTGAGATGTCCATTCCTCGGCCGGATCACTCCAAAAAGGATGATCGGCAGGAAGACCCAAAGGCAAGAAAACGAGTGAAGTCATATACAAGCTACCATTATTAGTATAATAGTTGGCCAAATCCGGCTGATGTCCCGCAAAACCAAGTGCCAGGAATCCTTTATCATCAAAATTTCCATCTACTGAAAACATATTTCTCATCACTGCACTTAATGCACTCCGGACTTGTCCGTTAGTCAGTCCTTCAGGAAGGCCATATTTCCAGGCAGCCAATGCCAACGATTGGAATGCTCCCATACGATAGACTACGGAACGCCCGAAAGCCGGGAAGGTACCTTCCGGAGAAATAAGACGTTCGATGAAGGTATTAAAACGCTGCATACGACTGATTGCCAGCTTATAACTGATTGGGGTAGGAAAACGGTTCTTGCTGCACGTTTCCAGTATCTCGACATACATGGGATGAATAACGAAAGAATTATAATAATCCAACGAAAATTCCGCTCCGTCGGAATACCATCCGTCACTAAGATACCATTCATTTATTTTATTAAGGCCGGTAGTCAAGGCATAACCGTCAGGTTCTTCACCGACGGAAAGCAAGAAAGCCTCTACCATGTCACGAAACAGTAACCAGTTATTATAGGCAGGACGGATGACACGCACCTTCTTAAAACATTCAATATAACGTTCTTTTGTCGTATCATCCAACTGTCCCCAAGTGGCCTTAGGAGCACGGATGAAACTTTCCGCAAGATAAGCGGCATCTACCAAAAGCTGCTGATGTCCTTTCCACAGCAAATAATCCGGACTCTGCGGGTCAACAGCATTTTGATAAGCCTTCAAAGCCCACTCACGTATTTGCTTGCGTTGCTTTCCTTCTGCCGTATCATCATCAGGCAGCTCCAGCCAGGGAGAAATGCCTGCCATGAGCCGACCGAATGCTTCCATATAAGCCACCCGCTTGTCTCTTCCGTCCCACGTAGGACTCAACTCCAGTTGCATATTCTTTTGCAACTCGCCTTTACTCATATTCTCCAAAACGGGTTGCGCTATTTTATAACATAAGTCAACCCACTGTGTTCTGTCGTTCACCGGTTGATTCTTTTTCTTATCAGCGGCATTTACACTCAGGAAACAAAAAGAAATAAGAGCTAATAAAACAATTCTCATTTTCATAATCATTCTTTTTAAATGGCAGTTTTTTCAATATCCGTTTTACGTTTCAAAGCTTCCAGATAATAATAATCCGCATAGTTCAACGGAACATCCACTTCGCTGTTATGAGGAATACTACCTACACTGTGCATCAGGATAAACCGTCCGTTTCTCCCAATTTGGCAGTATAGCTCTCTGATGCAAGCGACTCCATTATTTTGTCGGCATACGCCCGGTAAGAAGCAGCGTCCGGCAGGTCATAAGTACTCATCTCATATAAGGCGGATGCTATGACAGAAGCCGAAGAAGCATCTCGCGGGGCAGCAGGAACATCAGGCGCGTCCATATCCCAATATGGAACAAGGTCCTCCGGCATATTCTTAAGATTTTTCATAAATTCGAAAGTCTTGATTGCCTGGTCAAGGTAAGTACGATTCTTTGTTTCTCTATAACATACGGTATATCCATAGATCGCCCATGCTTGTCCTCTAGACCAAACAGATTCATCGGAATAGCCTTGAGCAGTCTGGCGATGACGTACGGTTCCGTCCTCAATACTGTAATCAATAACGTGATAACAGCTTCCGTCCGGGCGGAATTGCTCTTTCAACGTACGGTCTGCATGCATCACCGCTACGTTATAGAAAGTAGAATCACCGGAAAGTTTGGTTGCTTCAAACAACAATTCAAGATTCATCATGTTGTCTATAATCACAGGACATTCCCAGCCCCGTTTCGACTGCCAGCTATTTCCTTTCACATCCCAGCTTTGAATCACTTGAGGCTTTTCACGAAAACGGGTACAAAGAGATTTTGCTGCTTGGATCATTACCTCCTTATAACCGGGTTTATCAATCAGGCGCAAGCCATTGCCAAAGCTGCAATTAATGATAAAACCAATATCGTGATGCCAAGTAAGATTTTGTGCTTCGCTAATAGCCTCGGTATATTTCTGGGCAAGCGGAAGCAAAGCAGTGTCGCCTGTCAGTTCATACAAATACCATACACTGCCGGGGAAAAAGCCGCTCCGCCAGTCAGCGTATCCGCAATAATAGACACCACCCTTATTATTGAGCGTCACCGGATTCAGAAATCTGCCGCTACTTTCAATAGTATCAATTTCCAATCCAATTTGAGCGTGTGCGTTTTCAATAGCTTTTTCAACCCATGTTTGTTTCTCGACAGCTCTTTGGGTGCAAGATGTGGCTACCACAAGAGCAGTACATCCTGCAAGAATAGTAGTTTTTCAATTTCATGATATAGATTCTTTATTATAAATGAATAATTTCCTTTTCTGAATGACCGAATACATATAATTGTATAAAATAATGAGAACACAAATATAAGTATTTTTTCTATCATCTAATTAAGATATTAATGTATGGCAAAATAGCACCATTTATTTTTATCTTATCTGACTAAATTGTCCTCAATAGTTGCATCTATTTTCCAAATCATCCAAATCAACGGGGAAAATATTGATTAATACAGATATAATTTTCATCTTTGCCTGCGACATAATAATCATACAACATCATGAAGAACATTAAAATACGCTTTTTTATTTTATGCCTTTGTCTGTCAGTAACAGGATATACATCCGCATCCGCCCGAACAGAAAAAGTAAAACGGATATAGACTGGCCTGCTTTCATGCAAAAACAAGATTTGATCTGGGAAATATTGCCCGAATACTGGTATGAATCGGCTTATATGGGCAACGGTATGTTGGGACTTATGATTTATAAGGAACCGGGACAGAACTATATCCGGTTTGAAACCGGCAACTGCTCGGTACACGACCACAAAGCGGGATCGGACTTATTTGCCATTCCCCGACTGCTCACCGGGCACTTCGCCTTACATCCTGAAGGTACAATCGTAAATGGAACGATGCATCTTGACATCTGGAATGCCGAAACAAAAGCAGAGATAACCACCACAAAAGGAATCATCCGTCTGCACGCCTATGTACACGCCAATGATATGGTAATGCTGGTTCAGACTAACGCCACCGATGGAGAGAAAAACTTCCGTTGGGAATGGATACCTGCCTCCGCCCAAAGCCCGCGATATCTTTATGCAAAAGGAGAAGGAAAATGGATAAAGGTGCCTGAAGACTACTCTCTTAACCCGGCACCGGAAGTAAAACCGGAAGTATCCGTTCAGAAATTGCGGGCAGGAGGTGAAACAGCCGTTGCATGGAAAGAAACCCGAACTAAAAAAAATGAACGCACATACTGGATTACCGTAACCCATTCGTATCCCGAAGCCACGGCCGAAAAGGATGCCGCTCAAATTTTGGATAAGGCATTAGCAACAGGAACAGGAAAATTACAGAAACAACACCGTACCTGGTGGAATCATTACTATCCGAGCAGTTTCCTTACGTTACCGGATGGTATGAAAGAGAATTTCTATTGGATACAGATGTATAAGCTTGCCAGTGCCACGCGCGGTGACCGTGCACTAATAGACAACACCGGCCCATGGCTGACCGTCACTCCATGGCCCAATGCATGGTGGAACTTGAACGTACAACTGACCTATTGGGCACTCAATGCATCCAATCATCTCGATTTGGCAGCCTCTCTGGAGAATGCTATTTACAACAATATAGAAAACCTTAAGAAAAACGTACCGGAAGCCTATCGCAAAGACGCATTGGCAATAGGACGCTCGTCGAATCTGGTATGCGAATCCGGCGAAATCGGAATTCCCGGTGTGGACAAAGCAGCGGAAGTCGGGCTTTTGCCTTGGGCATGCCATAGCTTATGGTTGATTTATCGCCACAAAATGGATGACGAGCTATTACGCAACAAACTCTTTCCTGTACTTAAACAAGCTATCAACTACTACCTGCACTTTACCTACAAAGGAAAAGACGGCAAGATACATCTGCCCCAAACATATTCTCCGGAATATGGCAGTGCGGAAGATTGTAACTTCGACCTGGCATTATTATCTTGGGGTTGCCGAACATTACTTGAGATTACCGGCCGGCTGAACATAGACGATCCGCTTATCCCGCGTTGGAAAACGATTTTGGAAGAACTTACACCGTTCCCCACAGACCCGGCCAACGGGCTTATGATAGGACGGGATGTTCCTTATGCTTTCTCGCACCGCCACTATTCGCATCTATTGGCTGCCTATCCTCTATATCTTATCAATAAGGAAAATCCCGAAGAATACGACCTCATAGAGAAATCACTCCTCTATTGGCAAGGCAAATCCGGGGCACATCAGGGATATTCATGTACGGGAGCATCCTCTATATCATCCGCTTTGGGTAAAGGCAATGAAGCGCTTACATACCTTGACAAGTTGTTTACTAAATTCTTATCTGTCAATACACTTTATCGTGAATCGGGCCCGGTCATAGAAACACCATTATCTGCCGCCCAGTCTATCCATGATATGTTGCTTCAAAGTTGGGGAGGAAAGCTGCGCATCTTCCCTGCCGTTCCCGACAGTTGGAAAGACATTGCTTATAAAGACTTCCGTGCTGAAGGTGCTTTTCTTATCACTGCCAGCCGGAAAAACGGTAAGACTGAGTTTATCACTATCAAAAGCCTTGCAGGCGAACCTTGCATTGTAGTGACTGACATATCTTCACCTGTCTTCAAAGGAAAACGCCAATTTGCGGCCACAGCTTTATCCGAATCTATGTACAAAATAGATTTACAGAAAGGCGAAGAAGTAATCATTTACTCCAAAGGTACTCAGCCGGACTTCACCATTCGTCCTGTGAATAATAGCAGAACGAATTGTTTCGGAAAAAGAAACAGTCCTGAATCAGTCTGCCTGTTTCTTTTCTTTCCGGTAATTCTGAGGTGTACATCCGAACTGGTTTTTGAAGCAACGGCTGAAATATACGGGCGCATTGAACCCACTACGGTCACTAACCTCTGCAATGGGAAGATCAGGGTATTGCTTCAATAAAGTGGCTGCGTGCTTCAGGCGGTAATTTAGCAAGAAGTTATTGGGTGTCATGCCGGTTAATGCTTTGAACTTAGTATAAAGCAATGACCGACCGACACCTACTTCTTTACAAAGAGCCGGAATATCAAATTCCGTATCGTCAATATGTTGCTCAATCACCTGTGAAGCCCGTTTCAACAGATCTTTGTCCAAAGGATTTATGCTGGCCAAATCAATCTCGGACATCGGTTTCTTATCAAATTGATGTTGCATCAGCAAGCGGCTGCGTATCAGGTTATTGGCACGTGCCAGTAACAACTGTGCATGAAAGGGTTTCGTGATATAATCATCGGCACCACGGCTGAGTCCCTCAATGTTCTGCTCGGTAGAGTTGAGTGCAGTCAACAGAATTACAGGTATATGACATAAATCTATATTATTCTTAATCTGCAGACACATTTCTGTCCCGGTCATCTCAGGCATCATGACGTCACTGATAACTAAATCAGGAGAGTTCTCATAAATCTGACTGAGTCCTTCTTTCCCGTCATGGGCACAAATGATCTTATAGAAAGGCTCGAAAAGCTCTTTCAGCACTTGGAGCAACTCATCATTGTCTTCCACAAGAAGCACCGTATGAGTCTTGTTTTCCGTATCTTTAGTCTCAATAAGTTCTATGGGCGAATTCCCCTCATCTACAAATACAGGCATTGAATCGGGGATAATATCACTTTCAGAATCCTGAGTATAAAATTGTACATTCTTATCGTTCAGGAATACATCTTTCCGGCGGGGCAGCCGCACTGTAAATGTACTACCTTCACCAACAACACTTTTCACTGTTATCTCTCCATGATGTTTTTCCACAATTGTTCTGGTCAATGCCAATCCGATACCGGTTCCGCTAAACAGGCTTCCTTTCTTTTCTTGATTGTCAGCCTGAAAGAATCGTGCAAATATTTTATCTTTATCTTGTTCAGAAATACCGATACCGGTATCCGTTATATTAATTTTTATATCACTATTCGTTATCTCTCCCGACAGAATAATATTCCCTTTGTCGGAGGTATACTTAAAGGCATTGGACAAAAGATTGAAGAATACTTTCTCCATTAATTGCGGTTCAAACCAACATAAGACAGACAATTCCGGTAATTTGAATTCATAATTTATATTCCTTTGCTGTGCATAATCGACAAAAGAAAGATAGATTTCCTTCAAAAATACAATTATATCCTGTTGCTTTATTTGTATCGTTCCATAATTCTGTTCCAATTTCCTGAATTCAAGCAACTCAGAGATCAACTTATTCATTTGTTGCGCATTTTTCCTAATCTTCGTTATCTGATTGTATATAGAAGGGTTCAATGAATATTTTTGTAATAGGATATCAATATGACTGATAATCAGAGTTAGAGGCGTTCGGAACTCATGGCTCACATTTGTAAAGAAAACCAGTTTTTCCTGGTTAAGCTGCTTTATCTGTTGTTTCTCAAAACGTTCCTTTTCCAAAGAAAGAGCCAATGTGCGTTTTGCTATTTTACTATATACATAATAGAAAACGCACGCAATGAAAGCTGTCACATAGATTATCCATGCCCACCACGTATCATACCACGGAGAGGCAATGACAAGCTGCATCGTTATTTCCTCCAAACTTTGCCCGCTCTTTTCATTTATCGAAGCCACATGCAACGTATATTTTCCCGGATCCAGATTAGTGTAATACAATTCCGTCTGTTTAGTCTTAATCCAATTCCTGTCCAAACCTTCAAGCTTATATTGAAACCACTTTTCCGATAATTGTTGTCCGTAATCGGACAAAGCAAAATGAATAATCAGATTATTCTGATCATAATTAAGTTTAAGTTCACGAGTGTACGGGAGCGACTGAGACAATATCCCTGTATCATCTCCCGGAATAATCGTCTTATTATCGACCCAAAGTTCTGAAAAGTAAAAGTTAGAATTCTCATTAGCAGTACCGGTTTTGTTAAACTCATTTTCTGAGAATACGGTTACTCCTTTTGTATCTCCAATGTAAATACTTCCCTCTCCGGATACCAAAATTCCACATCCGTTGATAATATGAGTCGAGGGAAAGTTTCTCATCAAATCAATCGTTGTGAAAGTGCCCTCGGAAGGAACAAAGCAGGTGACTCCCTTATCACCGGTTATCAGAATCTTTCCATCCTGGGTCCGGCAAAGATTATAGCAGAAATCACCCGGCAACTGATTGTTTCGGGAAGTATAATGAGCCATGTTACGCGTCTGCCTATCATAAAAAAAGAGCCCCATTCCTAACGTACCGATATAGACACCATCGGAGGTGGCAAGCACACGGGTAGGAGTTGCTTTACTATCTCCTTCTGCCAATGGAACATAGACTATAGACTCGGGATGTTCTACATGAGTACACAAAACATTTTTCCAACCCACCATATACAAATTACCTTCCGCATCAATATCGAAATGCTCATAAAATGCAAAAGGAATGTTGATCCTATGGAATTTCTGTGTCTGAGTATCCAACCGAAAAAAGCCATTATGGGCAGATATATATATTTGATCTTTCCATATCTTCACATGATAAACAATTTCATCAGGCATATCGGAAGAGTGACTCTCTTCTTTCCAATAATTACAAAACCGACCTGTATTCAAGTCATAACGTGACAAACCACCCAAATAGGTTCCTATATACAGACAATTCTTCTTTTCATCATAACAAATACTTTTCACATTATTATGAGAAATAGAGTTTTTTCCACCGGCTGTAAACTGCTGAAGAGTATTCCATTTCTTATCTACACAAGTGATGCCGCCCCCATCTGTACTAAGCCATAAATGCTCATTCTTATCAATAACAATTTCTCCGATATAAGAATAATATGAGTTTATCTTTCTCCCATAGTCATAATGTACAAAAGTATCATGTTGAGGGTTGAAATAATTAACTCCTCCATAGTAACTACCTACCCAGATAGTTCCGGCAACATCTTTATACAATGCAAAGATAGAGGGATGATTCAGCCCGCCCACATATTGGGGAATTTGAATGAGAGAATACTGTTTGTTACCAATACTGTAGCGATGAAGTCCGTCAAAAGTACCGAACCATATATTTCCCTCGTTATCTTCTACAAAATCACGAATCTGTTCGCTACTGATACCTTCCGAAGTTCCCGGCAAATAAGGAACTTTCGACAATTGTTGTTTGTCGTTCATCCGATATAATCCATGCATGCGGGTACCAATCCATAGCTCTTTTTGAGAACTTTCAAATATGCGATAAATCTCCACCCCTTCCAATAGTTGCTTTTGCTGATATGTACGGCGATCAATCAAATAAACTCCGTTATATGTCCCGATACCAATCTGATCGTCCATCATGGTCAGGCAACAAATACGTGAAGTGATATTCGTTTTTAATACAAAAGTTGGTTCTTTATCTGCTTTCAAACAAAATAAAGAATCATGTTTCATATACCACACTTGTCCTTCGGACGAAGTAAGCGCGGTGATAATACTTTCATTCGTGAGTCGGGAGAATTTCTCTGTTTGTATGTCATATTTGATTAAATTCTTATCAATTAAGAAATATAGATTATCCAAGCTGTCACCAACGATAAACGAAACTTCATTGCCCAACCAGACCGGTGGTTCTTCACCTACAGATTTTATCCAGCCTTTGAATATTCTTACACGGTTTCCATCATATTGGCTTATTCCTTCCTTTGTTCCAAACCACATTCTGCCCAACCTATCCTGATAAATAGCCATTACAGAGGGCTGTGTTAAACCTTCCGACAAACCAATATGTTTGAAATATTCAGCATATAATGGCAAAACAAAGAAAAAAGAAATAAACAACAGTAATAAATGACGTAACTTCATATTATTTTTTATTTGGTGTTGTTCTGTTAATCACAAATTAATCGCTTAAATATACTAACAATTTGCAATATTCGAAAAAATACTGGACATAAACAACATTTTTATAGGCGAATCAATCTATAATCCTGCCTTTACGATTCTAACAAAGGTTTTCTTCACTTATGTCAGATATAATAAAAAAGGTTGCAAATTTTATAGAAATTCACAACCTTTATTCTCAATTTTATAAGTATCAGAAATATTCTACTTTTAGCACATAAACAGGAAAAGAGTCTTTAGTAGAACGATGTATATTACTTATTTTTAACCCGTCATCATCCAATTCCCAGTCTACCTTCTTATGATTCTCCAATAATGTAACTTTCCTGATTTTATCCTTTTCCGAAGAAAAGGAACGCAATGTATAAGAAGCTTTAGTAACATGACGTACGATAATATATACACTTTTACCTCTCATGGTGAAGCGGACATCAGGTACAATATCTTTAGGAGTTCCATCATATACTGCATCGTGAAAAGGTTTCTGTTCAGTATCTTCTACTCTATTTACCGTAAAATCTTCTCCAAAGATACGCCAGGGAGTTGTTCCATAAATAGCCTCGCCATTACTCTTCAGCCACTTATGAAAAGTTTTCAATATTATATCCGTTTGCTCCGGAAAACATCCTGCTTGGTCTGGTCCCACATTCAACAATAAATTTCCACCTTTACTAACAATGTCTACAAAATTTCTGATTAATATATCCGGCTTTTTATAAACAGTATCATAACGATTGTACCCCCAGTTCTTACCCATCGTCAGGCAAGCCTCCCAAGGTTTGTTATTTATGCTGTTAGAAAGTTTCTGTTCGATAATTGAATAGTCTCCTAATCCGTTCCCAATGCGACTATTGATTAAACATCCCGGTTGCAACGAATGAATTAATTCACGTAATTCCTTACTCTGTTGCCTGGTAACCAGTTCAGGCGTATCGAACCAGATAACTGCTATTTCACCGTAATTCGTAAGTAATTCTTTTAATTGTGGTTTTACTTTGCGTTCAATATAAGCCGGTAACTGCTTGCTATCTTCATCCGGATAATCCCAAGTATTGCTGCGGCCTGCTTTTACAGGCCAGTTAGTAGGAACATCCGGATCTTCCCAATCACGTCCTAATGAATAATAAAGTCCCAGCTTGATTCCCTCTTTTTTGCAAGCTTCCGCCAGTTCTTTTAAAGGATCTTTGGCAAAAGGAGTACACTTCACTATGTTATAATCACTGCAAGCTGAATTATACATGGCAAATCCGTCATGATGTTTAGTCGTATATACCAAATATTTCATTCCTGCGTGCTTGGCAGCCCGTACCCATTTCTTCGCATCAAATTTTACCGGATTAAAATCTTTGGCTATTGTTGCATATTCTTTTAACGGAATACGCTCATAAAGCATAAAGTGTTCGCCACCTTCGGTTGGATGGCCTTTCCATTCACCGGCTGTCTGAGAATATAATCCCCAATGTATAAACAAACCGAATTTTGCATCTTTGAACCAATGCAAATTGTCTTCGGTAGTAGCCATAGAATAATTGGATATAACTGTCAAAAGAACAATTACTATAAAAATTTTTTTCATACAAAACTTATTTTATACAACCATTAATGCCAACGTAAAAAACTTAATCCCAATTTCAAAGAAACATCCGGATTACGTTTATAATAATCTAATACCTCTTTAAGTTCCTTATCTATTTCGTACAATTCATCGATCACATATAAAGTTCCCGAAGGATTGTAAGCTTTATTGTAATCCGAACGTTTCTTATCGGGTTCATATTCTGTACCTACAAATTCAAGGTGAGTATATTTCTTGGAATCCAACAGAAAAGGTTTCCAGAAAACCACACTATTCCGGATAGAAGCTCCCCAATGTACATCCTTCTTATAGAAAGCTTCAGCAGCTTCATAACCTTCATACATCGCCTTCAAATGACAAAGACGAGCGAAGAACAATAAATCATAAGCATGATAAGCAAAAGCATCACGACCGAGTAAATCCGTAGTCGTTCCGTTAGGAAACAGGTTACCCTTCACCCAATCGTCATATGAGGAACGGAATTTATCGACTATAGCCTCATCTTCCAATACCGTGCCGAACAGATAAAATTGATATAACAGACAAGTACCCCAGTTATTGACCCTCAAGTCATTATCTTTAATAAATACCTCCGCCCTCTTACGTAGCCAGGTATCAATCAATTCCCGGTCAGACTGGCCGATTACTTTACGAATCAATGAATAACCTTCGACAGCAATATTATATGATTCTTCATGAATATTTCTTTTCGACAAGGCAACATTGATTTCAGACCATGCTTTCAGATATTCAACCGCTTTACTCAGATACGTCCTATCCTGTGTAAAAGCATACGCGAGACATAATTGATGAATAGCTTTCATCTCATTACTAATGTCTATCTTATCCGGATTTTCATCAATAGATTTAACCGGAGTCGTTTTCCGGTTACTCTCTACAATATTTTTAGCGGGAGTTTCTATCTGTTTGATATACCAATTCATCGGAAAAGCGGTATTATCAGCCTTCTCCAATGCTGTTTTCACTTTATCATAGTTTTCACGTGTGAGCACGACATTCGGAAACATTTTATCCACGTCCGAGGTTTGAGCCTTTACACAAGACATCCCCCATAATAACATACATATTAGAAAACATTTTCCTTTCATCCTTTTCCTCTCCTTCCGTTCTTATAAAATTTCAATATCATCTATGTAACATTTATACTTATTTCCCTCGGCCAAAGTGACTCCCGAACTATACGTCGGCAGAATGACTATACCTGCTATACCATTCTTCAACTGTGTAGCGGCAGCACTGTATTCTCTTTTACTAAAAGCAAACGTATATGTTTTCCATGCTCCTTCTTCTTTGAAATCAACCAACGAATTGGTTAATATAACTCCTTCTTCCTGCTCGTAATCATTCACCGAATTAAACCTTCCTATCAGTTTAACTCCTAATTGTTGAGATACTGCTTTGGAAGTACCCTTCCACGTTTCTTTTCCTATCACATTGGCAGGTTGATAAATTCGGAAACGGATTCCTCTTAGTTCATCAATATCTACTGTTTCGGAAAAACGGAATTTCAAACCGTAATTCCGGGCTTCCATCGAAATATATTCCAGCACTTTGGAGGAAGTGTTTTCTTCACTCTGAACCGGATTATCTATCACTATATGGGAATATGCCCAACGCGGATAATAATCGTCTATCTTACTACTGCCTGAATTGCCATAACGAAAGAAATAGGGGGTTGTATCATACGTTTCAAAGTCGGCGAATAAAGTTCCTTTATCGGGAAGAGGATCTTCTTTATCATCTTTCCCTTCGTTAGAATCAACTGCAGGATCATCGCTTGAACAGGATATAAAAAGTCCCCATAATATAATGAAAAATACATTGTAGCTATATTTCATAATTTACTTTAGATTTTAGTTAATGCCGGAAATTCATGTTTTAAATATAATGAGGGTGCCTTTCCTCGAATTGAACTGACACCCTCATCGGTATATACTCGTTATCTCATTCCAAATTTACCACCCTGTGTTCTGTACCAGTTTATGGTTTTTGAAAAGTTCGGTATTCGAAATCGGATAGAAATACATTTTATCCTGAATATTGTAAGTGGCATGCAAAGCTTTCGTATATTGAATAGTACCGTCAGTTTGCTTAACTACTTTCACTTTATAAATATTCTGCATATTATCTAATTCTTTCCAGCGACGAAGATCCCAGAAACGTTGTCCCTCGAATGCAAATTCTACACGGCGTTCGTTTTTCAATCGTTTCAAAAAGGCATCTTTACTCATGTCGGCAGGATACGCCGGCATCTTCACATCTCCACGATTACGTACTTGGTTGACTGCATCGCGTGCACTCAGACTATAAGAACCTGTGTAGTCAGGATCACCATAAGCATTTACCATTGCTTCTGCATAGTTCAACAGAATTTCTGCATAACGGAACAAGATCCAGTTATGCTGCTGGCTGGTAGTAGTTTCACCCGGTTCAAAAGTGACACTGTTATTCACATATTTTCTCAAGTAATATCCGGTAGTCGTGGCATTTTTTATAGGCTGACCGTTCTTACCTCCTTCAAACACTTCTACCGGGGTCGTTTTAGGCCATGCCATACCATTATATACTACGGTCATTCCCAGACGCGGGTCACGATTCGCATACGGGTCTTTAGCCATTTCTGCATTACTCCAGTCAAAAGCTGTACCATCTGTCATTTCATAAGCACTTACCAAGTTTTCTGTCGGACAAGTGGTAGTAGAGCCTTTAGTAACTCCCATCGGGAAGTTTGCAGACTCAAAACTTGTACTTGCTCCCGTGGGACGGCACATGATGACTTCTTTACTTTGGTTATTGGTAGCACCGTACAAATTAGAATATTTCGGGTCCAGACTATATCCTAAAGTACCGGCCTGACTGATAAGATCGTATGCTGCCTGAGCGGCATTTTTCCATTTCTGCGTATCATCGGCAGAATACAAAGGGCTGGCAAGATACAGAGATGCACGAGACTTCAATGCAAGAGCCATACCTTTAGTAGCACGTTGCAAGTTACCTTCTCCACCAGGCATATTGTTATAATTAACAGGCAATTTGTCATTAGCCAGATCAGTACATTCACTGATGATGAAGTTCAGGATAGTAACTGCATCCGAAGGTTCTGCTTCGTTGGCTTCTTCCTGTGTCAGTGTCTTCGTTATCAGAGGTATATTCTGATAACGTTTCACCAACTCAAAGTAATAGAATGCACGCAGAAAGCGAACTTCATGCTCATAATTCAGGTAACTTTTATAATCATCGGCAAAAACCGTCGGAATATTTCCATTCATCGAACGTCAGTCCGACACAGTTCTCAAGATAGAAGTTAGCATCATGAATAGCGTTGTAGTAAGTACCGAATACGTCATTGACCGTATAATTGGCTGACCACGTACCATTGACAAAACGTTGGATAGCAGATGATTCGTAAACATGGATAGCATCATCCGTAGCTGCGTCTTGCATAGCTCCCGATGTATTACAGAAGTCATGCGGCAAATAACTATATACCTGTGTAGCCAGTTGTTTCACACGGTCCATGTTATCCAGAATTTGTTGCTTTGAATAATAATCTGTTTCGCTGCAATCCATAAAATCACAAGCTGTGTACAGAGGAGCGGATGTAACCGCAAGCAACAAGGCAATATGTTTGATTTTAAAATACTTCATGTTCATTTTACTTTTTAGAATGATAAGTTAACACCAAAAGTATACTGAGTCATGGTCGGATGATTTGTTCCGATATTTTCAGGATCTAATACTTTAATCTTATCTACACAGAAAAGGTCGTGACCGCGCGCAAAGACTTTGGCACCTTTGATGAATTTGCTCTTCTTCATCATTTCCTGTGAGAAATTATAATAAAGTTCCAATGTACGCAATTTCATATAAGACGCATCAGCCACCCACAAGGAGTTAGTCGTATAGTTATTGGCGGAACCTTCTGAAGTCAGACGCGGATATTTAGCATTCGGAGTATCTGGAGTCCAACGATTGTTATAATATTCGGTGGAAATAGTACTGTTACTAATCAAAGGCCAATACACACTTGAAGTGTTCAAAAGACGGCTCTGATTTCCCGTTCCTTGGAACAAAGCATAGATACCGAAACCTTTATATTCCAGATTCAAGTCGAATGAGTAATAGATTTCCGGCATAGCACTGTATCCTAAAGCTACCTGGTCATAAGCGTCAACAACTCCGTCATTGTTCTGGTCTTTATACTTCAAATCACCCGGACGAACATCTGAAAGGTTTTGTTTAACACCGCGGTTGTCAATCTCTTCCTGACTCTGGTAAATACCTTCCACTTCATAACCGAAGAACTGCCCCAAACGCTTGCCTGTACGTTTCAAGTAGTCATGAGGGCGATATTCTTCGTTCTGGTTAATAATCTTGTTACGGTTGAAAGTCAGCATACCGCCAATTTGATAATTAAAATCACCGATTTTATCCGCCCAGCGTACGCTTGTTTCTACTCCATAACTATTCACAACTCCATTATTGATATTGGGAGCTGTCAAACCAAATATAGAAGACACGGCATTATCTCCGCTTACTAAAATATCCGTGCGGTGATCGTAAAAACCGTCAATAGTAACAGATAACTTGTTGAAAGCTATGAAATCGAATCCTACATTCAATTTGTGAGACTTCTCATAGGTCATGTCAGTGATACCCAGTTGAGTAATTTTCATACCACTGATGCTTGCCGGATTTTTTCCGAAATAATAACTTCCCCCTGTACCATACACATCAAGATAAAGGTCAGTACCATAATCAGCACGTCCGGAAATACCGTAGGAAGCACGAAGTTTCAACAGGTTTAACCAGTCGCTTTTCAAGGCAGCTTCTTCCGACATAATCCATGCGGCACCTACCGACGGAAAGATTCCCCATCTATGTCCCGGTTCCAGAATGCTGGCGGCAGAACCGGATAAAGATGCGTCCAGTACATAACGATGGTCATATACATAATGGGCCTGTGCCACTACATCCATAAATGCCTTCGAGTTGTTCTGACCTTTGGCATTTGTTTTATCCATATTGTATTGCAGAGTTGCAACCAGACTATGCTTATTCCAGTCCTTAGCATAGTTGGCATAGGCCCCAAAATTGAAATGATTGACCGAAGATCCTACACTTTTACTGAATGAAAGAGTACCTTCATTACGTAAAGTATTATAAGTAGTTTCTCCGGTTTCCCAATTCATCGTTGCTTGTTCATATCCGAAGTTCATGGTATTGTTGTCCCAATAAGAAGCACTGTTGTCCAAACCTACCTGAAAGCCTACTGATAATCCTTTCACAAGAGCACTCAAATCTTGATTCAATTTCATATCAGCATACATATTACGGGTTTGAGAGCGAGCATAGCCTCTACCGGAAATACTTGCAATCGGATTGTTGGAATATACAGTTGTACCACCCCATACATTGCGAGACGTTTTTACAGGAAATGCTCCAGAAGGAACTTGATACAATGCACTGAAAATGTTCGATGTCGTTTCTCCCGGACGGTTATGTTCGGAGAAATTTCCAAACAGGTTCAGCTGTACGGTAGTTGTAGGACTGACAGTAATATCCAAATTGGTACGAATATTCAGTTTTGAGTATTTGAACTGAGTGGAGTAACCGTCATTATCACTTGTCGGTTCCAATATACCATTATCATTCAAATAATTCAACTGAGTGAAATAACGTACAAATTCTCCACCACCTCTTGCCGAGAAGGTTACATTGTTCCCATAGCTATGATCTCGTAATGCTTCGTCCCACCAATCTACATTCGGATATACATCCGGATTACTTTGAGTTCTGAAAGCTTCCAGTTCTTTAGCCGAATAACGTGCCGACAATCCATCGTTGGTCAATCCTTCATTCAAAGCTTTGGCATAAGTATATCCATCAACAAATTCCGGCAGACGTTGTGGGGTAGCCATATTGAATTGATAAGAGAAATTAATCTCCGGCTTACCCATCCTTCCACGTTTCGTTTTCACCAAGATAACACCATTGGCACCTTTCATTCCGTAAAGAGCCGTAGAAGCTGCATCTTTTAAAACAGTGACAGACTCTATTTCATCAGCACTTATTTGATCCAGTGAACGTTCAAAACCGTCTACCAACACTAATGGAGTAGTAGAACTGCTGGTTCCATATCCGCGTACTCTCAATGTTGCAGCGTCATCCCAGGCATTACCGGAATTTTGCAACACTTGCAATCCGGGAATCAAGCCATAAAGCATATTAGAGTTATTGATGCTTTTCTTATGCGAAAGTTCCTCCTCACTTGCTACTGCAGTTGCCGTAGTCGATTCTTTCAGATTGAAAGAAATGCCGCGTCCATACTCTATAGCTACTTTACTTTTGCGTGCAAACAAGCTGTCCTGTTCCTGAGCTACAATAGCTACCGGAGAACACAACATACACGCTACTAATAACTTGATACTTTTTCTCATGAGTATATTGTTATTTCTATTTTCTGTTAATATCATTAATTAATTATTCCCAACCCGGATTCTGAACAAGGCCATATCCTTTATTGATTTCTACTGAAGGAAAGGCGCTCAAGCACCATCTAGGTTCGAAACCGCTAGTCCACCATACACGCGGATATTTGGTCAATTCATATGGAACAAATTTATATTCGCCTGTATCTTTATGTTTATATACATGCAAACCATGTAACTGCTTCTCAAAAACATTATAAAGCTTCCAACGAATCAAATCAAAGAAACGAACTTCTTCGTAACCGAACTCACAAGCACGTTCACGCAATAAAGCTTCACGAAATTCTTTTTGCCCCAATCCTTTTTTAAGTCCAGGCAAGTTTACACGAGCACGTACTTTATCAACAGCATCGTATGCTTGCGCATTGGGAGAACCATTATACTCATTCAACGCTTCTGCATAACTAAGATAAATTTCTGCTAAGCGCAGGAACGGCCATTGTATAGGACGGTTTTTCCATTCCGTATTCCGATCCAAACCCCATTTACGGCATGCCAGTCCCGTACCCAAACTCAATACATGCGTGCTTCCACCTTGTGCCCAGTCTGCTCCCTGTGGATAATTTACAGGATCACTAGCCAATGCTTCTGTCAATGCAGCTGTTCTACCATTGTATTTGTCTCCATCCAAAATAAATGTTTCATATAAACGAGGATCACGATTCAAAAATGGATTCTTAGCTTGTTCAGGATTATCCCAACTAAAATCAGTACCATCGCTCATCTGGAACATATCAAAGTATTCTTTAGTAGGACAATAACCTCCCCAACGAATAGAATTGCTTAATATCGAATTAGCGTTGGCATTTAATATATTTCTTCTAACAGAAATTAAAGTTTCTGTTGTCCCACGATCATAATATGCACTAGTATATGCCCCACGAACATCAGATGTACCATTATCACCAACTTCTACTAACTTATAATAACCATTTTGATTCAATGCAGTGAAAAACTCTTCACAAGCATTAATAGCATCTTTCCAACGTTCTTTATTATATCCACCAAACCAAGTCATCAAACTAGATGAAGCTTCTCCATCACAGTAGGGAGCATTATCATTGAATAATGGACTGGCTACAAACAGTAAAACACGTGCCTTAAGGGCCATAGCTCCAGCTTTTGTCATGCGACCATCCCAGTTTGCCAAATCATTATCTGATATTCTCCATGGAAAATCAGGACAGTTAATAGCATCGTTAAGCAAACCTATGATAAAATCTACCGTAGCTTGTAAAGTGGCCCTCCCTGGTAGATTCACATCTTCAGGGTCAATAGCGTGATCTACAATAGGCAAAGCACCAAAGTGACGCAACATATGAGAATAATAAATAGCAACTATCATTTTAGCTTCCGCTTTCAGGCGAGATTTTTCAGTTGCATCCATATCAGGTACACGGTCAACATTTTCATAAAGAAGCCAAGCGTGACGGATACCTGTCCACATATGCGAATCAGCATCGTTAAAACGACATTTAGTTCTCTGTCCCGTAGGATATGAACTTTTTCTATCTTCTATAGAAGCATTATAATTACCCGGATAATAAACTTTAGCTAATCCAGAATAACCTACGTTATCATAGTTCAAATCTGTCAAACCTTCAAGAGTCCCCAACCACATTTGCGTCCAATAACCTGAAGTTTCCATTCCATAAGGAAGATATTGATAACTCTTCCACAAGATACGACGGGCGTATTCTGAAGTGGAAAAAATAGTATCAATCGTTACATCTGAACTAGGTGGCTTTTGCAAGAACTTGTCTCCGAAAGCCAAGTCTTCGCAGGAAACCCCGACAAACAAAGTACCCATCAAAAGGGTTGTATATAATAATTTTCTTAATGACCTCATGATTCTACATTATTAAATTAGAAACCAACTTTTAATCCTACATTTACGACTTTGATAAGCGGATAGGCTGTTCCATCCGGATTAGCTTCCGGATCACTTACTTTCAATTTGTCGAAAGTCAGCAGATTGTAACCTGAAACAAAGAGCCGAAGTGAACCAATGTGCGCCTTCTTCATTAATGAAGAAGGAAATGAATAACCAAGCTCTATATTTTTCAAACGTACGTAAGATGCATCTCTTAACCACAAATCAGAATCCTGATAATTGTGTGATTTACTCTTAAAGGAAAGCGCAGGTGCTTTAGCAGAATTTCCTTTCTCTGGTGTCCAGGCATCTTCAATCATGTATTTCATGACAGCTGAATTATTACTTTCACCAAACGGTACCCGATACATAGAACTCAAAAGACGAGAAGTTTTGAATGCGGCAGACCAAGTCATACTAAAATCAAATCCTTTCCAAGAGACGCCTAAATTCATACCAGCTGTATAAAGAGGATATTTCGGATAACCGATATCTCTTACATCTTTTTCATCAATTTTTCCATCTTTATTCAAATCTTTGTATTTTACATCACCAGCTAAAGGTACATAACCAGAACCTTGGTCAGGAATCCCTCCTTCAATATTTCCTTTCAGATTCTCATAATTGGCAGCTTCTTCTTCTGTAAAATATCCATCAAAAACATAGCCAAATTGCTGACCAACAGGTTTTCCTTCAGTTTGCATCCATTCATAGGGGTATGTAATCTCATCGATAAATACAACCTTATTCTTGGCGTAGGAAAGATTAGCTCCGATGTTATAACGCACCTCATTGATACGATCTTCCCACTTTAGATTGATTTCATAACCCTTATTATCAACTTTACCAATATTTGCAATAGGCAAGCTAACTGCCAAGTAATCGGGAGTTACAGTTCGTGCCTTTAA
>ENA-OQJF01000048-OQJF01000048.1-human-gut-metagenome-genome-assembly--contig:-NODE-48-length-29146-cov-2.505255_pt1 | contig 29146 bp, 35 predicted proteins | sample MGYA00242595_ERZ504761 | MGnify/ENA primary metagenome ERZ504761 (study PRJEB26092, sample SAMD00036367) | human gut metagenome | host: Homo sapiens | study: EMG produced TPA metagenomics assembly of...
CTATAGGAGCTGGAATGGAAGGATATACGGTGACATTGAATGGTGGTGCAAGCAATACGCGTGTGTATGGTGGCGGTTATGGTACGGTTCAGTCGGGCAAGTTCACTGTTACCGGTAATTATTCTTATAACTACCAGGGATCTCAAAAGGGATTTGAAGATTCATATCGTGAGGATTTCACATCTCAGGAAAATAAATTTTTGGAGTCGCATCGAAGAAGCAAGAGCTATGGCAATTTTCAATTTGGCAGTCTGGAAGGAAGTTATGTGATTGACACTTTGAATCTGATCAGTTTTTCTATGAATCTGATGACTGGCAATTTTACGAATAAGAGGATTGGAAATACACAGATGACTAATTATGCCCTCTTCTTCACTGAAGTCCAGCTCCAGTTCAATCATTGAAGTGAAGTTCAGCAGTTTCTCACGTAGAGTTGTCAATTCTTTGCTAAAGCCACCTCGCATTTGACTCAAGGCAAGACGGTGGGTAGCAGCAGAGGAAGAGGCAATCAGGTCGGCAACGGCTTCGGCCTGACTTAAATCCATTTTACCATTAAGAAACGCTCGTTGAGTATATTCTCCCGGTTGCGCCATGCGACACCCGTTCTTAATCAGTAGTTGCATCACTTGTTGTAAAATATAAGATGATCCGTGACAGGTGATTTCAGTGCTGTCTTCCCCTGTATAAGAGTGTGGAGCCCGGAAGAGACTGACAAGAACTTCATCTATCATTTCTTCTCCGTTATAAATTCGGCCGAAAGTAAGCGTATAAGGTTTCTGTTCACTCAGCAGCTTTCCGGATTTGGCCGGGGTAAAAATACGGCTGGTGATGGTAATAGCTTCAGGACCGGAAACACGAATGCTTCCGATGGCTCCTCCTTGAGCGGTTGCTATGGCGCAAATTGTGTCTTGATTCATTATCTAATTCATTTTGAGAAGCAAAGATAGAGCTTTCTTGGTAAAAAACAGAGCAAACAGATAGAAGTTATACTTTATTATTTTATCTTTGTTCGCATACAGCAAGACAAACTTTATGGCTATGGCACACACACTGGATTCATTCCCGGATACCGGAAACCTTGAGAATTTGAAAGATAATTATCAGAAAATCACTTCTGTCCTGGCAGGACATCAGATTGCATTTTGGGAATATGACATTCCTACAGGAGAGTGTAATTTCACAGATGAATATTTCCATATTTTAGGGTTGAAGGAGGCCGGAATCATATTCAGAGATATTAATGACTTTTATCGGTTTGCCCATCCGGAGGATGTTATCTCTTATCAAACGACTTTTGCGCGGATGCTTGAATCGGAAACCAAAATCTCCCAAATTGTGGTACGTTGTGTAGGGAGGCAAGGAGAAACAATTTGGCTTGAAGATAATTTATTGCTTATAAGAAGAATAAGGAGAATGGCTCTGATAAAATTATAGCATATACTGCCAATATCACTTCACGTTGTGAAAAAGAAGCACAGATCAGGCAGCTTGAGGAACGAAACCGGAAAATTATTGAGGCACTACCGGAGTTCATATTTATTTTTGATGATAATTTTTTTTATTACGGATGTATTGATGGCACCCGATACAGAGTTATTGCATCCGGTGGAAGTGTTGAAAGGAGCAGATGGGCGATCTATTTATTCTTCTGAGGTCAGTGACTTGTTTATTAGCAGTATTCATGAATGCCTAAAAAGTGGGAAGTTAAAAGAAATAGAGTATCCTGTGGATGTCGAAGCCGGCAGACATTTTTTTCAGGCACGCATTGCTCCGTTTGAGGGAAATAAGGTGCTGGCCTTGATTCATGATATTGGTGATCGGATGCGACGTTCGCAAGAGCTACTTGAAGCCAAGCAAAGGGCAGAAGAGGCTGATCGGATGAAATCAGTATTTCTGGCCAATATGAGTCATGAGATACGTACTCCTTTAAATGCCATTGTGGGCTTTTCGGAAATTATAGCTTTGACTGAGGATGAAAAGGAGAAAGAAGAGTATTTAGGGATCATTCAGCAGAATAGCAATCTACTGTTACAACTGATTAATGATATTCTCGATTTGTCACGAATCGAGTCGGGTAAGTCGGAAATGCATTGTCAGTTGACGGAAATGAGCGGATTGGTAGATGAAGTGGATAAAGTACATCGTCTTAAAATGAAGAAAGGAGTCAAGCTGAATGTGATTCGTCCATCAGAGGAAATTTGGATTTCGACAGATAGGAATCGGGTGACGCAGGTATTGTTCAATTTCTTGTCGAATGCAATTAAAAATACCATTGAGGGTAGCATTACTTTTGGACTTGTAAAAGAGGAAGAATGGGTTAAACTTTATGTAACAGATACCGGCTGCGGTATTTCCAAAGAGAAATTACCTTTGATATTTACCCGTTTTGAGAAGTTGAATGATTTTGTACAAGGAACAGGGCTGGGATTACCTATCTGTAAGAGTATTGTAGAGCGGTTGGGTGGTCGGATTGAAGTGGAATCCGAGCTTGGGCAGGGAGTACTTTCATTCTTATTTGCCCAATAGGCAAGTACAGGAAGTTGTAGGTTGGCGAAAGAGAAAACGCAGCGGGTAATATGGGAGTGGAGAACCGGCAGAAGAAGATACTGATTGCGGAAGATGTGGAGTACCAGTTATCTGCAGATTTAATGCCTTTCTGAAAAAAGAATATACGATTCTTTGGGTGCCTAATGGAGAAGAAGCTGTGAAGAGTTTCATACGCGAGAAGCCCGACTTGATTTTGATGGATATCCGAATGCCGGTGATGAATGGTATTCAGGCAACAGCAAAAATTCGTGCTATCTCGCAAGAGATACCGATTATAGCAATTACAGCATATGCCTTTTGTCCGGAAGGAGAGCGAGCTCTTGAAGCAGGGTGTAATGAAGTGATTGCAAAACCATATCCTCTGGAGAAGCTGAAAGAAACGATCGAAACTTATTTATAGGAGGGAGGAATAGTCGGTCTTTCAATGCAACAATTTATCATATAGTATGTTCTGTAGTAAATAATGCTATAAAGATAAATTGGATTATGAAGAAAGTAGTACTAATCGGGGCCAGCGGCTTCGTCGGTTCGGCTATTCTGAATGAAGCTTTGAACCGTGGATTCCATGTGACGGCGGTAGTTCGTCATCCTGAAAAGATCAAGATAGAGAATGAAAATCTGGAAGTGAAGAGAGCTGATGTTTCTTCATTGGATGAAGTCTGTAAGGTTTGTAAAGGTGCTGAGGCCGTGATCAGTGCTTTCAACCCGGGGTGGAATAATCCCGATATATACAAGGAAACCATTGAGGTTTATCTGACGATTATCGATGGTGTAAAAAAGGCTGGAGTTAATCGTTTTTTTGATGGTGGGTGGTGCCGGTTCACTGTTTATTGCTCCCGGCATCCGACTGGTCGATTCGGGAGAAGTTCCCGAAAAGATATTGCCTGGTGTGAGAGCCTTGAGTGATTTTTATCTTGATTTTCTGAAGAAAGAAAAAGAGGTTGACTGGGTTTTCTTCTCGCCGGCGGCAGATATGGCTCCTGGAGTACGTACAGGCAGATATCGCCTGGGGAAAGATGAGATGATTGTGGATATGGTAGGTAACAGTCATATATCTGTGGAAGATTATGCGGCTGCCATGATTGATGAGCTTGAGAAGTCGGAGCATCATCAGGAGCGTTTCACCATAGGGTACTGAGCGGACGGTATTTTTCAAGGAAATTGAGATATAGCTTTGCACATCCCCGGGCATCGGAAAGTACTTCGTGGTGTTTAAGTTCGATGCCTTCCCGTTCGCAACAGGCGCTTAGGTTGACCGGCTTGTATCCTAAAGAACGATAGATGCGGCAGGTACATTCCCAACGTTCCGGAAGCGATAACTCATCATAATCCAGTCCGTACATCCGCATGGTATTTTTCAGTACATTGCGGTCGAATTGTTCATTGTGCGCAACTACTACGTTGCCTTGTAAGCGCTTTTTGACTTCGGGATAGATGGCATGAAATCCCGGGAGTGACTCTGTCATTCCCGGCGTTATTCCATGTACAAGCATATTTGCACGCCAATATTCATTCTCCGGTGGTTGAATCAGGCTGTAATATTCGTCTGTAATCTCTCCGTCTGTAACGGTAACGATACCTACCGCACAAGCACTTTCCATATATCCTGTGGCGGTTTCAAAGTCAATGGCGGCAAATGATAAATTCATCAGATTCGATCGAGAACTGTTTTAATTAATGTATCGATGGTGTTCTTATAGCCTGTGTTCGCTTCTTTGATCAAGCGGTTAGCTATAACCATACAAACGGTCATGGCTTTGTGTCCCATCAGCTTGCTGAGGCCGGCAAGGGCGGAACTCTCCATTTCGAAGTTGGTTATCTTGTAACCTTTATATTCAAACTTTTCGATTTTATCATTCTGCTTAGGGTCCGCCAAGGGAACACGGAGTTCGCGTCCTTGCGGTCCGAAGAAACCACCGGCTGCAATAGTAACACCGCGCACCATATCTTCTTGGGCAATACGGTCTATTAATTCTGCATTGGCATCAATAACATAAGGTGCGGGAGCACACATGTTACCGGACCAGCCCATGTGATTCAGAAATGCCCGTTCAAAGGGAAGGTCACAAACAGCATTGCGTCCGGCATAGAAGTTCAACAGTCCGTCAAAGCCGATTGACTTTTCAGAACAGACGAATGTGCCGACCGGTGTGTTGGGTTGCAATCCTCCGCATGTACCGATGCGAACTAACTCTAAAGAGCGGAGATGCTCTTTTTCTTCCCGAGTCTGGAAGTCGATATTTGCCAAAGCATCCAGTTCATTGACCACGATATCGATATTGTCACAACCGATACCGGTAGAAACGACAGTTATCCGTTTGCCTTTGTAAGCTCCGGTAACCGTTTTAAATTCGCGGCTTTCCACTTCACATTCTTTATTTTCGAAGTGAGAAGCTACGAGTGCCACCCGTCCGGGATCACCTACCAATATTACTTTGTCTGCCAACCATTCCGGCTTTACATGTAAATGGAATACCGAACCGTCTTCGTTGATAATTAATTCGGAGGAAGGAAAATACTTTTTCATGTTATTGAAAGGTTTTAGTTTAATAAATATGTTCACCACAAACTACATGGATTAACCGCTTGTTTCCCGAAATTGTTCTCTCCGGCGGTTATACTGCTCTCTGTTGTTTGTGGTGAAATGCTTTCTCTAATCGCTCAACGGTTTACTGGTAGCTCCACCGATAGGTTTAGCTATGTTTTCACGCATTGATGTATCAGCTTGAATATTTTTCATTTTATAATAATCCATAATACCGAGATTTCCACTACGGAAAGCTTCAGCCATGGCCTTTGGAACTTCCGCTTCTGCCTGAATTACATTAGCACGGGCCTCTTCCGCTTTGGCTTTCATTTCTTGTTTCGGTCGTCCACAGCCATTGCGCGGCGTTCTTCCGCTTTTGCCTGCGCGATATTCTTGTCGGCATTTGCCTGGTCTATTTGCAGGGCAGCACCAATATTCTTACCTATATCAATATCAGCGATATCAATAGAGAGAATTTCAAATGCAGTACCGGCATCGAGTCCTTTGCGCAGCACTAGTTTTGATATGGAATCAGGATTCTCAAGTACTGACTTATGGTTTTCAGAGGAACCGATTGACGAAACGATACCTTCACCTACACGTGCCAGGATTGTATCTTCGCCGGCACCACCCACCAATTGGCGAATATTGGCACGTACCGTCACACGTGCTTTGGCTATCAGCTGGATACCGTCTTTCGCAACAGCTGTTACGGGTGGTGTGTCGATAACTTTAGGATTAACCGACATTTGCACGGCTTCGAAGACATCGCGACCTGCAAGATCAATTGCAGTAGCCATTTGGAATGGAAGTTCGATATTGGCCTTCGATGCAGATACCAATGCATGGACTACCCGTTCTACGTGTCCGCCTGCCAGATAGTGTGCTTCAAGTTCATCACGGGTGATGTTGCTCAGACCTGCTTTATGTGCTTCAATCATACCCGGTACGATGATGTATGGCGGAACATTACGGATACGCATCAGAAAAAGTTGTACCAAAGAGATATTAACTCCTGATACTTTGGCTGATAGCCATAGGAAAAAAGGTACATAATGAAAGAAAAGAACCAGGAAGATAATACCTCCCGCTATCAAGAAGATAGTCAGATACATAGGTTCGACATTCATAATTGTGCTTGATTTTAAGTGAATATTAGGATTTTAATTTTTCGACAAAGATTATTCCATCAGTGATCCGATTGACAACAATCGGAGTTTTTTCTATTCAGTAATCCGTCCATTGACTTGACTTCTATGATATTGCCATTGATTTCAGCATTGCCAATTTGAGCCAGTCGGGTAATCGTGATACCTGTATCGCCAACTTTTACTTTTTCGGCAGCGCTTCGGTCTATTTTGGATGTTATGTCTTTCTTCAATGCCAATTTATCCAAGGTTTTCGACCGCATGAACCAGACAAGCGAGCCGATACAGGCAATTCCCGATATAATAAGTGTTATAAACCCTGCACCTGTTCCCAGGTTAGCAAAAGCATAATAGTTTGCATAGATAATGCAGACCAAAGCTGAAATACCGGCGAGGCTGATACCCGGAATTACGAACAGTTCAACTAAAAAGAGTATTACTGCGGCGGCTATCAGTGCAATGATGATCAGTACATCCATAGTTTGTTATTTTAAGTTTTGTTTTTCTGCATTCCGGACTTCAATAGCCTGTTTATCCAGTTCTTCTGACATCTGAAGTACCCTCTTCTCAAGATCGCGGATAGCCGGTGCCATTTTACTTTGTTCGTCTTTATTAGACCGTGCGAATCCTTCACGCTGGCTCTTCAGTTTACCGGTTTGCTGGCGGTAATCTTTTTCCATCTGTTCATATTTCAGGTACAGTTGTTTGGCTTTTGGAGACTTGAAATCCGTTAAGTGATGGTAGGTAGAGTGGTCATCAATGATAAATTCAAAATCAAAGTTTTGTTCTACAGCCGGTTTATGGTTGATAACCGCTTCAAGTCGTTGACGGGCATCATCCACTATTTTAGAGTCTTTCCAAGTGCTCTCTAGAGAATGGAGCTGGGCTAGTTCAATCATTTTTTCCGGTTCCATAGCTTCGTAGTTGTAAGTTCGTTTAGAATCATTGGGTACGAATACGTAGATACAAACTTTATCTTCAGGTTGATACCTGTCAGAAGCAAACCATCCTAAATTATTATATTCATCAATGACATACATGTAGTCGTTATAAGGTGAGTTGAAAGGCATACCCACGTTTTCCGGTACCAGATAGGTATCAGTGTTTGTGTTATATCGGGTTACAAAAATGTCATATCCTCCCATGGAGCCATCACCATCCGAGGCATAATAAATGGTCACTCCATCCGACAGGACATACGGATAATTGGCATTTCCGGAGGCGTTGATACTTCCCGGAAGTGGTTTTCCCTGGCTCCACTCGTCCAGCATCTTGGTTTTAGACAGAATATTCAGACTTTCTTCTCCCTGCTCGCTGTAGTAAATACGGTTTCCGATTTCTGTTTCGTAAACCGTTCCCGGATGATAGCCTTTCGTCTTGAAATAGTCATTGTAAGTGAAGAGCTTTCCGGATTCTTCACTGATTTTATAAGCTTTGAGGAAATTGGCTTTGTCTATTACAAAACTGTCAATAACACATACGTCTTCCACCCCTTTCAGCATGCGAAGGTTTCCTTTAGCCTTTTCTAAAAGCTGCTCGGCTTCTTCTGTCGGTTTTTTGCGTTTAGACAAGTCTGCAATGTATTCTTCGTAGCAATCTACTGCATCTTGAAAGCGGTATAAATCATTATAAGTCTGAGCCAGATATAGCTGTCCGCTCGGAATACGTTTCTTTACTGCCGTCTCCAGGTATTTTAGGGCCTCGGCAGCATTACCTGTTTTGAGGCAACACACACCGTACCATAGGTTATAATTACCGTTTGCCGGTTGCGATTTTACATATTTTGAAAAACAGGTTTGGCTTCAGCGTATTGCCCTCTGCCATACATGCCTCTTGCTTGTTCCAAAGTTTGTGCCGATAGGCTTGTCAGGAGAAAGCATAATAGAAAGAATAGGATATTTTTTTTCTTCATAAATGGTCTTGGGTTATTATTCAGAAGTTCAAAAATACAAATTAATTGGAAATAAACCTTTTTTCTCTTCTTCTATTATGTTAATTCTTCTTTAAATCATTCTTTTCTCTTACTTTTGCAGCCGATTTTTCAAAAGAGTTATGGCACAGTTTACGGAAGAAGAGAAAACCATTCGGCGTATCGAAAAGCGTTTTAACAAAGGTATGGTTCAATATGGGTTGATTGAAGAGGGTGACAAAGTGCTTGTTGGCCTTTCAGGAGGAAAAGATTCCCTGGCATTAGTCGAATTGCTGGGTAAACGTTCGCATATTTTCAAACCTCGTTTTTCGGTGGTAGCTGTACATGTGGTTATGAAGAATATTCCATACCAGAGTGATTGGGATTACCTCCGTGAACATGCTGAAAAGAATGGTGTTCCTTTAGTTGTCTACGAGACTTCTTTCGACCCTTCTACCGATACGCGTAAATCACCTTGTTTTCTCTGTTCATGGAACCGGAGGAAAGCTCTGTTTACTGTTGCTAAAGAGCAGGGTTGCAATAAAATAGCTCTTGGACACCATATGGACGATATTTTGGAAACTTTATTAATGAACATTACCTATCAGGGTGCATTCAGTACAATGCCACCACGTTTGGTAATGAACAAATTTGATATGACCATTATTCGCCCGATGTGCCTGGTGCATGAAGCGGATTTGTTGGAGTTGGCGCAAATACGGGGATATCGCAAACAAGTGAAAAATTGTCCTTATGAATCCCAATCGAGCCGTAGCGATATGAAGGGGATACTCCGACAATTGGAAAAGATGAATCCGGAGGCTCGGTACAGTCTGTGGGGGAGCATGACAAATGTACAGGAAGAATTGTTACCCAAAGAAGTGGAGTTTTAATTTTGAATGAAATATGAAAGGTATTTATGCTATTTCGTTGTTGGTCGTTTCCAACATTTTTATGACATTTGCCTGGTACGGGCATTTGAAGCTACAGGAAACAAAAATAATCAGTAATTGGCCTTTGTATGGCGTGGTTTTGTTTTCATGGGTGATTGCGTTGGCTGAGTATTCTTGTCAGGTTCCTGCCAACCGGCTGGGGTTCAGCGGAAACGGAGGGCCGTTTTCATTGATGCAACTTAAAATTATCCAAGAGGTGATCACACTGATTATATTTACCGTTTTTTCTACCTTATTATTTAAAGGGGAGTCACTGCATTGGAATCATGTGGCAGCTTTTGTCTGCTTGATAGCAGCGGTATATTTCGTGTTTATGAGGTAGGCGGTTTGTGCCGGTATGGGGTGTCAAAAGCATTTGGTTTGATATGCAGATAGATGTATTTGTTATCTTATCCGTTTATACCATTTAAAGCGGTTTGTTTTTCTTAGTATCTCTAGTGAAAATGGTAGGGAGCTTATCTTGGACCACATGCCCGGGTATGTGGGTTCGTGAACCTGCGTACCCGAGTTGAGATAAAGATGCTTTAAAAAGAGATAATATGCTTATTGATAATGCGTTATTCTTGCTTCGGAATCAACTTGCTTTTTTGGTAATTTCTGTGCCGGTCATTCTGAATACCTGCTCCCATGGGGCCGGTTATGGGAGCAGGTATTCACGCTATTTGTCAAGATATTGCTTCATGTTTTTTGTAAAATAGCTTTTCACCTCCCCTTTTTCATCACTGTAGATAAAATAAGCACCTATGTTGGGGTGTGATTTTGTAAAAGCTTCCGCTTCATCCAGCCCCATTACCATAAAAGCTGTGGCTAATGCGTCGGCAGTCATACAATCGTCGGCAACTACGGTTGCTGAAAGAATATTATGTTGAACCGGATATCCGGTACGTGGGTCGATGGTGTGGGCATACTTCTTGCCATCTTTGTAGTAAAAGTTGCGATAGTTTCCGGAAGTTGCTATACCTACATTGGTCAGTTTTAATGTTGTTTGTATCTCTTGGTTAAGCGACAAGGAATCGTCTACAGGCTTGTTTATGCCGATTCTCCATGCTTCCTCTTTGGGATTCACCCCTTTTACCACCAGTTCCGCCACCTATATCTACCATATAGTTTTTGATACCTTTGCTATCCAAATACCGGGCTACTACATCTACGGAATATCCTTTGGCTACAGCACTACAACTTAGCATCACCCGAGGGTCTTCTTTGATCACTTTGCCGTTTTCCAGTTTAACTTTTTGGTATCCTGTGATTTGGAAGTAGACTATCTATCATGATCGAGTCGGGAAGGCTCCTTTTTTGAAACCGAATCCCCAGGCATTGGCTAATGGAGCTACTGTGATATCGAAAGCTCCGCGAGTTTCGGCTGAGATCTCCATAGATCGGTTAAAACAGGTTTGGAAGAAAGTGTCTGTGACGATTTCTTCATTACGATTAACACGGGTAATGACAGATGTATCATTGAATGGAGAAAGTGAACCGTCGAATTTTTTTAATTTCGGCATCGATCTCCGCTTTCAGATTGCCGTCATATTGATAGGTAATATTATATACTGTGCCGAATACAAGCCCATTGATACTGTTGTAAGGTATTTGTTTATTTCGTTGGGCTAGTATCCAAATTGTTCCCAACAGCAGGATAGCCAGCCAAATGAAGCTTTTTCTTGTTTTCTTTTCCATAATAAGTAAAAAGTAAGTAAGCAACAAATCTGTTTATGATTACACAGCCTTTTGTTGTTTGAGGTTGATAGCTAATTATTAAAAAATAAGTGTTCGATTAATATTTTCGTTCCAATAAGGATCAGTATGATTCCTCCCCATAATTCAGCACGAAGTTTTCTGGCAATGCCGCATCCGAAGCGAATGCCGAAGATTAATCCTATAAGGGACATAAAAAAGAAACAAATCCGATGATTCCTGCCGGGTAAAGGATAGACGAACAGCTTTTGATACCCAGAAAAGCAAAGGATACTCCTACGGCCAATGCATCAATGCTGGTTGCAACGGCCATTGTTATCACTACTTTCAGGCTTGCAGGGTTAAATCTTTGGCAGCAATCTTCTTCTTTAAAAGATTCTTTGATCATTCGTCCGCCTAGAAAGGCCAGAATAGCAAAGGCAATCCAGTGATCGACCGATTCGATAAGGTGGCTGAATGTGCTTGCTCCTAACCACCCCAATAAAGGCATTATAGCCTGGAAAAGTCCGAAAAAAAATGCCATGATGAGCATAGGCCGCCATTGAATACGCCTTAAAATAATACCACTTGCAATAGAGACAGCGAGGCAATCCATCGACTAAACCAATTGCAAGTAGCCAAATCTCTAATCCTGTCATGTCGTTAAAATGGTAATTTATAAATCAGTGTATATGTGATACCTATGTTTGAGGAGTCATATTCACCAAAACCCGGTACATACCATGGATTTCCATGTTCGCTGATCGAGCTCGCTGTTTTAAATTTAAAGCGTAAGGTCCATCCCATATAGAAGCTTTTATAGATTTGAACATTGACTCCGGCCACCAGCTCAAGCCATTGCATGTTAGATTTCAGTCCGTTGTAATGATAAGGTACGCTTCCTCCCCAAATGCCGTCTATCAATCCGGGATTAGCCATACTGCCTCCATAAATAGGGTCAGAAAAAGGTGTACTTGAGATGTCGTACTTGAAACTGCTAAATCCATAACGTAGTCCTACATACAAATATTCTTTAACAACATTATAGTCAGCCCCAACGCGAAAATAAGGAGCGGCACTTTTATAATGGATACCGGTATCACTCCAGGTATCTGTTTGTCCGAAACCGATTTCTACTGTAGGAATAAATTTCTTTTTTAAGTTTACTCTCACATTTACCTCAGAACTTAGAAAATCTCCTCCGAGTAGTTTACTGCCCAACCCGAATAAGTCCACACCGACATACGTCCCATTGTAAAAGGGAATCGTATCCGCTTTTATTTCCTCTTTTGCTTTCTGCTTGACAGCAGGACGTGCACCGGGTCTTTGCTGTTGTGCTTGGAGCGGAAGGCTGAATATGAGGCACAGCAGGCTAACGATTGTAGCGGTAGAATATTTTGAGATTTTCTGTTCCATTAATGTTAGCTGCATTTGATTTGATATATAGAGAGTCTATGCTATGATATTTCTTTTTATTGGTTTCCGTATAATCAATCGGATGAATACTGATGATATTTTGTTTCATACTGTATCCGCAATCCATCGACTGAAAGTAAGGAGTATTGTTTGCAGGATCACCATTGTATCTCTTAACAACCGGGTGTAATGAAACACAAGAATAGTCGAGTCACTTGTATAGCGTAGTGGGAGAGCGATATCATGTACCTTTTTCTGGTTATTGATGATTATTGAATCAGTTCCGAATGCTGTCACACTCAATGAATCGAGGGTGTCATTCAGTACAGCCTTGGTTTCCGGATTGATGGTATACATTTTGGCGTAGACCATCGGGCGTCCGGTCATGGAGCAATCACTCTCTTCCGAGCAAGCCGAAAGGATGGCCCCCGTTAGTGGATAGGCTACCATCAGGAAGAGTACCAGTTTTATTAATTTTTCATCGTACAGGTTTCATTAATCGTTCGTTATATTATTTTTTCTATCTGATAATTATTGCGTTCCGGGGCGTTGCGTGAAATCAGTTCGCCAAGAAATCCTGCCAAAAAGAGTTGTGTTCCAATAATCATGGCAGTCAACGACAGATAGAAATAGGGAGAATCTGTTACCAGCCGATAAGGCATACCGTGATTCATACTATATAATTTACTGGCTCCGACAATAACCACTGAAATAAATCCCAGTATAAACATCAATGAGCCTAATAAACCGAAAAAGTGCATTGGTTTAATTCCAAACTTTGAGAGGAACCAAAGAGAGATTAAATCGAGATATCCGTTAAAGAAGCGATTCCATCCTCCAAATTTAGTTTTTCCGAATTTACGTGCTTGATGGTGCACCACCTTTTCGCCTATTTTCTGGAATCCGGCATTCTTAGCCAGATACGGGATGTAGCGATGCATCTCTCCGTATACTTCGATGTTTTTTACAACAGCTTTGCGATAAGCTTTCAATCCGCAATTAAAGTCGTGCAGATTATGAATCCCTGAAACTTTACGTGCCGTGGCATTAAATAGTTTGGTAGGTAGAGTTTTCGACAGCGGGTCGTATCTTTTCTGTTTATAGCCTGAAACAAGGTCATATCCGTCTTCAGTAATCATACGGTATAATTCCGGTATTTCATCGGGACTATCCTGTAGGTCGGCATCCATCGTGATCACCACATTTCCTTCGGCACGTTCAAAGCCACAGTACAGAGCCGGGGATTTTCCGTAGTTTCGTCGGAATTTGATCCCTTTCACAGTGGACGACTGTTTCTGAAGCTCTTCGATAATTTCCCAAGAACGGTCGGTACTACCATCATTTACAAAGATAACTTCGTATGAAAAGCCATTGGCCTTCATCACTCTTTCAATCCAGGCAAAAAGCTCCGGAATGGATTCTTCTTCATTGAACAATGGTACGACAACAGATATATCCATTTTACTTATAAATTAGATATTACAAACTATAGAGGTTGCACCTCCGGTGATTTGGGCTTTCTCATCACAAACAAGGCAGTGGGGACAGCCAATATGCTGCCATAGAACACATTCTGTGACATCAGTTGCATAGTAATGTCTATCGGTGTCAATCTACTGATCATTTCCATCACTTCTTTCAGTTGGCTGATGTACCCTTCTATTCCCGGTACTTCTTTATTGGTCAGTTCGTCAAACATTCCCATGTAAGTGTTTACAATGAAACCATGGTCGATGAACCGGAAATAAATGTAGTGGGCCACTGCCGTGAGGAGTGCCGCAAACATATACATAAAAACGATGAATACCCATGCTTGCAGGAAGCGGATCGAGCCGCCACATACTTTGTCACGATAGGTACGTGCATAATAATATCCCATGAACGGAACTCCTAAAGTAAGCCCGAAAAACAGGAATAAAAGAAACGGAATGGACAATCCCAATGGGAATAGAATGAACTTAAGTATCCAGTATACTCCCATATAGGTGCCAAAATGCATGGCATATTTTTGTAAGTTACTTCTGCTTTCTGTCATTTTATTAATAAATAGCGCACAAAGGTACAAATAATCTCGGTTGGTAGGGGAAATATGGTTGTTAAAGTTAATAAAGCTACAAAAGTTACTGTCTGAATATTTTTTTTATTGATTTTAATTTGATTGAAATGTAGTCGGTTAGTTGTTGGCTGGTGAAAAAAGTTTCTTGCACCTATTGCAGAATCAATAAAAATGTCTACCTTTGCAACCGCAAAACGGGTAAGTCCTATACGGCCAGCTCCCTTCGAATCCTCCAGGGCTTGATCGCAGCAAAGGTAGTTGGTTGTAGCGGCGCGATATAGTAAGCTTACCCACCCGCCTCTTTAGCTCAGTTGGCCAGAGCACGTGATTTGTAATCTCGGGGTCGTTGGTTCGAATCCGACAAGAGGCTCAAAAGAAGGATGTCAATCCGGATAAAAAAGCATTCAGATAGTTGTCTGAATGCTTTTTTTGTTATCTGTTCCTGTATAATTTTATAAAGATTCCCAAAGTTGCCAGAATGATTAGTAAGGTAAGCCCGAATGCCCAATAGTTGATAACTCGTGATTCTGCGGTAAGTACATAATTCCCAGTCAGAAGGCGGAGACCGTCTATTTTCCATACCATTATATTATTGGTTGAAAGACAGGCGTTGGAAGAAAGAAGTGTGCCGGGCATTGTCAACTCAAATTGTATAGCATGATAGAATACTTCAGCAATCTTGATTTTCTGTTCGCACATATTGTCCATTGCCTTTGCATGGGCTTTATAAAGTTCCAAGTAATAGTTTGTTTGACCGACTTTATCAAAAAGCGCACAGACATCATCTATTCCTGCGTCTCCACAACTGTCTTTCCCTGACAGGTGATTGGTATAGACTGTTTCTTTGAGTTCGTTCAGGCGGTTTACGTAGACCGTGTCACCTTTTTGTGAGGTAAATTGGCGAAGGACTTCCCAAATAACTTCGTATTGGCTGCGATTGTACCATTCTCCGAATTTAGCTTCGAGTTTATCTAGTTTGTCGTTTTGTTCGATGCCGTTCATACCGCTAAAGGCAGCGTTGTCTCCACGAAACCAGATTATTTGTTCTTCTTTATTCAGATATTTGTCAAGAGGGACCGGTCCTTTGTCCGGAAGTTCTTTATAAGTAGCGGTATATATATAATAGGTATAAAACCATTTGAAACATTTCTTTAACTGCTCCGTAGGTATTGCCAAAGAGCTCATCTGTTCTTTTCCATTGGAGATAGAGAAATATTCTCCATTTATCAGGGGAATATTCCGGCAGGCTTTTACATTCAGTTTTTCTTCTTCTCCCCAGAAATTAAATTTGAGGGTGGAGTCCAGATTTACTATCTGCCAGTCGGTATCCAATTGAAACAGAAATGGGTTATGTGTCTTATTTCCTGCAATGAAAGCGGAATCACCTCGTGCATAGACCTCTCTATGCATACTTCCATTGGTGTCTATCCGTGAAGTCATTCTATAATAAGTACTACACGAAGTCATACCCAGTGACAGTAACAGTAGTAATGTTGCGATTGAATGATTAGTTTTCATACTCTGTTTATCTTAATTGGTTTTCTTTTATAATTTGAAGTATTCGCGTCTGCCGGAGCTTCCGGTGCTGCGTGTATTGAGAGGATAGGTAGGTACTTTTCTCCAAGAGTTGCATTTCTTCCCAGTTCTCCGGTAAGGGAAATGAAGTGCCGTTTGGCTGATAGACATATCCATTTTGCGTTTCTGCTTCGGAAGGGGAGGGAGGAAAACAAGCATCGTTTATAAATAAAAAGAGCAATAACGTTGCTGCGGTTCCTGATATCCAAGCACCAACGAGATATCTTATCTTTTCTTTTTAGGAGCGTTATCGGTTATCTTATTCAGAACAGCCGCTGTTAGTTCTTCTGGATTTTCTAATATGGGTTGTCTGTTTTTGATTTCCGTCAACCATTCTTCGTACTTTTTATCTTCTTGTTTCATAAGTCGGGATCTATTTGATTCATTTTATTACGTATATTCTTTCGGGCAAGATATAGAGTGCTTTTTATCTTCTCAGGTGATAGGCCTGTGATAGTTTGCACTTCTATGACTTCCAGTTCTTCTACATCACGCAGCATGAAAACAAGTTTCTGCTGGGGAGGAAGTTCGTTGGTATAGCGCAATATCAATTCTTTCAGTTGCCTGTTGGATAGAGATATTTCAATATTGTCGTCCGATGCGAGGTTGATAGAATCAGAAAAGGCGAACTCGTTGTTCAAAGACGAATGGCGAAGTGAACGTAAACGGTCATAACACGCGTTGCAGGTGATTTTATAAAGCCAGGTAGAAAAGCGATTCTTCCGATTATATGTTTTCAAGGATAGCCAGACTTTTACAAATGTCTCCTGTGTTATGTCCCTGGCTTCGTCTTCGTCACAAAGCAACCGGAAGGCAAGCCTGAATACCATTGGCTGAAATTCGGTGACCAACTGGGCAAATGCTGCTGTGTCTTTCCGTTGGCTCCGGTCTACCAGTTCCAGTGTCTTTTCCTGATTTATCATTGTTTATTCATTCTTGTTTATTATATGATACGCATGAAAATGTTTCTGGTCGTTTGCGAATCATCAAATATATAAAAAAGAGATAGCTTTTAAAACCTATCCTCTTTATTTATAAAGTAAAAAGTATGCTTACTTGATTCTCTTATATCCATATACGGCCAAGTCACCCAATTCTTCTTCGATACGAAGCAACTGATTGTATTTAGCCATACGGTCTGAGCGGCTCAAAGAACCGGTCTTGATTTGTCCGCTGTTAGTAGCTACTGCGATGTCGGCGATCGTTGCGTCTTCTGTTTCACCGGAACGGTGAGAAGTAACAGTTGTATATCCGTGGCGGTGAGCCATTTCGATAGCGTTCAATGTTTCCGTTAGCGAACCGATTTGGTTTACTTTAATCAGGATAGAGTTGGCGCAGCCTTTTTCAATACCCATTGCTAGGAAGTCGACATTCGTTACAAACAAGTCGTCACCTACCAGTTGGCAACGGTTGCCGATACGTTCGGTAAGTTTCTTCCAGCCGTTCCAGTCGTTCTCACTCATACCGTCTTCAATAGAGTCGATAGGATATTTATTGATCAGTTCTTCCAGGTAGTCGATCTGTTCTTCAGCAGTACGCTTTTTGCCTTTTGCACCTTCAAACTTGGTGTAATCATAGATGCCGTCATGATAAAATTCGGAAGAAGCACAGTCCATACCAATCATAACGTCTTTGCCCGGTTCGTATCCTGCAGCTTTTATAGCGGCTAGAATTGAATTCAGAGCATCTTCCGTACCTTCCAAGTTGGGGGCGAAACCACCTTCGTCGCCTACGGCAGTGCTAAGACCGCGGTCTTTTAATACTTTCTTCAATGCATGGAATACTTCGGCACCCATTCTTAATCCTTCTCTGAAAGAAGGAGCGCCTACGGGACGAATCATAAATTCCTGAAATGCGATAGGAGCATCGCTATGTGAACCGCCGTTGATGATATTCATCATCGGTACAGGCATTACGTAAGTATTTGTTCCGCCGATATAACGGTATAGAGGAAGGTCGAGATAACTAGCGGCAGCTTTGGCTACGGCAAGAGACACACCGAGGATAGCGTTGGCACCTAAATTAGATTTAGTCTTGGTACCATCCAATACCAACATTGCGTAGTCGATTCCTCTCTGGTTGAGTGAAGACATACCGATTAGTTTCGGAGCGATGATTTTATTTACATTGTCAACCGCTTTTTGTACTCCTTTTCCACCGTAACGTTGTTTATCACCGTCACGAAGTTCCAATGCTTCGTGTTCACCTGTGGAAGCACCCGACGGCACGGATGCGCGTCCCATAATGCCTGATTCCAATACTACGTCAACTTCTACTGTGGGGTTACCTCTTGAATCGAGAATTTCTCGAGCTACAATTTTTTCAATTTTCATCGTTTCTATTGTTTTTGAATAAGATTTCTGCAAAAGTACGGACTTGACAGAGAGTGAGAAATCACTATAAATAGGTATTCTTTTTGGCCCTATTCCCTATATGTCGTTAGTCCGATCTTATAATATAACAACGGGACGATGTTTTTTGTTTGAATGCAGGCGAATGAAATTTGAAGGATTTTAGTCTTCGATAATAACACCCAGCAAAGGAAGTAAATCCATAGCTTGTAAGGACGTGATAATAGCTCCTTTTAGGTCACTGGTATTAAGTGTTATACTGCTGATGCGGGAGGTGCGTAGGTCTATTCCCCGGAGTGGGGCGTGTGAGAAGTCGGCTTCCACCAAATCGCAACTATCAAAAGCGACGGAAGAAAAGCGGCAGTCATTGAAACTCCCGTTTCTGAACAGGCAGTGCGCAAAACGTACCTGGTTCATTTTACTCATTGCCAGATTGATGTATCCGGCATTGCACTCGTGTAGCAGAATATGATTCAAAGTGGTTTCCGAAAAATTAAGTTCCCAGCAACTTACAGAAAATAAATTCTACTCGGTACAAAGAGCTTTCTGCAAAAGAGATATTGGATAGGTCGCAGTTCTCGAACCGGACATCTGTCAGTTGGGATGAATGGAATTTGCATTCGCTGAATATCTGATTTTGGAAAGTACAGTTCTTGAAACTTTTATAGGACTTGTTGATTCCTTCTTCTTTTCCTTTGCTAAATAAAAGATCGGAGACTGTTTCTTCCTTGTCAAGCCATTCTTGTAAAGTGCTTGCGCTGGTTTCTTGTTCTTCCATTATCGGAGAAACTACACGGACGGGTTTAGCTGTATTTCTTTTTGTCATGTTGCAAAGGTTCCTTTTTTATAATTGTTTTCCTAAATAACCGCCTGCCACTACAGCTGTCAGTCCTATTGCTATACTTAATAGGGTGTAGGTAATGAATGTACCGTAAAATTCTCCTTTTAACAGCCCTATGCCGTCACTGGAGAAAGTAGAGAAGGTGGTAAATCCTCCGCATAATCCTGTTGTCAGAAAAAGGCGAACTTCGAAAGGAAGGTGGAACCGTTCGGAAAGAGCGTAAAATAGTCCGATGAGAAAACTACCGAAGATATTGACCGTGAAAGTAGCCCACGGAAAATTGTAGGGAACAATCCGTTCGTGCATAAGTAGCTGTATGCAATAACGCAATGCGCTACCGGTGCCGCCACCAAGAAAAATATAGATAATTTCTTTACTCATTTGGTTTTAGATATTTGTATCAGAGTTGGTGTAACTCTTTGGAAAAATAAAATAATTGTGTGCAAATATAGGAAGAATGTGTAATATACGTGTATAGTCAATCTGTTTTATTCGGCATAGCTACTGTGCTTTTCTCTCTTTACTTTCATTATTCGTTTTGTAATTAGTGTTTTATGTGATTGGATATATATTATGGAGAACATTATTGCAGTACATCGGTTGATAAGAAAGTAACAAAATAATAATTTAAAACATTCAGGTGAAAAAGATTGTTTTTTTAATCTCCATATTTTAATAAATATTAGTTGTTGCTCCGCAAAGAAAACTAAAACTTTGCGGAGTTCTTTTTTTATTAGACGGATTCTTTTTTGTACTTTTGCACATCTTTTTTAAAAACATCATCAATAAAGAGAACGACATGGGGAGGTTTTTTCGGAACAGTCTCACAAGTGAGCTGCGTGACTGATTTATTCTACGGTACAGATTATAATTCACATTTGGGGACGAAACGGGGTGGACTTGCTACCTATAGTGAAGAGCGAGGTTTCATCCGGTCAATCCACAATCTGGAAAGTACTTATTTCCGTACTAAATTTGAAGATGAACTGGATAAGTTCAAAGGAAATGCCGGAATCGGTATTATTAGTGATACAGACGCGCAGCCTATTATTATTAATTCTCACCTCGGACGCTTTGCCATTGTTACTGTCGACAAAAATCACCAATATTAAAGAATTGGAAGATGAGCTTCTCTCGCAGAATATGCATTTCGCCGAACTTAGTTCAAGCAACACCAATCAGACGGAACTTATTGCATTACTTATCATACAAGGCAAAACTTTTGTCGAGGGTATCGAAAATGTATTCAAGCATATCAAAGGTTCTTGTTCCATGCTTCTGTTGACGGAAGACGGAAGTATTATTGCTGCCCGTGACCAGTGGGGACGTACTCCCGTAGTGATCGGAAAGAAAGAGGGTGCGTATGCTGCAACCAGTGAATCATCCAGTTTTCCGAATCTGGATTATGAGATTGACCGATATCTGGGTCCGGGCGAAATTGTACGTCTGTACAACGATCATGTTGTACAACTACGTAAGCCGGGTGAAGGTATGCAGATTTGTTCGTTCTTGTGGGTGTATTATGGTTTCCCGACTTCCTGTTATGAAGGGAAGAATGTTGAGGAAGTACGTTTCACGAGTGGCTTGAAAATGGGACAAATGGATAAATCGGAAGTAGACTGTGCTTGTGGCATTCCTGATTCGGGAGTCGGCATGGCATTAGGATATGCAGAAGGCAAGGGAGTCCCTTATCATCGGGCTATTTCGAAATATACACCGACATGGCCTCGTAGTTTTACACCGAGCAATCAGGAGATGCGTTCTCTTGTAGCGAAGATGAAACTGATTCCGAATCGTGCCATGCTCCAAGGCAAACGTTTGTTGTTTTGTGACGATTCAATCGTTCGTGGAACTCAGTTACGTGATAATGTGAAGATTCTGTATGATTATGGAGCAAAAGAGGTACATATGCGTATTGCTTGTCCTCCGTTGATTTATGCTTGTCCGTTTGTCGGATTCTCAGCTTCCAAGAATGCGTTGGAGTTGATTACCGCCGTATTATAAAGGAATTGGAAGGTGACGAAAGATAAGAATCTGGGAGAAATATGCTACCACCGGCTCTCCTGAATATGAGAAGATGGTTAGCATTATTGCCGAACGCTTCGGTCTGACTTCTTTGAAATTTAATACTCTACGAAACATTGATTGAAGCTATCGGATTGACCGAAATGTAAAGTGTGTACACACTGCTTTGATGGTAGTAGCCTAACTTTAAAAGATATTATACGAATAAAAAAGAGCCGTGAATTGTCTTTGTAATTCACGGCTCTTTTTTACCTTTACGGCACTATAAACTATCAAATTGTAAATTGTAATTAATAACTTGTAATTAAATAACATGACTTTAGTAGACAGATTCTTAAAGTACGTAAGCTTCGATACACAATCTGATGAATCGACAGGGATTACCCCCAGTACTCCGAAGCAAATGGTATTTGCTGAATATTTGAAAACAGAGTTGGAATCTTTAGGCCTGGAGGATATTACTCTGGATGAGCATGGCTATCTTTTTGCCACGCTTCCTGCCAATATAGATAAGGATGTACCCACAATCGGATTTATTGCCCACATGGATACAAGTCCTGATATGAGTGGTAAAGATGTGACTCCGCGTATTGTAGAAAAGTACGATGGTTCGGATATCATGCTTTGTGCCGAAGATAATATAATTCTTTCTCCCGTTCAATTTCCCGAATTGCTTGATCATAAAGGAGAGGACCTGATTGTTACCACGGAAAAACATTGTTGGGTGCAGATGATAAAGCTGGGATCGCCGAAATAGTATCGGCTGTTGTTTACTTTGAAAGAACATCCTGAGATCAAACACGGGAAGATTCGCATCGGCTTTAATCCGGACGAAGAAATTGGTGAAGGCGCTCATAAATTTGATGTGGAGAAGTTCGGTTGTGAATGGGGATATACAATGGACGGAGGTGAAGTAGGAGAGTTAGAGTTTGAAAACTTTAATGCTGCTGCTGCCAAGATTCTTTTTAAGGGACGCAATGTACATCCGGGGTACGCCAAAAATAAGATGATTAACTCGATCTATCTTGCCAATCAGTTTATCACTCTGTTGCCTTCTATAGAAAGACCGGAACATACGACAGGCTACGAGGGATTCTATCATTTGATCGGTATTCAGGGCGAAGTGGAGCAATGCACTGTTTCTTATATTATTCGTGACCATGACCGGGCTAAATTCGAAGAACGTAAGAAAGAGATAGAACGCCTGGTTGCCCGGATGAATACTGAATATGGTGAAGGCACTGTAACTCTTGAATTGCGCGACCAATATTATAATATGCGTGAAAAGATAGAACCGGTAATGCACATTATTGACATCGCTTTTGCTGCTATGGAAGCCGTAGGCGTGAAACCGAATGTGAAGCCAATTCGTGGAGGTACGGACGGTGCGCAGCTTTCTTTCAAAGGTCTGCCATGTCCGAATATCTTTGCCGGTGGTCTGAATTTTCACGGACGTTATGAGTTTGTTCCTATTCAGAATATGGAAAAGGCGATGAACGTTATTGTGAAGATCGCCGAGCTGGTAGCTTCCAGATGATTTTCAATTACGGATATACCTGATATATAAACTTAATACTTAATACTTAAAAACTGAGATTCATGAAAACCACTCCGTTTACAGAGAAACATATAGCACTAGGTGCTAAAATGCACGAGTTTGCCGGTTATAATATGCCGATAGAATACTCCGGCATCATTGATGAACATCTGACTGTTTGCAATTCAGTCGGTGTGTTTGATGTATCCCACATGGGAGAATTTTGGGTGAAAGGTCCCCATGCTTTGGACTTTCTGCAGAAAGTGACTTCCAATAACATAGCTGCCCTCACACCGGGGAAAGTACAGTATACCTGCTTCCCAAATGAAAATGGAGGCATTGTGGACGACCTTCTGGTCTATCATTATGAGCCGGAGAAATACCTGCTTGTCGTGAATGCGTCGAACATTGAGAAAGACTGGAACTGGTGTGTCAGTCATAACACAGTGAGTGCGGAATTGGAAAATGCATCCGACCATATGGCACAGCTTGCTATTCAGGGACCGAAGGCTATGGAAGTTTTGCAACATGGCACAAACTGGTGGTGGATGGCTTTCTCGCTTCTTTTCGGCATATTTGCACAGGTATTTCGTGGTTGGCGTTGGCGCCAGACGCTGGAGCCTTTGGGAGCATTTCCCCGAAGAAGGGATTGTGTTGATGCCATTTTCATTTCGTATGCAGCTAGTTTGGTTGTACCGAGGGTAGGTGAGGTGAGTCGTTGCGGGGTACTTGCTAAGTATGACAACGTTTCTTTTGCTAAATCTTTAGGGACTGTGGTTACCGAACGTCTGGTAGATACTGTGACTATTCTTTTGATTACCGGCGTTACGGTTCTATTGCAAATGCCTGTGTTTGTTACCTTCCTTGAGCAAACCGGAACGAAAATCCCCTCATTCATGCATTTACTTACTTCTGTCTGGTTTTACATTATTTTATTTTGTACAATCGGAGTTATTGTACTTCTCTACTATTTGATTCGTACGCTTTCTTTCTTTGAGAAAGTGAAAGGAGTTGTGCTTAATGTTTGTGAAGGAATTATGTCACTGCGTAATGTGAAGAATCTTCCGCTTTTTCTACTCTATAGTTTTTTGATATGGCTTAGCTATTTCCTGCATTTTTATTTCACTTTTTATTGTTTTGCTTTTACGGCACATTTGGGCTTACTTGCTGCATTGGTTATGTTTGTTGGAGGTACCTTTGCTGTAATTGTGCCTACTCCGAATGGAGCCGGTCCATGGCATTTTGCCGTTATTACCATGATGATGCTTTACGGGGTAAATGCGACGGATGCAGGGATTTTTGCACTAATTGTTCATGGCATCCAGACTCTACTGGTTATTTTATTGGGGGTTTATGGATTGGTGACTATTTCTTTTTTTACACCGGAAGTGACGGGGCGGATTAAATATTGTATGTACCGAAAGATATATATTTAATCTCTGAATCCGCTTTTTGAACTTTTTTTATTTGAATTTCTTCCGGTAATTCTTTCTTTTCCATTCTTTTTAGTAGCTTTGACCTGTAGAAATTGATTTAAAACCTATAAATAATTCATTTATGAGCACAATTCTTGATTTAGCTCCACAAAATGTATGGAAGCACTTTTATTCTTTGACACAGATTCCCCGCCCATCGGGACATATGGAAAAATTACCGAATTTCTGGTAAACTTCGGTAATAGTCTTGGATTGAAAACTTTTGTGGATGATGCCGGTAATGTGATTATCCGTAAACCCGCCACTCCGGGGATGGAGAATCGTAAAGGAGTTATCCTTCAGGCACATATGGATATGGTTCCGCAGAAAAATAACGATACAGTTCACGATTTTGAGAAAGATCCGATCGAAACTTATATAGATGGTGAATGGGTAAAAGCGAAAGGTACTACATTGGGGGCCGATAATGGTTTGGGTGTAGCTGCTATCATGGCTGTTCTTGAAGATCAGAATCTAAAACACGGGCCATTGGAGGCTTTGATTACGAAAGATGAAGAAACGGGTATGTATGGTGCTTTTGGCTTAAAACCGGGTACGGTGAATGGCGAAATATTGCTTAATCTTGATTCTGAAGATGAAGGTGAACTTTATATTGGCTGTGCCGGTGGTATGGATGTAACTGCTTCTCTTGAATATAAGGAAGTTGCTCCGGAAGAAGGTGATATCGCTATTAGAGTGAATCTGAAAGGTCTTCGTGGAGGACATTCCGGATTGGAGATTAATCAGGGACGTGCCAATGCCAACAAATTGTTGGTACGTTTTATACGTGAGGCAGTAGTAACTTATGAAGCCCGCCTGGCAAGCTGGGAAGGCGGAAATATGCGGAATGCCATACCTCGCGAGGCACATGCTGTAGTGACTATTCCTGCTGAAAATGAAGAAGAATTGTTGGCTTTGGTGAAATATTGTGAAGATCTTTTCAATGAAGAGTTCAAAGCGATCGAAACTCCTATCAGCTTTACTGCAGAACGGGTAGAATTACCTGCAGGAGAAGTTCCTGAAGAAATCCAGGATAATCTGATCGATGCTATTTTTGCTTGCCAGAATGGTGTGATGCGTATGATTCCTACTATTCCCGATACCGTGGAAACCTCTTCAAATTTAGCTATCATCAATATTGGTGAAGGTAAAGCCTCTTTCAAAATCCTTGCGCGCAGTTCCAGTGACAGTATGAAGGAATGTCTGACTACCAGTTTGGAATGTTGTTTTTCTATGGCAGGTATGAAGGTAGAGATGACCGGAGGCTATTCCGGATGGCAACCCGATATTAATTCTCCGATTTTACATGCTATGAAGGAATCTTACAAGAAGCAGTTTGGTACAGAACCGGCAGTGAAAGTAATTCATGCCGGATTGGAATGTGGTATCATCGGAGCTATTATTCCTGGGTTGGATATGATTTCATTTGGGCCAACACTACGCTCTCCGCATTCTCCCGATGAAAGAGCTTTGATTCCGACAGTTCAAAAATTCTATGACTTTTTAATTGCTACTTTGGAGCAGACTCCAATGAAATAAATAAATTCCATTGATAGTGAAAAGAGGTAAGCGTGGTGTAAACGCTTTCCTCTTTTCTTTTTAGTGTCTTTTCTACTTTTGAAAACTATCTTTTTTCCTGTCTACTTTATGACGGCCTGTCATTCGGATGTGAGATATTGTCAGTTGCAGCCTGTCTTTTTGACTCCCATATTGTCCTGTTTTGTCTTTTGATTACCATCCGGGACTCTTTTTCTTGATATACATCAAGAAATGTGTTTTAAAACATGTTTTTATCTTGCTTTTGAGTACAACGTATCTGTTTTGGCTTTACTTTTGTGTTGTAAAACATAAAAATTAGGATGACAAAGTTTTTAGGTAACAGTTTTTAAGGTAAAAGATTATGAAGATTGTAAGAAGTTTATTAAAGAATTTGGCTAATGCCAATCCTAACATTTGGGGATATGTGACGCTCTAAGCGTTTTTCCCTTCAGGTTTTCAGTGTGTATTAATTAAGGTAATTATTATTAGTATTTAAAGCAATGAAAAAAGTAGTAATGCATCTGCTGGAAAGATGTTTGAGAGAAGCCGGCAGAAATGAAATGATGAAGTGGGGATACACTAAATAAAAGTGTTCCCCACTTTTTTTATTTTGACTCAAGTTTGTTTCGTGTCGTTGAGTTTTGAGGCCGGGTCATTTTTTCACATGGAAGTTTACCTCGCCTCTGATCAGCTCTCCTTTTAATGTGAAGCCTTCCACTACCACCTTAAATTCTCCTTCAAGGTCAGAAGTATAGAATGAAAGTGTGGTATCTATTCCTGCTTCTGTCTCTACAGAGGGATTCCAGTATAGCGTATGGCGGAAATCCGGTCTACGTGATTTTTTGTCAGTAGCGTCTTTATATTCAGGCATCTTAAATGTAACAGGCAGTTGCGGACACTCGTAAACCGTTAGTCGTGAATCGTCACTAAGCTGTATGGAAGGTAAGTCTCCTCTTTGGGTAGTAAGTGAAATCATGCATTCGAATACTTCACCACCAAATCCATAACGGCCGTTATATATTTCGATTTTCTTCACCAATCTGGGATTATATTTTAAAATATCCTCATGGTCATGAATGGGAACGCCGTCCAGCAGTACCAATGTATTTCCGATATTGAATCTTTTTTCTCCTTCTTTGAGTACTCTTAATCTACGTTTTCCATTAACTTTACGTATTATCACACTGCGTACGAATTCCACGAAAGTTTCTGTCATTGTATTGAATCGTGTGTATTCATCCAAATTGTAATTCAGATAAGGTTGAAGTCCATAACAAGATTGCAGAGGAATGGCATGATCCAATGAATCGAGCACTGTGACTTGCTGCAGCTGTATACCTATGCTCCTTTCCAACAGTCGTTTTTTATTCCGATAGAGTTTTAATGATGGCAGGTTTTGGGGTAACTTTTCACTGAAGGGTGATAAGATGTTCATTCTGAACGGTTCCCCGTTAATGTTCCATGCAGCGGCTACTACATCGTTCGTTCCATATACATGGCTTGTGTAGAACAGTGTATTTCCTCCCGATTCCACTTGTCCTTGCACATATCGTATATCTTTTCCTACGAAAGCGATGTCGGCTGATATAGGTTCATTTTGTCCTTGCTTCAATGTTTCTCCTGTAGGGCTTTCTATCTGTCCGCAGATGATATGCCCTTCATATTCCGGTATCCATTTTCCGGAAAATGTTCCAGGAGTAGCGGTCACTTGTTTTCTCCAGGTGGATTCTTCAAGAGGCGGGAGGGTTACCAGTGAATCATTACGGCTTACCGAGACAGTAAGATCGGATACTTCATCCGGTAGTCTATTAATGGTCAATTCTACGAGTTGGCGTGTGTTGTAGTTCGACCGGGAAGTTTTTATATGAATATTTTCGGTGGTAGCCGGTTTCCCTTTCGGATATATCTCGGCAGAATCCGCTAGTTCAATAGGATCGGAGTCTGATACTCGGAAAGTGTTAATTACAGCAATGGATTTTCTGAAGAACACTTTTTCTCCTTCATTCCTCATATATCGTGTGTATCCGGTCAATTCATAAATTCCCGAAGGAGCGTCTGTAGGAATCTTGACTTTGCCCGAACCGCTCCCATTGTCAAGTGCCAGTTTAAGTTGTGCTTTAGGCCGTTCAGTATTCGATATTTCTATGTATCCCACTTTGCTGAAAGAAGATGGGCAAAATGTGTGTCAATAGTATAAAATTTGAGCCATACTTCTTCACCGGCCAAATAACACATTTTATCCGTATGTACGTATACCCGTTCATATAATTCTTCTTGTGCTTGCAAAATCAGACAGAATAAGATAAAGAGATATAGTGTGAAAATCCGTTTCATAATTGCCTCCTTTTGTTTAAGTTATTGATGATCGTTGGGCCAGAATGAAGGCTTGTTTTTACTTCCTCCGTTGGCTTCACATTCTGTACATCTCCGTAGGGCCCAGTGGTCAATGTGAGTGCCTGTACCGACTGGACGATAACCGACAAGGTATCTTATCAGATATGTGCTATAGCCCTGTTCATCCATTTCGCTATCCGACACTTCTTCACAGCCACTGTATAGAGGAGGACGTTTAATTTCGTTGGGATGAATGTATATTCTCTTTTCAGAGATGTTTTTATAGACGCCTACATAACCGATCGTCCTTCGTCCAGGCTGACTGATACAACTAATGTTTCCTTGGATTTCAGAGGGCTGTGGAGTAAAGATTCCTCCCATTTCTTCATTCTGTTGCTGTACATTCAAGTAATATTCATATCCCTCTTTACTCAATGCCCGTTGCTGTACCTGTATGCTGTATAGTACAGTGAATCTGTCTTCATTGACCGGCACATCGAGTAGCTTATTATTTATGATCAGATGTTCTTTCAACTTTTCCGTAGAGCCAATCAATATATTTCTTGATATTTCCTTTTTCCAACAATAGAAAGTTGGATAATTGCTGTCTTCATAGATGCGGTTCATATCCGGATCAAAGTAGCAAGTTGTAATGTAGCTGGCTCTTATCTCCCAGTCTTCCCGATAGTTCCACATGTAGTATTGAGTTTTTCCGGGATCACCATGGGTCGATACCCGTATAGAAAGTGCTTGTTCAGGTTCTGGTTGTATCCACGAAACACTGTCTATTTCAGAAGATACCATCGGTATGGAAGGAGACGAGGTATAAATCTCTCCGTCGTATTCTATCTCTATTCCGTAGGATACATCATCCTGCAATTCACCGATACTGACCTGGTATTTACCATCACCAAGAGCCGTTCCGAAATCACTTCGATAGCCGTCGCTGCCTACTACAGCAATTCTGGCATAAATGTTTCGATAATCTTCCGGCATGTCTTCGGATAGTGGAATACTTTTGCTTAATGAGAATATGGCTTCTGTATTAGCGATAATGTCGCCGGTTACTACCAGCAATTCTTCATCGGAAGAAGGTAGTTGTGCGTTGTATTCTGAAACACAACCTGTCAGGCAGAGTAGTAACAGATAGATTTTATATTTTGATTTCAGCATGATGTTAGAATTTTATGTTATACGTAATGAAAGGAATCGGAACTCCGAAAATAGACATCTGGTATC
>ENA-OQJF01000050-OQJF01000050.1-human-gut-metagenome-genome-assembly--contig:-NODE-50-length-28780-cov-2.618469_pt1 | contig 28780 bp, 21 predicted proteins | sample MGYA00242595_ERZ504761 | MGnify/ENA primary metagenome ERZ504761 (study PRJEB26092, sample SAMD00036367) | human gut metagenome | host: Homo sapiens | study: EMG produced TPA metagenomics assembly of...
ACTTAAGATGATTTTCCAGTCTCCACTGTCCACATAAGTTTCCACAGGAAGGAAATCTATGTAGATTTCCTGTGTCAGATGATAGGGGCCAGGTTTGCCATAATAGATTAAAAGTTCTGTATTTCCCCGTCTGTACCTCTGAGGGCCAAGCTTTTCATCTAAGGGGCCGATCCGGTTTCCGGATGGATTTTCAATATAAATGCTCATCTCATCCTCATAGGATTTCCATAACTGCACATTTAATGTTGGTTCCCTGCTGCTCACAGATAATTCTATCTGTCTGGTCTGTCCCCTGTTTCAGGGTTCCTCCCTCATGCAGGGGCTGATTGCCATTGTTTCCTGTGCCTGTACAGATGACCAGACGTCCTGTGGAAGAAACCATATCTATATATGTTTCAAGAAGGGAATCTCCTTTGTGTGTTCATTATAACTAGGGGAAAATTACTGTAAAAAAATTTGCAGTCTTTACACTGCCTGTTTTTCTACCGGATAAGGCGACTGATACTTAAATACAATATCAATGCTCTTATCTCCATTCACAACAATTTTTTCAATCAATTCTGTCACAATTTCTCTTGTCACTTCGGATAATGTTCCATACTTGATAAATTTCTCTATCCAGTTTTCATAAGATTCTTCTGCCTCTCCAAAGCTGTCTTTCTCTTGTTCTGCCAACTGAATCTTCGCCCTGATATCTTTATCCTGCTTTTCATATTCTGCCTTATAGGAGAGATATTCTTCTTTATCCAGAACACCATCTACATAATTTTCGTAAGTTTTCTTTTTATACTTTTGGACAGCCGCAAGTTCTTTTTGTAACCGTTCAATCTGCTGGTCTGCTTCTGCACATCGTCTCTGCACCTCCTTCTTCCTATCTGCTACTTTTAATATTTCATCCTTATCACTTTCTTTCAGTGCCAGTTCCGCTTGTCTTTGGTATTTCATTTTTTACTAATAGAATCCAATACTTCTTTTTTAATTGAAATGAGAATAACAAACTGTGTTTCCTTTTTTGTTGATAGGTACCGCACTCATAACCGTCCCGACAAGTAACCCTCTGGAAATTATATCCGCAATCTCCACAAACAATAATTCCTGCGTATGGATTTACCTTTCTCACTTCGCTATTAAATCCCGGTGTCCGTGTTCTTTTCTTCATAAGTTCCTGTACCTGCTCAAAAGTATCTTTGCTAATAATTGCTTCGTGCATTCCTTCCACAATATACTGCTGTTCCTCTGGAATATATTGATACTTTTCCACTTTATAGGATATCTTTTCTGATTTATGCTGTACCATAGCCCCTGTATAAACTCTGTTTCGCAAAATTACATTGATCGTAGGATATGCCCAGCCCTTTGCACCCGCTTTTTCTAATGCATTGGCATATTTCAATCCCTGCACCTTTCTCTTATACTCTGACGGTGTCAGAATTCCTTCCTGATTCAGTTTCTTTGCAATACCATCCCTGGAATATCCTTCCAAACTCATATAAAAGATTCTCCGTACCACTTTAGCTGCTTCTTCATCTACAAGAAAATGATGCTTATCTGCCGGATCTTTTACATATCCATATGGGGCAAACCCAGACATAAACTGTCCCCGTTTCTTCTGGGCGGTCAATGCACCTCTGATTTTCTTAGATATATCACGACTATACATATCATTAAACAACGTCTTAAACTGTGCCAATTCTTCATTACTGTGATGAACAGAATCCACGCCATCCAAAATTGCAATATAACGCACACCCAAAGATGGAAAAACACGCTCAATATAGTTACTGGTTTCAATATGTTCACGCCCAAGCCGGGAAATATCTTTCGTAATAACGCCTTGAATTTTCCCTTTGTAGATATCCTCCATCATCCGCTGAAATTCCGGTCTATTCGCAAAATAAAGCCCCGAATAACCGTCATCAATATAAATATCTGCGATTTCCAGATCCTCTGATTTAGTCACATACTCACGAATCAGTTTCATCTGATTTTCAATACTCTCACTAACTTTATTCTCTCCATCATCCTTCGACAGACGACAATATACACCCATCTGATACATCATATCACCCCATCTTTCTCAAGTATTCTATCTGGTGAACTCTCTACTGAAGCAAACTTAAAATATATATCTATTTTCTGCTCTGGATATACATAAATTTTATCAACTAACTCCACAAGCGCTTCTCTGGTAAGCTGCTTTACCGTTATTCTTCTGCGATTAAAGTGCTCCAACCATATCTTTGTTTCATTGACCGCCGCCCGCTGCCTTTGCTCTTCATGGTTCAGTTCTGATAATTCTTTTTGATATTTCTGATTCTCTGTTTCATACATCTGTTTTAATTCCAGATATTCCTCTTTGGAAAGTACTTCATCCATAAACTGTTCATATGCTCGTTTCCGGTATTCCAGATTTCTTTCTATTTTGCCTGCAATTTTGCAATTTTACCATCCAGTTCCGGCTGTTTCTGTCTGATCTGAGTTTCCAGATTCTTCATATCCATCTTCATCTGTTTCAATTGCTGGTTGATTGCAAATACAACCAGTTCATCCAGCTTTTCAAATGTAATATGATTCAGCTCACAGTAATTCTGCCCCTGCTTCTGATGAAAACCACACATATATCCGTCATAGTCTTTATGAGATGCCAGATAACGTTTTCGCATGGCTGTTTTACATTTCCCACAAAAGAGCAGTCCCACATATTTATGTGGTTCATTGTTTTTATCAAAATAGGAAACTCTGCGCCCCTTTCTTATTTGCTGAACCCTATCAAACTCTTCTTTAGAAATGATTGCCTCATGTGCATCCGGCACCAGCTCCATTTCTTCCAGGGGAATTGCCTTTTTGTATTTCAGCTTATAAGACGGTCTTTCATGTTTCCGAATCACAACCGCCCCAGTATAGACCGGATTCTTTAAAATTCCACTTACAGTAGACGATGTCCACAGACCTTTTCCCGAATCCCATACATAATTGGTTTTAAAACTTCCTTTTTATATTTTGCGGGACAAGGGATTTCATCTTCATTCAAAGTCCTGCAAATAACCGTACAGCCAAATCCATTTTGATACATTCTGTAAATTCTTCGAACAACCTCGGCTGCATAAGGATCAATTTCCAGATGATTATGAATTGTTTTACTTTTCACATATCCAAAGGGGGGCTGTTTCGGAGTATATTCGCCCATACTTCTTTTGGTCTGAATCGTTGTCTTAATCTTTCTGGATGTATCTCTCAAATACATATCATTCAGCAAAGTTTTTATTTCTAACATTTCATCATAAGTTCCAACGGCTGAATCATAATTATCCAGAATCGAAACAATCCGAATCTGTTTCTCCGGGAAATATTTGCCTAGATAATAGTTGGTATCAATATGTTCTCTTCCAAGTCGAGATACGTCCTTAAAAATCACCATATTGATAACACCAAGCTCAATATCTGCCAGCATCCTCCGAAATTCAGTTCTTTCAAAATTACTTCCAGAAGCCCCATCGTCTACATAAACTTTTTTCTCTGCAATATCTTTATTCTCTGCAATATAATCTCTTGCCAAAGGAAGGAATGCGCTTCACCCAGTGTTATTCGGGTACCACCGTCAGCGCCCCTTCGCGGTCTTGCCTGCTGACCGGTACCCACAGTGGACATACGGCCATTCGTGGAAATGTAGAACTCGATCCGGAAGGACAATTCCCTCTACCGGCAGATGCACAAACCATCTTCCACGATTTCCAGAACGCAGGATACAAGACCGGCGCTTTCGGTAAATGGGGACTCGGTTTTATCGGTTCCACGGGTGATCCTAAAAAACAGGGCATCGACGAGTTCTATGGCTACAACTGCCAGTTGCTGGCACACAGTTATTATCCCGATCATCTGTGGGACAATGACAAACGAGTAGAACTGAAAGATAACACACTGGACGTACAGTACGGTAAAGGTACTTATTCTCAGGATCTGATTCACTCAAAGGCACTTGACTTCCTCGATCGGATGGGAAAAAGCGGAGAATCGTTCTGCATGTGGTATCCCACCATCATCCCCCACGCCGAACTGATTGTACCCGAAGACAGCATTATAAAGAAGTTCCGTGGCAAATATCCCGAAAAACCTTTCCATGGAACCGAACCGGGTAATCCCGCATTCCGCAAGGGAGGTTACTGCTCACAATTCTATCCACACGCCACATTTGCAGCTATGGTCTATCGTCTGGATGTATATGTAGGTCAGATTGTACAGAAATTGAAAGAGATGGGGGTTTATGACAATACGATCATCATCTTTGCAAGTGACAACGGTCCGCACATGGAAGGTGGAGCCGATCCGGACTTCTTCAACAGCAACGGAATCTGGCGCGGATACAAACGCGACTTGTACGAAGGAGGAATCCGTGTACCGATGATTATTTCATGGCCGGGACGTGTACAGCCCAGTACTCAAACCGACTTCATGTGTTCGTTCTGGGATGTAATGCCTACGTTCCGTGAAATTCTGAATCCGAAAAGCAAAGAATCAGCAAATGGATGGTGTCAGTCTGCTACCGTTGCTCGAAAACCGCAAAGGGCAGAAAGAACATGAATATCTGTACTTTGAATTTCAGGAGATGAACGGACGCCAAGCCGTACGCAAAGGACCGTGGAAACTGGTCCACATGAATGTTCGTGGCAAGAATCCGTATTATGAACTCTATAATCTCAATTCTGATCCGTCGGAACGACATAATGTGCTGAACCAATATCCGGAAAAGGTGACGGAATTGAAGGCTATCATGCAGTCATCGCATATACCTAACCCGAACTTCCCGTTACTTCCGGGAGAGAAATAAGATCCGGACGGACCGGTAACAAGATTCACCACAGATTACACAGATTAACACAGATTATTTAATTCCGTATCAATGAAATTAATTACTTATCTGTGTTAATCCGTGTAATCTGTGGTGAACTTTTATTTATGAGTCTTCAAGGTATCCGCCGCGAATACATCTTCCCGATAACCATAATCCAGAGAAGAATAAATCTTCAGCATCTCGGGTAGGCGCTCCATGAAACGCTCAAAGTTCTTATGCTCCGGCAATGTCCATTGTATTTCGGACAAAGCAGCCATTCGGGGCAGAATCTGCCACTCCATCTTCGTTGAATCGGCTGTCCATTCGGTCCAGATACATCCTTGAGTACCTATCACAAACTTCTTTTCCGCATCGGTCAGTTCTGCAGGTACCGGTTCAAAGTTGTATACACGGTTCATCCATTCGAATCCCGTCATTTTATTGATACGCGGATTACTGAAATAGAGCCGCTGAATAGGAGTCATAATGACATCATGATGCTGGCGGGCAGCTTCGATTCCTCCCTGGATTCCTCTCCATGACATGATAGTGGAGTTCGGAGTCAGACCTCCTTCCAATACCTCATCCCATCCCAGCATACGGCGTCCGTGAGCATTGATTTCTTTCTCCAGCTCGGACATGAAGTAGGTTTGCAACTGATTCTCTTTCGAATGTTTAGGCAGGGCTTTGATACCCAACTCCTTAATTTTAGCCTGACATTTGGGGCACTTCTCCCAACGGCTTTTCGGACATTCGTCACCGCCGATATGAATATATTCGGAAGGGAAGATATCCATAATTTCATCCAATACATCTTTGGTGAACTGAAGTGTCTGGTCATTACCTGCACAGAGTACATCGGGGAAGACACCGAATGAGCAAAGTACTTTGTACGGACCACCTGTACATCCCAGTTCCGGATAAGAAGCCAGTGCAGCAGTAGTATGTCCCGGAAGGTCAATTTCAGGAACTACCGTAATGAAACGGTCGGCAGCATAGCGAACAATCTCACGAGCTTCGTCCTGTGTATAAAATCCGCTATGGGGCTTCCCGTCGAATTTCTTGGTTTCCCAATCGATAATGGTAGAGTCTCGTTTAGAACCGATCTCTGTCAGTTTGGGATATTTCTTGATTTCGATTCGCCATCCCTGATCTTCGGTCAGGTGCCAATGAAAGTAGTTGATGTTATGCAGTGCCATCAGGTCAATCATCTGCTTAAGGTAGCTGACCGGGAAGAAGTGACGGCCTACATCGATCATGAATCCCCGGTAACGGAAACGGGGAAAGTCGGTAACCGTACCGGCAGGAAGAGCAGCTGCCACCTTACCGTCTTTCAGGATCGGAAGAGCTTTATGAATAGTCTGGATACCATAAAAGACACCGGCTTCACTGCCTCCCGTCAAAAGAACCTTTTCAGGAGTGATTTGAAGTTTATAACCTTCCGGATGCCCCATTGTGGAGTCTACAGCAAGAATAATAGCATTGCTGCTTTTCTCTTTGTCCGATACACGAACCTCGGTTCCGGTCATTTCTTTAATAAAAGTAGCCAGAAAATCAGCAGTACGATGCATCTTTTCATTGGTTGCCGGGTAGACAATCGTAGTGCTGCGGTCAATAATAAAAGGAGTAGTGTCCCGGGCAAGGACAATCTCCTGCGGTTGAGGGATTACGTCCAAATTACCCTTTACGGTGGCTGCCGGGCGGCAGGCTGTGAATAGCACAACGGCAAACAAACCGGGAGCTAAACGGGATAGTAGTTTCTTGTTCATGGTTTAATTAATTAGAGTTACAAGGGAAGCCTCGCCCCCGCCTCTTCTTCCATAGAACCAGGAAGAGAAGACAGGCAGGAAAACAAGACAGTGCAAAGATAGGATTTTATTTCCATTTTTTTGGTCACGTCTATGCAAACTGTTACTTTTGCCGGTAACGTGATAGAAAAACATCCATGAAAAACAATCCATATACCGGCTTTCTGACCTGGCTGACCGTACTTTTTACTGTCTGTTGCCTCCCGCTGAAAGCCAGCCATTACTACTATAAACAAATTTCCCTGAAGGAGGGACTTCCCTCTACTGTACGTTGTGTCTATACCGAGCCAAAAGGATTTGTATGGATAGGAACCAATGCAGGATTGGGACGATTTGACGGACAAAAGCTGAGAAAATATGTCCACCGGCAAGAGGACGTACATTCGTTGCCGCACAACTACATCCATCAAATTACCGAAGATATTCAACATAATATATGGATACTGACAGACGGTGGAATAGCGCAATATCGCAGGTCAAGTGACGATTTCGCCATTCCGCTAGACGATCGGGGGCATCCGATCCTCGCCTACTCTGCCTGCCTGACAGAACAAGGGGTAATCTTCGGCGGACGCAACCGCATCTATCGCTACGACTATGACAGCCGATCGATAAAACTCCTGCTGGATTTTAGTTCCGATCCTTATTTCGCTATCTCCGCCATCAGTCGGTGGGATGAAGAGACTCTGCTCTGTTGCAGCCGTTGGCAAGGGCTCCGACTGATCAATCTCCGTTCGGGCGAACGCCGTCTCCCCCCTTTCGTACTGCGGAAGGAGATCATGGCACTCCTGATCGATTCTCACAACCGCATCTGGCTGGCTCCTTATAAGGACTCCGCTGCTTCAACCCCGAAGGCCGACTGCTGGCCTCGTACACCACCGACAATTCCGGGCTCAGCAACAACGTGGTGCTGAGCATGGCCGAACGGGACTCACACATCTGGGTCGGTACAGACGGAGGAGGCATCAACATCATACACCCGGACAGCCATCGAATCACAGTACTCGAACATATTCCGGGAGATAACTATTCGCTTCCGGTTAACTCCATCTTGTCACTCTACAATGACAATTACAATAACATGTGGGCAGGCAGTATCCGCAAAGGATTGATCAATATCCGAGAAGTGTCCATGAAGACCTATACCGATGTCTTTCCCGGAAGCACCCAAGGCCTGAGTGACCCCACCGTGCTGAGTCTGTATCAAGACGAACCGAACGGACGAATCTGGATAGGTACAGATGGTGGGGGTGTCAACAGCCTCGACCCTGTCACCGAAGAGTTCCGTCACGACCGTTCTACCTGGGGTGACAAAGTGGTCTCGATCACCGGATTTACCCGAGAATCCATCCTTTTATCGGTCTTTTCCAGGGGATTGTTTGTTTATAACAAAGAGAACGGTAAGCGGAAACCGCTACCTATCGACCATCCCGACCTCAAACAATATATTTACTATAGCGGTATGGCGGTCAATATCTACCGGGACGAACCGGGCAGCGTACTTTTGTTGGCAGGACATACTTACCGGTATGACATCGGTTCGCAGAAAATACGCGTAGTAAATGAAGAAGAAGGTATGGAGATCGCAGGCAGTATGAATGCCATTGCGCATAACGAACGTTTCACTTACCTGCACGACAGTCGTACCCTCTACGAACTGGATCGAACCGGCAATAGGCTGAAAAAACTTTTCAGCTGCACGGGCGATACACTGCTCTACTCCGTTTCGATGGACGAGAAAGGTGATTTCTGGATAGGCAGCAATACAGGGTTGGGACAATACAGCATCCGGACCCGGCAATATCACCCATTGATCACTTCACTGTTCGGCGAAGCCAGTTCGGTGATATGTGATCATCGGGGAAAAGTATGGATTGGTGCAGACCACATGTTATTTGCCTGGATGCTGCAATCCCGGAAGTTCATTCTTTTCGGTGAATCGGACGGGGTCATTCCGAATGAATATCTTGCCAAGCCCCGGCTCGTCTCAGGGAAGGGTGAAGTCTATATGGGGGGTGTCAATGGGTTGCTCTGTATCGATAACCGCTTCCCGGCAACTTCCTCCAACTATCCGGAAGTAGTACTGACCGATGTACGTGTAAACGGTGAACCGGCCACGAACCGGACGGCAGGAAATCCCGACAAACTCACCCTACCACAAGACAGCCGGGCAATCACCCTGCGCGTGATGTCTCACGAAGAAGACATCTTCCGAAAAAAAAGATACCGCTACCGGATAGACGGACTCAATGAGGAACCGATCGAATCATACGATCCGGAACTGGTCATCCGCTCACTACCGGCAGGCAACTACCGCATACAGGCTGCATGCAGTACTCAAAATGGCGACTGGACTCCCTTCCACCCGATCCTGTCACTGACCATACTCCCTCCCTGGTACCGAAGCGGATGGTTCATCATCTGCTTGTTACTATTTGTGTCGGGAGGCATCACCGCTATCATCTTCGCCATTTTGCGCCGTAGGAAGAACCGGTTGAAATGGGAATTAAAAGAACGGGAATTGCAGGAATATGAAGAAAAGATTCGATTCCTCGTCAATGTCAGCAATGAACTCCTCCCATCGTTCACGGAGAAGGGGGAACGGGAACTGCAAATCGTAGAACTGATACGTAACCGTCTCCGTAACGGCGAAAAAAGCAAAGCACCTGCCGAAATAGCAAGCAGTCCGAATATTGTCAAGGAGGAACTCAGCCAACCCGATGAAACTTTCCTACGGAAGCTGAACCAGTTGATCACCGACCATCTGGACAGTCCCGAACTGGACGTCACATTCCTCTGCACGGAGATGGGATTGAGCCGCGCCTCACTCTATAACAAACTAAAAGCAATGACCAATATGGGAGCCAACGATTACATCAATAAATTCCGTATGGAAAAGGCCATCCAACTGATATCAACCACCGATCTCACTTTCACAGAGATAGCAGAAAAGATAGGATTTACAACATCCCGCTATTTCAGTACATCATTTAAGCAATATACCGGAGAAACACCGACTCAGTATAAAGAGAAAATAAGGAAAAGCAGTAAGGTGTAGCCATCCGCCAATTAGGGTGTAGCCATCCGGACTGCATGGTTACACCCTGTCTGTCGGATAGCTACACCCTCTCTATCAGGCAATGGTGACAGACGCATCCAGATAGACATCCTGAATGGCGTGAAGTAACTCCACTCCTTCGTTCATGGGTTTCTGGAAAGCTTTACGTCCGCTGATCAATCCCATACCGCCGGCACGTTTGTTTACTACTGCCGTAACGACAGCATCCTTCAGGTCGGACGCTCCATGTGACTCTCCACCGGAGTTGATCAGCCCGACACGTCCCATATATCCATTGGCCACCTGATAGCGGCAAAGATCGATCGGATGGTCCGTAGTCAGCTCGGTATACATTCTTTCATCCGTCTTTCCGAAATGAATCGCTTTGAAACCACCATTGTTAGTCGGCAATTTCTGTTTTACGATATCGGCCTTGATGGTAACTCCCAGACGGTTGGCTTGTCCGGTAAGGTCAGCAGCCGCATGATAGTCTATACCATCTTTCTTGAACTCGTTGTTACGCAGATAGCACCACAGGATGGTGGCCATACCCAGTTCATGCGCATAATCGAAAGCCTCAGCGATTTCCACCAATTGGCGGCGACTCTGTTCGGAACCGAAATAGATAGTAGCACCTACAGCCACTGCCCCCATTTCCCAAGCCTCCTTGACGGTGCCAAACAGAACCTGATCGTAAGTATTGGGATAAGACAACAACTCATTATGGTTCAGTTTTACTACAAACGGTATCTTATGCGCATATTTTCGGGCAACAGCACCCAGATTGCCGAAAGTGGATGCAACTGCATTACAACCGCCTTCAATGGCAAGCTTCACAATGTTTTCCGGATCGAAATAAATCGGATTCGGAGCGAACGAAGCTCCGGCCGTATGTTCGATGTCCTGATCGACCGGAAGAATGGATACATATCCGGTGTTTGCCAGACGACCATGCCCCAGCAATGTCTGCAAACTGCGCAAAGTCTGTATGTTACGGTCAGAGTCAATCCATATCTTATCGATTGTATCCGGTGACGGTACGTGAATCAGTGATTTATCAATGGTTTTGCAAGTGTGGTTCAGGTAATATTCAGCCTGATTTCCCAACAGTTCTATTATTTTATTCATAATTGTAATGGTTTTGAGTTCACCACAGATTACACAGAGTTCCACAGAGATTATTTTCTCCTAATATCTTATAAACAAGAAATTAAAGTTCTGTGAGATTCCGTATAATCTGTGGTGAGTTGTATTCATTTCTAAACATTTACGAGGTCTCTCTCCTCTTATTTTTTCTTTCCCTGGTTGGCAACCGCTTCCATCAACTTACGGATTTCTTCGGGATCACCCAGGAAATAGTCTTTTTCCAGATTCAGTTCGTCACTGAACTCAAATACGTAAGGGACGGCAGTCGGCAGATTCAGTTTTACGATCTCTTCATCGGAGATGTGCTTCAAGTGCTTGATGATGCCGCGCAAACTATTTCCGTGGGCAACAACCAGAATTTCATCAGCCGTTTTCAGATTCGGGAAGATGATACACTTCCAATAAGGCATGATACGTTCGATGGTATCTTTCAGAGATTCTGTCCGGGGAAGTTCCGCATCGGGTACTTCCTGATAACGATTCTCAAAGCGGGGATTTCTCGGATCGTCTTCCGACAGGGCATTGGGAGCTATATCATAACTCCTGCGCCAGATAAGCACCTGTTCATCCCCGTATTTAGCGGCTGTTTCGCTTTTGTTCAGTCCTTGCAGATCGCCGTAATGTTTTTCATTCAGGCGCCAGCTTTTCTCTACCGGAATCCAGTCCTGATCCATCCGGTCGAGTACGCAATTCAGCGTTTTCACCGCTCGTTTAAGGTATGACGTATAAGCTTTATCGAAGTTAAATCCATTCTCTTTCAGTAGTTCGCCTGCTTTACAGGCTTCGGCAATTCCTTTTTCTGTCAGATCGACATCTGTCCAACCGGTAAAACGGTTCTCTTTGTTCCATGCACTTTCTCCATGACGGAGCAATACAATCTTTTTCATTCAACTCTCCTTTCTTTAGGTGTTTACTATAGAACATTTGTACTGAGTACAAAGTTCACGAAACTTTTTCTAAATATCTATGCTGAAGTATGCTGATAAAAGTTACCTTTGTACACTGTAAGTAACCTTTTTATTTAATTCCTAAATGAACAACACATGAGAAAGCTCTTTTTTCCATTACTACTATTCGTATCCGGTCTGCTATCCGCCCAAACAGAGATAACACTCTATGTATCACCTTCGGGCAGCGACCATCATCCCGGAACAGCGGAAAAACCGATGGCTACTTTAGAATATGCCTGGAAAAAGGCCTCACGGCAGGCCGGCCGGCGTTCCATCACCATCTACTGCGAAGGCACCAACTACCTGTCCGCTCCGATTCTTATCACAAACGAGACTTCGGGCACACCCGAACATCCGATCCGTTTTTCTTCGTATCCCGGACAAAAGGCGGTCATCAGCGGTTCGCGTATACTCCGGAACCTGCGTTGGAAAGAGTATAAAAACGGTATCATGCAGGCCAAAGTGGAAGAAGAACTGATCCCCGACCAGCTCTTTGTGAACGGGAAAAAACAGATATCGGCACGGTATCCGAATTTTGATCCGAATATACGCATCTTCAACGGATATGCAGCTGACGCCTGCTCACCCGAACGTGTAAAAAACTGGAGCAGCCCCGCGGGAGGTTATCTGCACGCCATGCACAGCAGAGAATGGGGAGGCTACCAATACAGCATCGAAGGCAAAGACGCCAAGGGCGAACTGATACTGAAAGGCGGATTTCAGAACAACCGCCAGATGGGTATGCACCACACCTACCGCATGGTAGAAAACATCTTTGAAGAATTGGATGCCGAAGGGGAATGGTATTTTGATAAAGAAACCCATACACTCTATTTCTATCCGCCGCGAGAACTCGACCTGCAAACCGCCTTGTTCGAAGTGCCGCAGGCAGAAAACCTCTTTATCCTGAAAGGAAAACCCGGAAGTCCAGTCCGCCACGTATCCGTAGACCATTTGGAACTGACACAAACCCTGCGCACCTTTATGAAAACCAATGAACCCCTATTGCGCAGTGACTGGAAAATCTATCGGGGAGGAGCCCTGATAATTGAAAATGCCGAAAAATGCTCTGTAAACGGCTGCTACCTGCACGATATAGGAGGCAATGCTATCTTCTTCTCCAATTATAACCGCAACCACCGTGTCAGCCAAAATCATATCACCCGTATAGGAGCCAGTGCCGTTTGCTTTGTAGGCTCTCCGGATGCCGTCCGTTCCCCTCTGTTCGAGTACGGAAAGTCGCAAACCTGGGAGCAGATGGATAAAGGGACAGGCCCCCTCACCCCCGACTATCCCTCAGACTGCCTGGTGGACGACAATCTGATTCACTCGATCGGAGAGACAGAAAAGCAGGGAGCCGGTATCCAACTATCTATGTCCGCACGAATCACCATCCGTAACAACAGTATTTACGACCTGCCCCGTGCCGGCATCAACGTCAGTGAAGGTACCTGGGGAGGACATCTGATAGAAGGAAACGATGTGTTCGATACCGTACTTGAGACAGGCGACCACGGATCCTTCAACTCCTGGGGACGCGACCGCTATTGGCATCCCGACCGGAATGTGATGGATGAATTCGCAAAAGAACATCCTCAAATGGTATTCCGGGACGCTACCGAAACGACTGTCATCCGCAACAACCGCTGGAGGTGCGACCATGGATGGGACATCGATCTGGACGACGGTTCTTCCAACTATCACATCTACAACAACCTCTGCCTACACGGAGGATTGAAATTGCGCGAAGGCTTCGCGCGAACGGTGGAAAACAACATTATGGTCAACAACACATTCCATCCGCACGTCTGGTTTGCAAACTCTCAAGACATTTTCCGTCATAACATCGTCACGACTCCCTATCGCCCCATTCAGGTAAAGGAATGGGGAAAAGAAACAGATACTAACTTTTTTGTCACCAAGCAAGGACTGGAACAGGCACAAAAGAGAGGAACGGACCTCCATTCACTTTACGGTGATCCGCTCTTCATCGCTCCTGAAAAAGGAGACTACCGGGTAAAAGAAAATTCGCCTGCCTTGAAGACGGGGTTCCGGAATTTCGATATGGAGCACTTCGGCGTACAATGCCCACACCTGAAAGCTTTGGCGGCTACTCCGGAATTGCCGGTTTTCAAAATTCCGGAAGAAAAGCCGGAGACGGTACAGACGTATTCGTGGAAGGGGTTAACATTGAAAGAGGTGTCGACCGAAGGAGAACGTTCGGCCACGGGGCTCGACAAAATACGAGGCATACTGGTAGTGCAGGTCGAAAAGGGAATAACCGCCCTGCAAGCCAACGACGTGATTCTGCGCATTAACGGCAAACCGGTAGATAACCGGACGGATATGGAAACCGAGATCCGGAAGTCACCCGAAGGCAATAAGTTCCGGATCATCTTCTTCCGAAATCAGAAAGAAAATGCGGTAACGATGTAAAGACATACGACAACAGGTACCAATGTTGTCTATTTGCAAAAAAGGCAGTCATCACACGGACAGGAGTTTTTTTTCCATATCCGCCACCCAAACGACCGATAACACAGGTTGGAGAATGACAAAATAAAAAACGGTCACGCTCAACGATTTCTTTTCAGGAAAAGGCGGTCGGTGATGGTAGAAGGGAGTTCCGATTCGTAATGGGTTACCATAATCATCGTCTTGTCCTGCCGACGGCAAAAAGCTTCGATAATCTTTTTCACCCGCCGGCGATTGTACGTATCGAGTCCGTGCAGCGGCTCGTCCAGAATAAGCAATTCCGGATCTTTCACAAAAGCACGGGCCAATAATGCCAGGCGCTGCTCACCGCTCGACAGCTGAAGAAAAGGTTTGTCCTTCAGAGCCACAATGCCGAACACATCCATCCACCACTCGCAGGCAGCCATCTGGCTTTCCTGCGGGCGTTTGTACAAACCGATGCTGTCATGCAATCCGGAAGCCACAATCTCAATGGCCGGCAGATTTTTGAGATAGGCACGGTGCATTTCAGGACTGACGTAACCGATGTGTTTTTTAATCTCCCAAATGCTTTCGCCCGTACCCCGCTTACGTCCGAAAAGACTGATGTCACAGGCGTACGACTGAGGGTTGTCCGCACAAACCAAGCTGAGCAGTGTAGATTTACCGGCACCGTTTTCTCCACTCAATGCCCACTTTTCACCCCGGCGGACTGTCCAGTCGAGCTCCTTCAGGATAGTGCGGTCATCATAACGAATACTTACCTTATTTAATTTTACCACCTCCCCGGAGTCATAGTTTGCTCCGTCATAAGGTAATCCGGCTATACGCTGTTGCAGTGCGTCCAGGACTTCGGCCTCATCGGTCACACAAAATGAAGCCAGATAAGCCTCCCTTTCCATTTTCGGAAGCACGTGCAGGTCTTCTACCGGAATCACATGGGTAATGAACGAAGGGATATCATCGAGCATCGAAAGCACAAGAATGATTTGCACGGATGACAAGCGGGTGAGACGTTCGAGCAGCGAGAAAAGCAATTCACGGGTAGGTGCATCCAAACCGATAAAAGGATTGTCCATAATCAATACCTGGGGAGCTGTCAGGAGGGTTTTAGTCAGTTGAAATTTACGTAATTCGCCACTGGAAAGAAGAATGATCTTCTTGTCCAACAATGGCTCGATGTGGAAGAGTTCGAACAATTCCTCTTTCAGTCTTTCATCCTTGATCTCTCCCAACATCTCCCGCACCGTAGAGGCATCTTCCTGATCGTGGGCATTCCAGCGTTGCTGATAGTAATAGTTGGCATCCGCCGCCCCATAGGTGTCACGGAAAGCAATATATTTCACGTTATCATATACCGTCCGGGTAGAAGAAGGAGAAAAATCGTAGTCCAATGTACCCTCACGCAAAGGATATTTACCCAAAAGCGTGTCTACAAACAAGCTTTTCCCTCCCCCATTGGGTCCTACGATGGCGATATGTTCGCCGGTAGCGATTTGTGCTGTGACAGGTTGTGCCAAACGCACAAGCGGGTTGCGTGCCACGCCACCCGCTATATTGAATGTGTATTGTTCCATAATCCTATTTCATTATTGGGCGGGGCAAAATTATACCAAAATCCGCACAAAGAGACAGAATAATGCTAAAAAAACAATCTGAACAACCTATTATGTACTTTTATCATCGGATACTCAAACTGTTTTAGACCTATGGTCCCATCAGAACCTGAATTTGGGATTCTCCGGCTCGGTATGTGACTTTTCCATCAACCTCGTCAGTTTCCGGACGATATCGGGATGTTCGGCAGCCACATCATGTTCTTCCCTAAGATCACTCTCCAAGTCATAAAGCTCCATTGTAGAGTTGCCCTTACGGATGTTGTTGACAATTCCTTTCCACTTACCCATGCGAATGGCTTTGAGGCCGATTGTGGGATCGGGATATTCCCAATACAAATATTCGTGTTCTTTCTGGCGTTCCGTTTCGCCAAGCAAAGCAGGCAAGAAACTGATGCCATCGGTCTCCGGACAAGCAATGTTTGCGATATCCGCCAAGGTAGGCATCACATCCTGAAATCCGCAGATATGATCGCTCTGGGTAGACGGTTTGATTTTCCCGGGCCAGGTGACAATAGCAGGGATACGTATTCCTCCTTCGTGAACAAAACATTTTCCCCAACCATACTCAGACCTGAAAGGACCTCCACTGTCGAACCACGGCGAATCGCTACCGCCATTAAAAGTCGGTCCATTATCGGAAGTAAACATGATAACCGTATTGTCGTACAGACGTTCCTTCTTCAGCTTCTCTATCAGCTTGCCTATTTGCTCGTCAAAATAACTGATCATAGCAGCATAAGTCGCATGCGGATAGCGACAAGGCATATATCCGGCTTTTCCGATGTAGGGGGCTTCGTCTCCAAACTTCCCGACATAATACTTCACCCATTTCTCCGGTGCCTGCAACGACACGTGCGGTAGCGGAGTAGTCCACATCAGGAAAAACGGTTTCTTTCTGTTCTGCCCGACAAACGAAATCAGTTCATCGAAAATAAGATCATTGGCATACTCTTTCTGCGAGAACTTGGCATAGGCGGCTTCATCACGGGGGTCGGCTCCTGCATCCAGCTTGGTCGTGTGAGGATCGAGCACTTCATTGGCCAGGTATACCCGGTCTTCATTCTTATACAAAAAGGCGGGGTAATAACTGTGTGCCTGCCGCTGGCAGTTGTATCCGTAGAAACTGTCGAATCCCTGTTTGTTGGGAGTACCCTCCGTGCCCGGAGCCCCCCAGTCCCCATTTTCCAAAGCATCCGGTGACGTATCCGGCTTGCTGCATCATTCTTCCGAGAGTCATGGTATAGGCTTTCAAAGGATACTGCCCCTCCAAACCGGGATGTACATACATGGAGTCGTAATTCATGATAGCGCCCCGATAAGCCATTTCATCATTAGCCCGGATTTGCGCATGTCCCGAGTGCATACCTGTCATCAACACACAGCGGGCGGGTGCCGAAACGGGTGAACCTGTGTAATGCTGTGTGAAACTGATGCCATCCTTATACAACCGATCGATGTTCGGTGTTTCTATTTTCTCCGAACCATAACAACCGATATCCCCGTAGCCCAGATCATCCATTATGATATATATGACATTGGGTCGAGATTCTTTCACCTGGCTTTTGGCCGATAAAGCGAAAACGGACAGTCCGATATAGATTTCTATTCTTTTCATGATTAGTTTCTTTTTTTAGTCCCATTTATAATTTGTACCCGCATCTTCCTTCAATGCAGGCCCGAATGAATACCCCTGCTGTTCAAACCACAGTTGCTTAGAGAGTACTTTGCCATAAAACTCATCAAAATTTTCCGGATTGCCGGAATGCCACATCTGCTCGGCAAGTGCGAGAATACGCGGAAAGACTCGACGATCGATCATGCTTTCCGTCACCCCGTCGTCCGTCCACAAGGCAGAACTCATTCCGAGAATAAGCGGATTTTCCTCCCGGGGCCTATAAGAAGGATTACGCAAATACACATCTTCCAGATCGAAAGTGCGAGCTTGAGTATATCCCTTCCAGGGGGTAAGCGGGAAGTTCAGATACGTATAATTAGTTTGTACCGCAAATCACCGGATAATTATGTCTGACGGCATTCTTCAAGGCCAGATCCCGGTGTCCTCTCCAGTTCCACCACTGTATCACCACATTGTCCGGCAAGGGATAGCCGTCTTTGTAAATCACATCTCCCCAAAAGATGGCCTTCCTCCCTTTTTGTTTCAGATAATCGGCCATCCGGGCCGAAAACCACAATTGTAGGTCATGACTGTCTTTTAGTTTTCTTTTTCAATCCGTGACCGGCAATCGGGACATTTATCCCAATTCCCTTTAGGTGCTTCGTCGCCTCCGAGATGAATATAAGCGGACGGAAACATCCGGCATACTTCGTCCAACACATTCTTCAGGAAGATGAGTGTACTGTCTTTTCCCGCACAAAATATATTCTGCGTAAATCCGCTTTGGGGAACCTTTACCGCAACATTGAAACATCCCAGCCGGGGATATGCATTAAGTGCCGCTTCGGCATGTCCGGGCATGTCAATCTCGGGAACAACCGTAATGCCCCGGTCCGCCGCATAGCTGATGATCTCTTTCACCTCTTCTTGAGAGTAGAAGCCCTGCTGTTCCGGCCCCTGCCCTACAAAAGCTCCTATACGGGTCAGGAACGGATAGCGTTTTATTTCGATGCGCCAGCCAAGTCCTTCGGTCAGATGCCAATGAAAGTAATTCATCTTCAGCATCGAAGCCATGTCGATATATTTCTTGATCGTAGACACTTTCTGATACTGGCGTCCGGAATCCAGCATAAAGCTGCGCCATTTCACCCGTGGAAAGTCGGTGATCTCGACACAAGGAAATATCAGTCCTCTTTCCTCACCCGTGTTCCATTGCCTCAGACTTTGAATAGCATAGATAAAGCCGGCATCATCCGCTGCCTCGACAATTATTCGCTCAGGCGTCACACGGATGCGATAACCTTCTGTCGGCAAAGTAACATCTTTTTTCCAGGAGATGTGGCTGTTTACCTCCTCTTTGCACCATTCCACAGCGCTTTCGGGCACCAGTTTTTCATAAAACAAACGTATGAAAGAGCCGGGAGACTCCTCTGTGTACATTCGTATTTTACCTGAAGCCGTAACCGGCCATCTGCCCTCTCTATTTTACCGGGGGTAGCATGATGATTTGTCCGGACAAGTCGATGGAATTACGAACACAGGGAAAGTAGTATTAAAATCAGGTATTTCATTTAAATGTAGTATTTTGAGTGCAAAAACTGTCCAAAGATAAGATTTTCTCCGGACAGTTTTTTATCACACGGTTAAAACCATTTGTCAATCAAACATTTCCTACTTTATTCCGTCATCCCAACCCGGATTCTGTTCAAGCTGAGGATTCAGCACCCTTTCGTTGCGGGGAATAGGATTCAGGTAATAATAATCAGGCCAAGTATGGTTCTGTGCAGGATGAAATTCAAGATAGCCTTCCGTTCCTCCACCATCGACTGTCACTTTGGTTCCGGCCGGAAAATCCGATGCTTTGACGTACATGCCCAGTTTCTTCTTCAATGCATAATGACACTTCTTCCATCTCCGCAAATCGTCGAACCTGAATCCTTCGGAAAACAATTCAATGCGGCGTTCGCGGCGAATCTCCCACAACAAGGGATTTACAGCATAATCACCCGGATAAGCAGGGTTACCCAAATCACGTTTAGGATCGAAACTGTCGTTAATTTCCGCCACCTTCATAGGAGCCACGTTAGCACGGCTACGCAATTTATTTACCGTCCGATCGGCTACCGACTGATCGAATTCGCCTAATTCACACATTGCTTCAGCATAATTCAGCATCACCTCTTCCACCCTGAACAGTGGCATATCGGTCTCTTCATTTCGCTGTGATCCCATTGACAGATACGTACAATAATATTTCCAGTATTATAGCCGAAAGCTGACTTGTACCAAGGCTGATTCTCCAAATAAAAATCGAAATGCGGGACTGCTCCCAGGATCCCCCCGTCATAGCCTTGACGGAAAGGTAAAGTTTTTTGTCTCTCTTTAGCACTGCCATAGCCTATCCCCAAACGGATATTCAAGCTATCGATGAAACTTCTGTCCTTGGCAACTTCGGTAAATTGCCATTTATTACCCCAGGCATCGGTAGAAGCCGAACGGTCTATTCTGTACGGAGGAGTCACTTGCAACCAGAGTCGGTGATCCCGGCAACTAAACTCGTCATACATATCTTTGTCTCCCTTATATAACGGACTATTCCAACGGGTTTTACCATCCGAACAGAGATAACTGTCCACCAAGTCACGGGTCGGATTATAGTACGAGGCTCCTGTGGTTCCTCCGATACTAGTAGCATGTATTACGTTTTCCGCATTCGAGAACTCCCGATAGAGTATGACTCCGGGGACATCCTTCAATTCAAGCGAACAAAAAAGATCATCGTAGTTGCTGCAAATCTCGGGGAAACTATTCATAACTTCGGCAGACACCCGCTTACATTCTTTCAGATAAGTTTCGACATCATTCAATCCGTGATATTTCCTCCATGTACCCTCAAAAAGACAGAATCGTGATATAAAGGCTTGAACGACTGCTCTATTAATCGTATTATTACCATCTCCGTTAACATTAATATGCTGTTCGGCATATTGCAGGTCTTCAAGAATATGCTTCGCAATTTCATCTCTGGATGCACGGGGCCCATTAATCAGCTCTGTATCGTTATCACTCAGCACACGGTCTATCCAAGGTACTCCACCATAAGCAGACAGCAATGAGAAGTAGCGGTATGAACGAAAGAAATATCCAACACTTTTCCAATGTGCCTTCTCGGCTTCAGTCATCTGAGAGCTGTCTATCCGCCCCAACATCAGATTGACACGACGAATAAAGGCATAATAGTCCCATGCTGTATCATTCCGCTTATCGGGTACAGTGACCAGTCCTCTGATCCAGTTGCTCTCACTGCTTCCACGAGTCTGATTGTACGAGATATCATCTGTCGAGGTATCACCGTATCCCAATTTCGGCAGTGTCTCATACAATCCCCAGGCGTATGCCTTGAAGTTGTCATACGTCACAAAGGCAGTCTCTTCCGTCGGGTTGCCCAACGGATACCTTTCCATAAAATCATTGTTCAGGCAACCGGTAAAAGCGATCGCACAGAATATAAACAGGGCAAATGTATATTTCTTCATACTATTTCGGTTATTTAGAATGTGACATTAAATCCAAGTGAAAACTTCTTCATAAACGGATATTCCCATGCTCCTTTCGAAAGCATATCAGACTCCAGACCTTCCGGCAAGTGATCCCATGTGTGAAGGTTTTCTCCACTGAAAAATACCTTGACCTCATCGAAGCAAATCTGCTTAGCCCAGGTTTTAGGCAAAGTATAGGATAAGGTGATATTTTGCAACTTCAAGTAAGCCGCATTAGCCAGATATTTGGTCTGCTTCCAGCGGTTCGAAGCAGTATTCACGCCGTTGTTTGCATATACCCTTGGGAAATAGGCATCCGTATGCTCCGGTGTCCAGAAGTCAAGGGTTTCCTTAAACAGACTTCCCCACGTTCCGGTAGGCCATGCAATCTGATCGGTACGCCAAAAGTCACGTTTGCCCACACCACGAAGAAAGACAGAAAGATCGAACCCTTTCCAACTCAAACCTGCATTGATGCCATAATGGAAGCGAGGTGTAGAGTTACCGATGATACGTTGGTCGCCCGGATCGTCCGCTGTTCCTTTTCCACTCCATATAGTGCTGGCATCATCATCAAAGTTTTTATAAAGTATATCACCCGGATATACTTTCCCTACTCCTTTAGGAATAGGAATGCCTTCTTTAAGCGTTCCGTCGGCATTGAAATCATCTTCTCTATAAAAACGATCGGTTACATATCCCCATATTTCACCAATCTTCTGCCCTTTGCGATAGGTGCCCAGCAAGTTGGTCTCGTTGTTAAACTTGGTAATTTCACTCTGCGAATCGTAAAGATTGAATCCGATACGGTAATTGAAATCTTTGATACGGTCTCTCCAGTTCAATTCCAGTTCCCAACCATAAGTTTTCAAATTCGCAGCATTCTGCTTGGCAGCAGCCACTCCCACAACCCACGGCAAATCCATTCCCGGTGCCAGCATACCTTTTGTATCACGCCGATACCAATCGAAAGTACCATTCAGGCGATTATCAAAAAATCCGAAGTCAACACCGAAGTCGAGCGTATATACTTTTTCCCAGGTGAACGCACTGCTGACCATAGGCGGAGTGGACAAAGTCGTAGGTCTTTGACCGTCTACCAGCCAATTGGTAAGCCCTGGAGCCATCTCCGGTATATACGGATAATTGTCCGGTGAGCCGTCTGCCAGCAAGATGATCTGATTTCCGATCGATCCCCACGAAGCACGAATTTTAAAGTTGGATAGAACATCGCGTGTCGCTGTCATAAAAGGTTCTTCCGAAATGCGCCAACCTGCCGAGAAAGATGGGAAGAACCCAAAACGGTTGTTTTTAGGGAATCGTGAAGTTCCGTCATATCGTCCGTTAGCTTCAAGCATGTAGCGATCCTTGTACGAATAATTCACACGGTAAAAGAGTCCTCTGAGGGCATATTCGTTAAAGGTATCCGTTGCCGTTGTGGTCCCGGTAGCTCCCGATATGGACGGCAGGTTACTCAACAATACATCTTTTCTTTCTGTCCACTGCGATTCCGCATGATTCTCTTCTTGGTTGAATCCACCCATAACACTTATATGATGATTACCTATTGAAAAGTCGTAATTAGCAAATATATTGATTGCATTATAGTTAGTAAATCCCTGCGTCAGCGCATACCGTGTATTTTCCGTGTTATTCAAGACACCGGTAAAGTTCATTCCGATGTATTTATACTGGTTCACATACATGCGGTTGTAGTTCGTCACCCGGTTGTACGTATATTCACCTGTTATCTTCAAGTTTTTCAGAGGCGAAATGATGATACGTCCCAAAGCCCGGAGATCCGTCTTTTTAACAATGCGTGGTTCCCCATAACGGATGTAAGTAGCGGAAGTTTCAGCCGGATAAATAATACCATCCTCTTCATAAGGCGATATATTCTGATAAGAAGGAAGTTGCATGGCACTTCCCCAAATTCCGTTTCTACCGCCTTGCTCCACTTTGTTCTGGGTAGAATTAGCATACCGTATATCCAATTGAGTGGTCAGCCATTTGTTGACCTCCACACTCAGGAAACTTGAGAGATTGGCACGCTCATACCTGTCTTTATCAGTAATAAGGATTCCGTCTTCATTGGTGTATCCCAAACCGATACGATAGTTCGTTCTTGAACTTCCTCCCGAAACTGAAAAACTATGATTTTGCATAAAGCCATAATTATCCATCATATCGGCAAACATATCGTTCTCTCTCATCAGAAACAGGTTCCCATCTTCATCGAATACATATCCATTGGGATATTGGGAAGGATTAGCCATATAATCACGTATATACGTCTCCCATTGAGGAATATTCTTACCGTCTACATACGTGTCATTGGGCCATCCCATCTCTTTATATGCCAAGATGGACTCCAACGGACCGGCTTTTTGCGGCAGCTCCAATGCTTTCGAAAACGAGAAATTATTATTATAATTGAATTTAGGAGCCATGTCCTTTTTACCTTGCTTGGTGGTAATCAAGATTACTCCAAACGCAGCACGTGCTCCGTAGATAGCTGCAGAAGCGGCATCTTTCAAGACCGAAACCGACTCGATATCCTGCGGATCAATCATATTGATATCCATCGGTACATTATTGACCAACACCAGCGGACCACCACCGTTGATAGAAGTGGTTCCTCGAATATTGTATGATAGATTGTCCCCTGGAGTACCGGTCGTTCCCTCTATTTTTAATCCCGGAACCACCCCTTGCAAAGCTGCCGTAACATTTGTTATCGGACGATCTCCTAATGTTTCCTGTATATTAACCGCTGTAACTGCTCCCGTCAAATTGACCTTCTTTTGTGTTCCGAAGCCGACAACCACTACTTCATCCATCAATTGTGAATCTTCTTTCAACTGAATGACGAAATGAGTTTTTCCATTGGTACTGACCTCCTGAGGCAAATAACCGATATAGGTAACCTGCAACTTACTGTTGTCAGAGACCTCCAATGAAAATTCTCCCTCAAGATTGGTAATCGTGGCCTGCTTACCGCCTACGGCAAGCACATTCGCTCCTATAAGAGGTTCGCCGGTAACGCCCGTCACTTTACCCGTTATCTTTTTCATCTGAGTAGCTTGCCCGGCAGCAGCTTTCTCTTTCTTCTGCTCAACAGGAGTAATGACTATATGCTCAGCCTCATAACGGCAAGTAAAACCGGTATTCTTCAAAAGAGCATCCATTACAAAAGACAGTTCCTTGTCTACAAAGTTTCCTTTAATCTTCCTATTTACATCCAGTTTGGTCTGATTGTATGTAATACTCAATTGAGTCTGCTCCTCAATTTGTTCGAATACTTTTTGCAAAGACTGATTGTTGCCATACACGCTTATCCGCTGATTTTGCCCGTACGCAGTGTTATAAATGCATAAAGCGAGAAGTAAAAGAACTATTTTATGAATTTTTACGGATAGAATATTCCTTAATTTGATTTTTAATTTCATAATTTTGTGAGTTAATCAATTAATACTGTTTAAAGTCTCTAAAGGTTAAAAAGTTTTTGATTGATTTCGGGGATCGGAAATGGGTGTGGTAATTTGTTTCCGGTTCCCTTTTTTGCATATGATTGTTCTCCTTTCCTTTACTTTAATGGACAAATAGATATGGATTCGTCCTTCTCCACTTTATAGGTGATACCTCCTACTGTTTTTGTTACAATATCCAAAACATGGAAAATATCATCACGACGCTTAAACTTTATTGTATAAAGGTCCGAATTGATCTGATTCGACTCCATCAGATCAGACGATAGCTGAATAGATACTGCATAGCTTCTTTCCAGTGTTCTCAGGATTTCCCTGAGTGACTGGGAAATAAAGTTCATTTCTCCCTTTGTCCAACCCGAATAAACAGAAGCGTCTATATCTGTTTTGTTGAATCTACCACTCCGATTTTCGTAATCAAGCTGCTGATTGGGTTCTAAGGTAATAAAATTGTTAGGCTGGTTTTTCTTTCTTACAGCAACAGAACCGGACTCCAATGTGGTAATTGTCCTTCTATCAAAAGGATATGCCTGCAAATTAAACTGAGTACCCAGTACACAAATGTCCAGATGGTTAGTTGCCACCACAAAAGGAAGTTTCTTATTAGGGGCTACCGCAAAGTGCCCTTCTCCGGAAAGATATACAGAACGGGTATCGCCGGTAAATTGCGTAGGATATAGAAATACGGATCCCGAATTCAGGGTGATGATCGAACCATCCGGTAACGTGATCTGTTTTTTGCTCTCCCTTGGGAACGATACATTCTACAAAACGGACTTCCTGCGTGTGATGTTCCACATATATATAGGCTGTTATAATAGATATTAACGGGATAAGAAGAATAGCTGCTATATGCGCCCACCGATGTAGATAGGCCGGCCGGGCAGAAGAAAGCCCTGCTCTTTTTTGAAACTTACGTAAAGAATGCCGGGTACCGGCATCTGCTTCAGGACGATATTCGTCCCATATCTGAAGAAGCGCTTCTTCTTTCCGTTGTTTGCCGGAAGGATCAAGAAGCCATGTCCACACTTTATTTTTAAGGTCCGGACTGGCTATGAAGGCCATAAAGTTGTGTATGATTTTGTATGCGTCAGACATAGTATGTTTTATGGATTATATATATAAGATACGTAACCCGCCAAACACACACAGTTCAAAGAACACTTTTTTTATATAGCTTGTTAAGTTTATACGAAAGTAGCCATGATGACCCAAAACAATATCTTACGTATATCAGCCAAAGCCTGGGTCAGATGATTCTCAACAGTACGCTTGCTAATGTTCAGTTCACGGGCTATATTTTCATTACTAAGCCCCTGTTCGCGGCTCATCTGATAAATCTTTCTTCTTTGAGAAGGCATTCTTTCAACAGCGATGGCTATAATTAGTTCTAATTCTTTCGCGTTCAGTTCCGATTCTATTTCATACAGATCGGAGTTATCATCCGATAACTGCCTGGATTGATAATTTTTAAATAACAAAGAGCGCTCGATGTACCGGAAAACCGCATTCCGGGCTATACGGAACAGGTATGCATCCAAGTTGTCTATCTGCTTCAGATTTCCCCGGTTCTGCCACAATGACATAAATATATCCTGCGAAAGATCTTCCGCCTCTTCAGCATCCTGTAACAAGCCATTAATGAATCCTTTGACCCGGGGATAATAATCAAGAAAGAAGCCCTCAAACTTTTGGGGACTTTCCAGACTATCCGCATCGGCCACCGGAAACTTCCTTATGAATTTCATTATACAGATAATTTAAAATAGCTTCCATAAACACACATCCCTTGACATTCAGAACAGTATTTTAGAGATAATCAATTTAGGTTAACTTTATATTGGTTTTGTATATCAACAAAAGTTATTATAGTCAGAAATCACCACGGATTACATCAATTGCCACAGAATTTTACATTGACCATCAGTCATTATTTTTTATCTGTGTGAATCAGTGTAATCCGTGATGATTTTTTTCGCAACACTCCCTACTGATGAATGATCAGTGCAGACTGTGCCGGAACCGTCACCTCAGGTCCGTATAACGAGCCCAACCCTCTTTCATCAATCACACCATCTCTGCATACAACAGTGTATTTACCTTCGGGTATCGCCAGTTTGGCAGGAACAGAACGGGCATTAAGTGCCACGATAATGTTGTCCCAAGTATCTCCGTTAGCGCGGTCTTTCAAGCGGAAAGCCACCAGATTACCACCATCTACCGGGAGGAATTCCAGGTGCTTACGTACCATCTCGGCATCTCCCATACGGAAAGCGGGATGGGCTTTACGAATACTGATCAAACGCTTATAATAGGCGAACACATCTTCGTGAGTTGTCTTTCGGTTCCAATCAATGGCATTAATAGAATCGGGACTCTCAAAACTATTATGCACCCCTTTCTTGTCACGCATCACCTCTTCTCCGGCATAGATGAACGGAATACCTTGCGAAGTCAGCACTGCCGTCTGCGCCAGTTTGTCAAGTCGTACGAGTTGTTCGGGTGTGATGCCGGGGATACTCGACTTCAAGCGATCTACCAAGCACATATCATCGTGGCAGGATACGTAACTGATCATCTGAGTAGGCTGGGAAGCCCAGGGAGCTTTACTGTAATTCACCGAATCATTGTTGACTTGAGGGTGACTGACAGCTCCTACAATACCAAACTTAATGCTCTCTTCTTCCCCGGGGATCCCGGCAAGGAACGCTCCCTTATGATTATCATTAAAAGGACCACGCAACGCATCACGAATTTCATCGGAAAAGGCGGCAATACCCGGCATTTTACAGGTATTGACCTTCATTGCCAGCGAATCACCCGGATACTGAGGTGCTTCCGCTGCCCAACCTTCACCATAAATAATGATAGAAGGATCTACAGCACTGACCGCCTTACGGATTTCATTCATCGTCTCGATGTCGTGAATGCCCATCAGGTCGAAACGGAAACCATCGATATGGTATTCCTTGATCCAGTGAAGCACGGATTCAATCATATATTTACGCATCATAGGCCGGTTGCTTGCCGTCTCGTTACCACAAGCCGAACCATTGGCCAACGAACCATCCGGCTTCTGGCGATAAAAATATCCAGGTACCGTACGTTCGAAGTTACTGCCATCGGTGTTGTATGTATGATTGTATACCACATCGAGCACTACCCGTATACCAGCTTTGTGCAATGCCTGTACCATCTGCTTAAACTCGCGGATGCGGACAGCCGGATCGTAAGGATCGGTAGCATACGAACCATCGGGTACATTGTAATTCTGCGGATCATATCCCCAGTTGTATTTGTTTTCATCCAGCTTGGTTTCGTCTACCGAAGCATAATCATAAGACGGAAGCAAATGGACGTGTGTTACTCCCAGCTCGATCAGATGATCGATTCCGGTCAGCAATTTGGCAGAGTTCATCGTACCATGTTCTGTCAATGCCAAAAATTTTCCCTTATGCTGAATCCCTGATGTAGAATCTACTGAAAAATCACGATGGTGCATTTCATAAATGATCGCATCAGCCGGTGATTTCAACGGCGGTCGCTGATCTGCCTCCCAACCTTGTGGATCGGTGGACTTCAAGTTGATAATGGCCGCACGTTTTCCGTTCACCCCTACCGCTTTGGCATTGATACCGGGTGTATCACCCATCCATTTATCGTTTACCTTGACATTGAATGTGTAGAACTTCCCCATCAGATCCTTGCTGACCGTTGCCATCCAAGTGCCTTCTTCACCCGGTTCCATAGGAATCGTTTCGTAAGCATGCCCACCTTCACCCGAGTCGAACAACATCAGACGGACTTCATCGGCAGTAGGCGCCCAAAGGGTAAACTTGGTAGACTCCGGTGAATATTCCATCTCCGTGAGGCTACCCGAACGTACCGGATATAATTCGTAAGACGCATATTCTTTCTTGGCGGGAGTACAACTCACTACAGCTGTAGCCGCTGTCACTCCGATAAAGGCAAGATAGTTCATTTTCATGTTTTTCTCTCTATTATATATATTGTTATCTACTTATTGTCTAAGTTCAGAATCCGTCGCTACTTTACTCTTTCGGGATTTTTGGCTATAAAATCTTTCCAACCGCTATACCCTTTCTCCATTACCGGACGCCCCATCTGCAGGAAATGACAATAAGCAGCTGCCAATCCGTCGGTAGCATCCATAAAAACAGGCATATCCTCTTTGGCAAAATGCGAGCATGCGTTGCAACATATCCGCCACGTTGTTCTTTAGAGGCCTGCCCGTTGCCGGTGATGGCCATCTTT
>ENA-OQJF01000051-OQJF01000051.1-human-gut-metagenome-genome-assembly--contig:-NODE-51-length-28592-cov-3.295451_pt1 | contig 28592 bp, 29 predicted proteins | sample MGYA00242595_ERZ504761 | MGnify/ENA primary metagenome ERZ504761 (study PRJEB26092, sample SAMD00036367) | human gut metagenome | host: Homo sapiens | study: EMG produced TPA metagenomics assembly of...
AAATTCGCCAGTATTTTCAGTCAGCGTACCGTCTACGTTCATCAGCATATCACCTTTTACATATTTCTGATATTCTGCATCCGCATCTTCTACATTCTTAATGTTCAATGCAGCAAGAATCTGCTTTTTAGTGTCCAACTGCACATTCTTGTTTTGTGTTTCTCTCAATGAAGAGCTAACGAATGCCAGCAGGAATGCCACGATAACAACCATTACCGAAGCATAAATGATAGTATAACTATTACTATTCGTATTCATTTTCATTCGGTATTTATTGGTTAGACTTGATAGCACGTTTCTCGCGGCGACTGATATTTCCCTGTACTACACAGTAGTCAATCAGCGGTGCGAAGATGTTCATTAACAGGATAGCGAGCATCATACCTTCGGGGTAACCCGGGTTCAGAACACGGATAACGATCGCCATGACACCAATCAGGAATCCGAAAATATACTTACCTCTTTCCGTACGTGCGGAAGTAACAGGGTCGGTAGCCATAAACACAGCACCGAAGCAGAAACCACCGAGAACGAGGTGTTCGTACCAAGGCATTTGCGCCATTGTATTGTTTTCCATGCCGATTGCGTTGAACACCCAAGCCATGAATGCACCACCGACAAACACAGAAATCATAGTCTTCCAACTAGCAACCCCTGTCCACAAAAGGATAACGGCACCAATCAGAATAGCGATCACGCTTGTTTCACCGATAGAACCGGGAATCAGACCTGTCACCATATCCATGCTGAACTCAGGCACAGTACCTGTCGTTGCAGCTAATCCCAGAGGAGTGGCAACCGTAAGTCCGTCTACCGCCTGTCCCATACCGAAAATAGTGTCGCCGGATACCCAAACGGCATCACCGGACATCTTGGTCGGATAAGCGAAGAACAGGAATGCACGAGTAATCAACGCTACGTTGAAAATGTTCATACCTGTACCACCGAATACCTCTTTCGCAAAGATAACAGAAAATGCAGTAGCTACGGCGAGAATCCACAACGGACAGTCAACCGGAACAATCATCGGGATCAGGATACCCGAAACGAGGAATCCTTCCTGAATTTCTTCCTTCTTCCATTGAGCTACGATGAACTCAATGCCCAGACCTACTACATAAGATACGATTATTTTCGGCAACACTGCCAGGAATCCGTAGATAAACATTTCGAAGAAGCTGCCTGTGGCACCTGTATGAGTGAAATGCTGATAACCTACGTTGTACATACCGAACAGCAACGCCGGTACTAACGAAATAACCACAATCGACATGATACGTTTGCTGTCGATCGCGTCGTGTATGTGCGTTCCCGTTTTCGCAGTCTTGCTGGGCACGAACAGGAATGTTTCGAAGCCGTCGAACACCGACTGGAATGCGTGGAATTTGCCGCCCTCTTCAAAGTTCGGCTTTATCTTATCGAGATAATTTCTTAACGCTTTCATTAATATATTTACTATTTTACGATTTACAATTTACGATTTGCCATGCGGGCATTGATTATGCCATTTCAGCACGGAGCATGTCGAGTCCGGCACGGACGATACGTTGCAGTTCCATTTTCGAAGAGCAGACGAATTCGCAGAGAGCGAAGTCTTCGGGAGCCACTTCGTAGATACCCAACGCTTCCATACGGTCAATATCACCGGCGATGATAGCTTTAATCAGATATTCGGGCAAGATATCCATTGGGAATACCTTGTCGTATTCACCTGACATAATCATATGACGTTCGCCACCTTTGATGCGGGCATCCAACGTATATTCTTTTTTGCCCATTAACCAGCTAAAATAAGAGCGGTTGGCACTGAACTGGTTGAAACGCGGCATAATCCAACCAAGCATTTCGTGAATGTCGTCACCTTCGGGAATTACAGTCAGCTGGCTGTCGAAAGCTCCCAGGAATCCGTTCGGTGATACCTGTTTTCCGCTCAACACATTACCACTGATGTAGCGCAGATCCTTGCCTGTCGTTACATTTCCGGCAAATACGTTAGTCAGCAACGCACCTACCTGAAGTTTGCAGTAAGCAGGTTTCAACACTTCGGAACCAGTCACAGCTACTGTACGGGTGAAATCCACACGGCCTGTATTAAAGAGACGGCCGATAAAGATAACTGCCTGCGGGTCGATCGTCCACACAGTCTCACCTTTGGATACGGGAGCGATGTGATTGATTTGAACACCTACGTTACCGGCAGGGTTCGGTCCGTCGAATGCAGTAATTGTAACGTTCTTAGCCTGAGTCAGTGCAGTAGCGTTTTGTTTTACGCTGATACTCAGGTAAGTTTTTGCCATTTTGGCGAGAGCATCGAGTCCGGTCTGGAAGTTCGCTTCTTCTCCTTTCAAAGCAAATTCGAAGTTGGGAGCCAGCGGATTGGTGTCGAATGCAGATACGAAGATTCCCTTTGGGGTAACCGTCGGGTCGGCGATGATGTCATAAGGACGTTGTTTGATAAACGCAAAAATACCGGCTTCCAACAAAGCGGTTTTCACAGCATCAGCATCCATTGAGGCAACATTCTTCTTTCCAAATTCTTCGTAGTCCTGTTCGGCAGCCGCCTCTACTACGATGTTTAACACCTTGCGGCGAGCACCACGTTCAACACTCGTCACCACGCCACTCACGGGCGAAACAAATTTCACTTCAGGATGATACTTGTCGATAAACAAGGGTCCACCAGCCATCACATACTCCTGCTCTTTTACGACTACCTTCGGCGTCACTCCAGGAAAATCATCGGGTACGAGTGCGTAAAATCCCGGTTCTTTCACTGTTGCGTACGTTTCAGCAGCTTTACCTTTCAGGTTTATGTCAAGGCCTTTACGTAACTTTATTACATTTGCCATGCTATATAAAATAATGGTTTCATAAATTTGCCGCAAAAGTAATAAATAAGATTGGGATTCGTGAGGAAAAAAGAAAGGAATTACGGAAAAATATCCGCAATTCCTTTCGTGGTCGCACACAATATTCTTTAGAGTGCCTTTCTTTTGTTCTCAAAAAGAAGAAAAAGACTATTCTTCTCCGGCAAACATCGGGTCCCAGGCAGGGAGACGAATCGGTTTCTGCTTGAGTATTTCCTGTATTTTGGAAGACGCATATTTCGTTTCAACCACCAGACGGAACATATATTCGTCAAACCATTCGTCAGTCATGATAAGATGCCCCTGATAACCGGAAGCAGGTCCCCAACTATTCTCAACCATCCATTTGGTCGGTTTTCCATTTTCATCGAGGTCAACCGCCATAAGAGTCATAGCGTGACTTGAGCCGCTGGCAAAGCTTTGGATACGTTCTTTCTTGTCCATGCCGAAAGTGGTGCCCATGAGAGATTCGTAGTCGTAGTTTTTAACATCCAGCAAGCCACGGTCGGAGTTGAGGAATTTGCCGACATCGCAAGAGAAATACATCATCGTACTGTCTTTCAGAGAGGCGATTGCCATTTCCTTGATATCTTCAACGGGTAGGTTGACGTATGTCCAGTTCTTGCCGTCGTAACGGTGGCGGTCATAGTCGATTTCGTAGCATTTGTAGTATTCGCGGCTGGGATCGTTCATTAGCATAATGTAGTTGCTGATGAGGTTTTCGTCACCATACTTCTTCAAGAAAGACAACGGGGTATAATTTTCGGTAGAAACAAGCTTACCTTGGGCATTATACTCAGTCCATGTAAATTCTGTGGGAGGAACGCCCAAGTTCAGAACGAGCAACCGGTAGATAGTGCCGAGCATTTCAGTTTTCGTTTTCTCCAGAGCAGCAGGTTTAGCGCCCTTAGCAGCCATATCGCGAAGCTGAATCCCCTGTTCGCGAAGCTTCAGGGTGATCAGACCGGCCATGCGGGAAGTATTTTCACTACTGTTCGTTTCCGGCATTACATCTTTGGGTACAAGACCATATTTACTTACAATGTCGGCTACCCCGGTGAAAGTTCCACCGTCACTCAGAGGATTACGGAAAAGCCATTCCACCATTTTGTCGTTCATCGGTTTGTCACTGGTGTCGATGATACCTTGCAGGAAAAGGTTCGCTTTCTCCAGTTGGTCGAAGAAAAAAGGATAAGTCTGAGAGAACTCAAAAGAACCCAGATGATACTTGTCAATCGCTTTGGCACGCATCACGTTCAGCCCCGTAAAGAGCCAGCAACGTCCGGATGATTTCTGGTTCGTGATACCTTTGGAGTTCACTTTAACTGAAAAGTGCGTATCCATTCCTTTCATATTATCCTGGTTGAGAGCCAGTTTGCGGATGTCGTTGCTGCCGATAGCGTTGCGGATAGCTTTGTCGGCAGACGTATTCTGGTAACTCTGTTTGATTTGCTGCATCATAGCGTCACTGATGCCTCCTTTCGCGTTTTGCGCCTGTGCCGAGTAGCAGAGGGCACAGAAAACAAAAACTGGTAAGATTCGTTTATTCATTATAGATAATTCGTTAAGTTACTTTGCCGGTATGCTAATAGATAGACGTGTCGTGTTTATGTTTGCCGCACCGGATATTAGCATATTGGCAAATTGGTTTTACATATATTATTTGGCAAAAATACAATTCTTTTTTAGATTTATTATCTATGAAGATGAAAACTAATCGAAATAAAAGCGTTTTCTTTGCAGTCAGATTCCAAGAAAGAATATGAAAAGATATATAATAGGTATGTGGTTGGCAGTTCTGCCCATCAGCTTTACATTAGCCCAAACAGATCGCACGATAGTAAAAAAACGACGAAGTGCAAGGTTCTATGAATTCAATGTCTGCTGGTGAAATTCTCCCGACAGATACCACTCCCACCCTTTCCAAACGTGAACTACGACGTGAACGTGTAGCCAAGAGAAATCTTCACTATAATATATTGGGCGGTCCCAGTTACACACCTGATTTTGGCTTGTTGGTAGGTGGTAGCGCTTTAATGACATTCCGGATGAATCCCAGCGATACTACCCAGCGGCGTTCGATCGTCCCTATGGCGATTGCCCTGATGTTTAAAGGCGGTCTGAACCTGATGACCAAGCCGCAGCTTTTCTTCAAAGGTGACCGTTTCCGTATCTTCGGTACCTTCTCCTACAAAAATACGATTGAGAACTTCTATGGCATCGGATATAGCACCAACAAAGACTATCCTCGCGGAGAAGACACCAGCGAATACCGTTACAGCGGCATTCAGGTGAATCCGTGGTTTCTGTTCCGTCTAGGGAAAAAGCAACTTCTTTGCAGGCCCTCAGATTGATTTGAATTATGATAAGATCACGAAACCCGCCGCCGGAATGATCGAGCAACCTTCGTATATTGCAGCCGGAGGGACAGAGCACGGATACACAAATTTCAGTTCGGGGCTCGGATTCTTATTGACGTACGACACACGTGATGTTCCGGCAAATGCTTACCGGGGAACATATCTTGATTTTCGCGGAATGATGTATAGCAAAGTATTCGGAGGTGATGACAATTTTTACCGTTTAGAGATCGATTACCGTCAATATAAGACTGTCGGCAGACGCAAGGTGGTTGCCTGGACGGTACAGACTAAGAACGTCTTCGAAGATGTTCCACTGACGAAATATACACTCAGCGGAACCCTTTTGATCTTCGCGGATATTATATGGGACAGTTTCGCGACAAGTCCTCTCATGTAATAATGGCTGAATATCGTCAGATGATAAACACGGACAAAAGCACGTGGGTGAAAAGAATGCTGAATCATGTAGGTTATGTAGCATGGGGAGGATGCGGATTCATGGGTCCTACGCCTGGCAAGATAGAAGGTGTGCTTCCTAACCTCGGATTGGGGTTGCGCATCGAAGTCCAACCTCGTATGAATGTGCGTCTCGACTACGGCAGAGATATGGTGAACAAACAGAATTTGTTCTATTTCAATATGACGGAGGCATTTTAACCGGTAATCCGCGCACAATTAACAAGAAAGATTGCAAAATAGATAGTAAAAGACTGCTCATAAATAAAATTAATCCTTATATTTGCGCAAGCTATAACACAGCAAGAGCAAATAATATGATTTTTTTATGAAGCAATTTATATATCTTTTTTCGGGATTACTACTTTTGTTTTGCCTCTACCCCCCCGTGTAGTTGCGCAAGAAATCGGCGACTATTCTCAACTGAATGACGAAGATTATAGTAAGATAGATCTTCCTCCCCTGTCCGTTCTATTCGAAAATGCCAAAAACAATCCTATCTATGAGTTGGCAGACGCTAAAACAGCAATAGAGCGTAAATTATTACAAAAGAAAAATGGGCATTTCTCGGCTTCTTCAGTTTGAGGGGAAGTTATCAATATGGTATGTTCGGCAACGAATCTACCTATACAGATGTAGCGATAGCTCCCTACCTCACCTATTCTACTCAGGCGCAAAACGGTTATACGCTGGGGGCAGGTGTCAGCATTCCGTTAAATGATTTATTTGATCTCAAAGGACGTGTCAGCCGACAAAGGCTTACACTGAAAAGCGCGCAACTGGAGCAGGAAATCAAATACGATGAGATTAAGAAAAACATTATTGAGATGTATGCCATGGCCACTTCGCAGATAAGAGTTCTTCAAATGAAAAGTGAAAGCCTGATTCTTGCCAATGTACAATACGAAATATCCGAAAAGAACTTTGCCAACGGAACCATAGAATCGGCCGATCTGTCAACAGATAAAGAAAGACAGTCACAAGCCCGTGAAGCATACGAAAAGAGTAAATATGAGTTAACAAAAAGCCTGATGATACTCGAGATTATTTCACGTACCCCCATTATACGAAAATAAAAACAGAAGATATGAATTTTGTTATCTCTACCATACAGACTTTATTCCGCCACCGGTGGTTATTGCTGATTGGAACCACCCTCTTCACTCTATCAGTCATCTATTATACACGCCACATGCAGGGCGGATATGATGTAAAGGCCACTCTGTACACCGGGGTCGCTTCAGGATATAATCTGGAAAGTGACAAGCGGACAGACTGGGCTACCGTACAAAATTCAATGGACAATCTGATCAGTATCATGCAAGCTGAAAGTACACTAAAACGAGTGTGCCTGCGACTATTTGCCAGAGTTCTTATCCAAGGAAATCCGGACAGGGAAACCAATGGTATTACTGTTTCCAGTTATACCACCACATATAACCATTTAAAAAACAGTCCGAACGGGAATGAAATTCTAAAGCTGATAGACAAATCAAGCGAAGACAAAACAGTCTCCAATCTGGAAAAATATATGCGGCCGCATAAAGAGAACTATATTTACGGCCTGTTTTACTATATTCATCCGTTTTATAGCTATAATGCCCTGAAAAATATAAAAGTACAGCGCCGCCTGACCAGCGATCTGCTGGACATCAGCTACTCATCCAGCGACCCGGGTATCGCATACAACACAGTAAGTATCTTAATGGATGAGTTTGTGGAAGAATATCGCCGTATCCGTTATGGAGAGACCGACAAAGTTATCAAATACTTTGATGAAGAACTGAAAAGGATCGGGAAGAAACTTAGTACAGAAGAAGAAGACTTAACTAAATACAACGTAGAAAAACGCGTCATCAATTATCTTGATGAAACGAAGGAAATAGCCGCTATCAACAAAGAATACGCATTGAGAGAGCAGGACGCAATGTTTGCATTAAACAGCAGCAGGTCCATGCTCGACGAATTAGAACGGCACATGGACAGCAACGCCAAACAGATAATTAAAAACATGGAGTTTGTCGGAAAAATAAAAGAAGCTTCCGATATAACAGGAAGAATCTCGGAGGTCGAAGCAATGTCCGATTCCAATAATAAAGACATTACTGCTCTCAATAACAACAAGAAGCGATTGAGTGAACTTAAAAAAGAGCTAAGCGAACTGACAGATGCCTATGTAGGACATAAATACAGCAAAGAAGGTGTTTTGCGAACAAACATCATCGACCAGTGGCTCGAACAAACCCTGTTATATGAAAAGGCCAAAGCCGAACTGCTAATTGCACAGAACTCGCGCCAAGAGCTGAACGAGCGATACGTATTCTTTGCACCGGTAGGTACTACGATCAAACAGAAAGAGCGTATGATTAACTTTACCGAGCGCAACTATCTAACCGTATTGCACAGCTATAACGAGGCCTTATTAAGAAAGAAAAATCTGGAAATGACCTCCGCTACACTGAAGGTGCTGAATGAACCGACCTATCCGATCTCGCCCCATTCAACAAACCGGAAACAAATCGTCATAGCTGCGTGTATAGGCTAGTTTTTTAATAATTGTTGCCTTATTGCTGCTAATAGAAATGCTTGACAGAACATTGCGAGATGCCGGTCGCACCAAGCGAGTGACGGGATATAAAGTGGTAGGTGCTGTCCCCAGCCTTTCGGCTTCCCGCTACGGAGGGCTGACCAAGACCTACGTGCAACATTCCGCAAGTGAGCTGACCAATTCGCTGCTTCGTTTTCTGGACAAACGGAAATCTCCGGGTGTATTCATCATCAATTTGTTCAGTATCAATGAAGATTCCGATGAAGAAACAATAGGCAACCTTGTCTGCGGATATATGCAAAGCCGTATGTTGAATACAAGATTTATCACCCACGGAGTGGATTTCAACACCAATTCCACTCAATATTTGTTAGCTAAGAACATCACAGACTTCTACACTTTACAAGGAGAAGACATCCTGATAGTTGCCTATCCGCCGTTATCGGAGAGCAGCATACCCAGTGCACTGTTGCACGATGCCAATGCCAACATCCTGATAGCTTCGGCGAATCATGGTTGGAAAACATTCGACAAACAGCTTTGTGACCAGCTTATGGTCCAGCTGGGAACAACAGATGTTCCGTTCCGTATCTGCCTGACCAATGCCGGACGGGGAGCAGTAGAAGATTTCACCGGTCAGCTGCCACCGTATACGTTATTACGTAAAATCGGTTATCATCTCAGCCAATTATCATTAACTGAAAAAATCATATTCAACTTCAAGAATAAGGCCAAAGAAGTAGAAGACGAAGACGATGAATAACAGGATAGTAACTTTTCATATTCTGCTTGCCGCACAGTTTGCACTGGTTGCGGCAAACATTATAATGAATATCAAGATAGGTCTTTTTTCCATGATACTTATCTTGTTGTTAACGACTACTTGCCTGATACAGCTTAACAATGACGAGCAAACAAACTGGAAGCCCGGACGAAACATAATGACATATTTGTTTGTAGCCTGGTTCCTATTCTATTTTCTGGAATTACTGAATCCCAACAATGTAATGGAGGCATGGAATATCAACATCACCCCATATACACTCATAGGCCTGATATGTGCCTTTATAGTTCCGATAGTTATTCGTACCAAAAAAGACATCGAACTGCTACTGATCGTATGGTCTGTATTCGTCATCATATTTACAATCAAAGGATATTGGCAGAAAAGCCATGGTTTCAGTTCCAAGGACCTTTATTTTTTATTTTCAATGGGAGGTGCCCGAACCCACTATCATCTGGTCGGGCATCCGCTATTTCTCCTGCTTTACAGATGCGGCAAATTACGGCGTACATTGCGCTATGGCAACCGTCGTTTTCACCATTAGCGCATTTTTCGTAGACTCAAAATGGAAACGCATCTACTTTCTGTGCATTGCAATGGGAGGGCTCTACGGAGTGGGAATCTCCGGAACCAGAGCAGCCATGGGAGTTATCATGGGCGGAATGCTGATGATAACCATTTTGGCCAAAAATTGGAAAGCGCTGTTGGCAGGCATCTTTGTCTCTATCGGAGTTTTTGTTTTTTCTATTTCACTAACATAGGAAGCGGCAACCAATACATCCATAAAATGCGTTCTTCTTTCCACCCAACCGAAGACGCCTCCTACAATGTGCGTGTCGAGAATCGACAAAGGATGAAAGAATTGATGATAAAGAAACCCATTGGTTACGGTATCGGGCTGTCTAAATCAGGCCATTTCAATTCAAAAGAGCAGATGCCCTATCCTCCTGATTCATGGTTGGTCAGTGTATGGGTAGAAACAGGGATTGTCGGACTGATTCTTTATCTCGGCATACACGGCACCCTTTTCGCCTGGTGCTCCTGGATACTGATGTTTAAGGTACGCAATAAAAGCCTGCGGGGACTCGTAGCGGCCTGGCTCTGCATGGACGCAGGATTCTTTATAGCCGCCTATGTCAATGATGTGATGCAATATCCCAACCAGTTGCCTGTCTATATAGGCTTTGCCCTCTGTTTTGCCGCACCGCATATAGACAAGCGTATCAGTGAAGAAGAAAACACCCAATCAGTATCCACCCCAGAAACCGACGAGCAAATATGACAAGCAATATTCCGGAGATATCCTTTATCACGATCTGCTATAACGGGTTCAAAGACACCTGTGAACTGATAGAATCATTGCAAAATAAAATACATTCCATACGTTATGAGACGATCGTGGTAGACAATGCATCACGTGAAGACGAAGCTGCCAAAATACGTGAACGCTACCCCTCCGTCATTGCTATCCGCAGCAATGAAAACAAAGGATTCTCCGGTGGCAATAACATAGGCATCCGAGAAGCAAAAGGGAAATATATCTTTCTGATAAATAATGACACATACATAGAGCAGGATACAGTCTCTTTTTTGATAGAGCGACTCGAAAGCCGTGCGGAAATAGGAGGTGTATCTCCCAAAATCCGTTTCGCTTTTCCTCCTCAGAATATACAATTCGCAGGGTTCACTCCACTGACCCCTATCACACTGCGCAATGCAGGCATAGGTTTCGGTTGTCCGGACAACGGGACATTCGACACCCCACATCCCACCCCTTATCTGCATGGGGCAGCTATGCTGGTGAAACGCGAAGTGATTGAAAAGTAGGGCTGATGCCGGAAATATTCTTTCTTTATTATGAAGAACTGGATTGGAGCACCCATATAACACGTGCCGGCTATGAATTATGGTACGAACCGCGTTGCACTGTTTTCCACAAAGAAAGCCAAAGCACCGGGCAGCTAAGCAAATTGCGCACCTACTATCTGACGCGTAACCGCCTGCTCTATGCCTGGCGGAATCTGGAGGGGAGCAACCGCTGGCTTTCTATCATTTACCAGACAACGCTGGCTGCCGGAAAAAACGGACTGTCTTTTTTATTAAAAGGTCGGCCGGATCTCTTAACGGCTACCATAAAAGGTATATCAGCATTCATCCGTATTCCTCATAAAAAAGAATAAAAATGATAACCATACTACACATTGCAGAAATTATACTCTACATAATCCTGGCCTTCAACACAGGTTACCTGTTATTGTTTGCCATAGCGTCAAAGTTCTGCCGCCCCCGTATCTATCCTCGCACGGCTCCCGGGACCAAGTTTGCCGTGCTCTTTCCTGCCTATAAAGAAGACAAGGTCATTATCCCCGCCATTTATTCCTTCTTACAGCAAGATTACCCACGGGAATTATATGACATTATCGTGATTTCCGACCAGATGCAGGAAAGCACGAACGAAGCTCTGCGACAATTGCCTGTCCGTCTACTGATAGCGGACTATACCGACAGTTCGAAAGCCAAAGCAATGAGTCTGGCAATGAACGCCACCGCAGACATACCATACGACGCAGTGGTCATTATGGACGCGGACAATACTGCCGGTACAAGTTTTCTATCCGAACTCAACCCTGTTTTTCAGTCAGGAGCCAGAGCCGTTCAGGCACACCGCACCGCGAAAAACACCAATACGGATATTGCCGTTCTCGATGCGGCCAGTGAAGAAATCAACAACTCAATATTCCGCAGCGGGCACATCGCACTCGGACTGTCTTCGGCCCTTATCGGTTCAGGCATGGCATTGGAAGCCTGTTGGTTCCGCCAACATATACACCTGCTCGAAACAGCAGGAGAGGATAAGGAAATGGAAGCCCTCCTGCTCAAACAGCGCATCCATATAGAATATCTGGAACACGTCTACGTGAAAGACGAAAAGAACCCAAAAGAAAGAAGGAATCAAAAACCAGCGCAAACGCTGGATAGCTGCCCAATTTGACTCATTAGTACGGACACTTCCCGACTTTCCAAAAGAGCTACTGCGCGGCAATATAGACTATTGTGACAAAGTTTTTCAATGGACACTGCTGCCCCGTATCATCCTGATCTTCTGCACATTTTTTTTCACCATACTAGTCACCCTGGTTTCCCCCTATTCAAGCATTAAATGGTGGATACTCGCTTTTGCTTTATTTCTTGCACTGTTTACGGCAATCCCCGGACATTTACTGAACAAGCAACTCTTACGGGCAATCTTCCAGCTACCGTCCTTACTGCTCGGCATTGCAAGTAATCTGTTCAAATTAAAAGGAGTTAACAAAAAATTTATACATACCGAGCATGGCAATTAACGTATTAGAAGTAATCAGACAAGGTCAGGTAGGTGGTGGCGAGTCTCACCTCCTCGATCTCATAGCAGGATTCGACAACCGTGTCAATCCCATTGTCCTATCATTCACAGGCGGACAAATGATTGACGCGCTCACACAAAGAGGAGTCAAGTGCCACGTTGTCAACACCTCTCACCCATTTGACGTACGCATCACCCGGCAGATCAAAGAGCTGATTCTCAGAGAGAACATACAACTGATCCATGCCCACGGAAGTCGTGCCGCATCCAATGTCGCTTTTATAGCCCGGAAGCTACACATCCCCATGGTATATACCGTTCACGGGTGGAGTTTTCACCAAGACCAGTCGTTTTTCATCAAACGTCTCCGGGCATGGAGTGAAAAAATAATATGCAAGTTGAGCAAAGAAGTAATCTGTGTCTCGGAAAGTAACCGGATTACCGGGCAGAAAACTTTCGGATTAAAACATTCGATCGTCATAGAAAACGGCATTAACCTGACAAAGTTCAACCCCCACCGGGAGTTCAGCAATCTCCGCAACGAGTTCGGGTTTACCGACGAGGATTTCGTGATAGGCTTTGTGGGCAGGATCACCTTGCAGAAAGCTCCTTTGGACTTCGTAAAGAGTATCGCTCTTGCACGGCAGAAAGACAAAAGAATAAAGGCGCTATTAGTGGGTCAGGGTGACATGGAAGAAGAGACTAAAGAAGCAATTCGCCTGTATGGAATGGAAAAATACATCCGGACCTCACCTTTTCGCAGTGACGTACCGGATGTATTGCACGCTATCGATGTTTTTTGCTTACCCAGCTTATGGGAGGGACTTTCCATTGCCCTGCTCGAAGCTATGGCAATGAAAAAAGCGTTGGTAGTAACCCCGACAGACGGTACCAAAGAGGTTATCACTCACCAGCAAAGCGGGTTAATAGTAGACTTCGGCAAACCGGAAGAATTGGCAGAATGCTATTTGGCTTATCTTCATCATCCCGAATGGAAAGAAGATTACGGAGTCACAGCTATGTCCACCATTCAGGAACGTTTCAATAGCCGGCGAGTATCACAGCAGGTTACAGAAGTCTACTATGACATTCTCCGATGATTACCTCCATTCCTTCGTCACGTCGAAGCACGGGCAAGCCTTCACCCATTCCTCCGGCTCGATCTCCCCGTTCCCGTTCAGGTCGGGGCTCAAGTCCCGGTGTCCGCAGATGCGGCAACCGGGATAGTCGCGCAACAGCGTGAGGATGAGTACATTCATCGAATGAATCTGCCATTCAGTGCGGGTGTCGGCAGGACGTCCGTGGCAGTCGAGGCCGCCCTCATAACAAATACCGATACTATTCAGGTTGTGTCCCTTGGCGTGCGCACCTATCCGTTCAATCTCCCGCGTCGTCTTGATGCTCCCGTTCTTACGGATGTAGAAATGATACCCCACACCGTTGAAACCACGGCGGCGGTGGCACACCTCCAAATCTTCTTCCGTGAAATCCCTGTCCGCTCTGGTGGCGGAACAGTGGATCACAATCAGGTCAATCTTCCTCATCAACCTGTCCTTTCATTCTTCTACCTTTTCTCTTTCTGCGAAAGAAAAACAGGATTTCCAATACAACATCTAAGATTTTGTCAATCATCGCTTCTCATTTTTTATAAATTAGTTATCAACTAGATAGACGGATCCGGAGTCACCCCTCCACCGGAACCGCCCTCTCCCTTGCCGGGCTCCTCGGAACCGGAGCCACCTCCTTCTCCTTCGGAAGCGGCCTTCTTCTCGGTATACAACTCGAACGACACATTATTCTCCCCTCCACGCGTAGTCGCCGTGCTGTCGTTGGCAAGGCGCAGCGAATTGTCAACCTTGAAACGGAGATTGACACGAGAAATATTCTTCACCGTGCAGTCCTTCTCCTGCTCCACACCGGGACAGGTCAGCGTGGTGTAAAAAAATCCCCCAGCCCGTCCACTTTCACCTTATCGCCTGCCACCAAGACCTTCTTCATCGCACGGACGAAAGATTTCATGACGTGCGACACGTCTTCCACCGAAAGCGACCCGATTGACTCGATTTCACGCGCCAGCGTCTCGATTGAATAGATTTTCGCCTCTCCGGACTTGAGTTTGAGAGCATACACCATTGGCGACTTCTCATCTCCAATTCGTTTTCTGCGCTTGTAGCGCACCACAGTTACTGTTGCCATAATTTAAAATTTTGTTTTCTCCGAAAGGAAGGACATTCTCCCTTTCTGGTGGTGAAACAAAGATACGGCAAGACACCGGCGACTTGCCGGATTGCACCGGGTTACACCTGATTACACCGGATTAAGAAAGAATAAAGGAGATTAAAAGAGACTGGAGAGGGAATAAAGAGATTAAATAGGAAATAAAAGAGACTGAAAGCTCTTCATCAGATTTGGAAACAAAGTTAATTAGGAAAATAATAGCCAGACAGTTTATAGTCGATAGTATCTGCAACTCTCCTCCGTTCGGGAAGGAGGACGTACCGGTAGGGGAGGTGTAGGTGAATGCGTAAGTCGGTTATTATCAGCATTGTGTATCCACCTACCACCCCGGCTTTCAGCCACCCCTCCTTCCCCGAAGGAGGGGAATGGAGATACCACCGACTGGTTAAATTACCACCAAATTTGAAGAAGCATCATTTTTCAAAGCCAAACGAGAATTTTCTTTTCCGGCTTAAAATTGACGCAGTATGCCATGCCGGCTAATTTCCTTTCCTGTTTCCAACCTTCATCAGAGCAAGCCCGATCACGATCCAGACCATTTCGCGGACACGGGTAATCAGTGCAGCATAAACCCCGTAGGCTCCGGAAAGGGAGAGGCCACCTACGGCAAGTGCAAAGCCTCCTTCACGTCCACCGAGCTGCATCGGCAAGAAGAACAAAAGATTGGCCAAACAAGGAAGGAAAAAGGCAGCAATCAGGCAGCAGTCGGCAAAGCTGACGTTTGTTGTCAACACATTAAGTATCAGCCAGATCTCAAGGCAACTGACAACACGAGCCGTGTATTCTAGAAAGAGGGCCGAATAAAAAGTACGTTTCTTCTGCCGGTGAAGGAGGGCGATTTGCTTATCTATGTTTTCCAGTTTCTCTTTATGGGTTTCGGCAAAATGAAGTACTTTCTTCTTTAGAAAAGGGAGACGGCTACCCATGCGGATAAAGGCAACTGCCATACCGTGCCGGTAGCCTTTTATAAAAAGGACGGTAACCAGCAGGCAGAATAAAGTGATAGCTCCCAGAATAACGCTCATGACCCACCCTACGGGATAGAGACAGACATACAACAGGACGGAAGTCAGCCAGAAACAAAAGTGGGAGAAGATGTGCATCATCACGTAGAGAATCACCGAAGAGGTAGCCCTTTCGATTCCGATAAAGGGCTTCAGTTCCATAATCCGATAAGGCTCGCCTCCCATGAGCCCGACGGGTGTCACATAATTGAGCGCAAAGCCTGTTACGGTAAATTTATAAAGCCGGGAAAAGGAAAAGCCCGGTTTGCCTCCGCTACGGATGATGATATACCATGACAGCGTATTAATAAGGTAGACAAACAGCCAAAGCAACAAGACCAAGGGCAAATATATTCCTGCACGCTTCAGATTCACCCAAAGTTCCCGATAATCCATATCGAATGTGAATATCATTATCAGGACGGCAATGATGCCAAAAGCGAGGAATATATTGCGGTACTTGTTCTTCACTGCTTCTTATATACCTGTATATTTTACTTTATATACTTATAATACCTGTCAAAGAATCTATTAAATGCCGGAATTTTCATCAGCCCGTATTCAAACACCAGCCAACCGAGTAATGCGCAGGATATACCGAGCAACACATCAATGATGTAGTGGTGACAGGAATAAACAGCCGTTCCCCAAATGCCCAGCATGATAACGGCAAAGAGAGTAATCACATACCACCTGCATTTGCCGATGATAGCATATACCAGAGCCACCACCATATAGGCGGCATGAAGCGAAGGCACTGCGGCAAAAACATTGGCATTGCGCCCGTAGATAGAGTCGAAAATCGTCACACCGAAGAAAGCGTCGAAACGTCCCAGACCGGCTACGTTGCCCGAAGTGTTCAGTATCGGTTCGAAACCGTAATTAATGGCATACCAGGGGGGAGCAGCAGGATGAATGTAATAACCGGCAAAGCCGATTAAGTTGACCAGCAGAAATACCAGCGCAAAGCGGAGATATGTTTTTCTCTGCTTCTTGAAGTACAGGCAAAGACCGAACAGGATAGGCACGGGGACCCAACACAGATAAAAGATGCCGGCAAAGACATCTGCAACCGGCCAGTTATGGGCAGCGAAATATTCGCACGGGGTAATCAGGATACCGTTGTCCATGACCCCGAAAAGAGATTTCTCCAGATTGTATAATCCGGCTACATCAATCGGGTTCACTTCGTAATTGGGACAGATACGCATCCAGTCGTAGGAGATTCCGAAAATGGCAAAAGGCAACAGGGCTAATGCAAGTTTACGGGTGGGTAGCCCGGCAAAGAATAAGACCAGATAGAGTGCCACCATTAAGAAATGTTCGGAACGAAGTCCGATGAAGACACCTGTCAGCAAAAGAAAAAGAGCCATAGTGATTACAGTAATCAGGGCTTCATTCTTTGACGGCAGTTCAATAACTATTTTCATTCTAATAAGGTGTTAATATACCAATACTATTTAGCTTTTCGGACAATTATTTCATCATTACCTTATAGCAATGTCTCACACGCGCGAAAGCTGTGATATTGGCAAATACGGCAACGAAAGCCAAAGGTACAATCAGTATCAACATCGGGTCGAAAGCCGTGATATCTTTGAATACACCGCAGAACAACGCTCCCAGACTGGTGAGTACCACACGTTCCGGACGCTGCATGAATCCTACTTTACACTCGATACCTAATCCTTCGGCACGTGCACGAACATAGCTCACCATTAACGAACCGATCAATGCCACAAACGCAATCAGGGCATAAAAGAAATAATCTTTCATCGACAGGTAGTAGCAGATACCGAAAAATGTCATTAGTTCGCTGTAACGGTCGAGCACCGAATCATAGAGTGCACCGAATTTGGAACTCATGTTTCCCAACCGCGCCACACGACCGTCCATCATATCGAACAATCCGGCAAACAGAATAACACCTCCCGCCCAACCGACGATAGCAAGGTCGTTCCGGCCGCCACAGATACCGGCATAGACAAACATTCCTGCTGCCACCACGTTCAGGATAAATCCGGTTGTAGTGATAAAATTGGGAGTGATTCCGATTTTAATCATTCCGTGTATCAAAGGATTGATAATCTTATAAATCAACTGTTGCAAATAATCTCTGTAATTCATATTGTGTCTAAATCTGTTTTTATCTAAATCTTCTGTTTTTATTTCAATCTCTTTTTCTGAACAAACTTCCTATGTTTATATTCCGGTATACAAAAAAGCGGTGCATATTATAATTCCAGAATAATGCGACGATAACCGCTACCGCCATTTTGGGGATAATGAAAAAGTCGCCGAAATACTGACTGAGCGTATCGCGTACCCAAGGAATCTTTGCCAATGATTCCGTCAGCGCATACGTTCCCCACGTGTTCAGCCAGATGCTGCATACCCACACAAGGATAAACTTTACAGCAACGTTCGTTTTCTTTCCTGTCGATTTAAAGGTCCATTTATAATTAATTACGCAATTGACAATTCCTCCGTATACAGCCCCTGCGAGGGTAGCATATACATAGTAGACTTCAAACAGCCTCACCAGAAGAATTGTAACCAGAAAGTCTGCAATAGTTGCCATTTGAGCCGAAAGCTGCGCCCTCAAAAACATGAAGAAGCCACCCTTCTGGGAAATCATCCGTGCAACTTTTCTCAGCCAATCACACATCTTACTCCTGCTAACAAGATAAAACTATATACCCCTGCCAGTATATCATCCATCATCACACCTACCCCACCTCTGAGACTCTCCATTTTGCGGATGCCCAATGGCTTGGCAATGTCGAATGCACGGAACAGGACGAAAGCCGCCACTACATACCATATCCATTTGTCATTGTCGGGAACGGCAAGCAATGGTATCCACACTCCGACCATTTCATCCACCACTACACGCGAAGGATCTTCCCCCCAACAAGCCTCCAGCTTATCGGCAGCCCAGATCCCGGCGAAAGTAAACACAATCACCAACGCGGCAGTAATCCATAAGACAACAGAAAAAGGGAGCAGAAGATAAAGTGCAATCCAGATGATAGAAGCCAGCAACGCCCCGGCGGTACCGGGAGCAAAAGGAGAAAAACCGGAGCCAAAGCCCGTGCCTATCAATACAGGTAGAAAAGGAGCTTTCTTCATTAAATTACAAGTTACTAATTAAAAAGTTGAGGTTGAGCATCCACCCGTCTTTTCAGTAAGGCAAACCTCAATCTCAACTTTATTATTATTGGTTCCTGATTAAGCTAAGTAATCGGGTTCTTTTTCGCCAATCATGTTACGCAATGTCTGTTTTACCATTCTCCATTGAGTAAACAAGTCATGTTCGGGTTGGTGTTCGAAGTCGTGCATCGGGCTCTTGCAGAAGAATGACAACCAAGTCTGGATGCCGCACATACCTGCACGCATAGCCAAGTCACTGAACAATACCAGGTCGAGCGCGATAGGAGCAGCGAGGATAGAGTCACGGCAAAGGAAGTTTACCTTGATTTCCATAGGATAGCCCATCCAACCGAAGATGTCGATGTTGTCCCATGCCTCTTTGTTGTCCTTGCGGGGAGGATAGTAGTTGATACGTACTTTATGATAAACGTCTCCGTAGAGATCAGGATATTTTTCGGGTTCAAAGATCGTGTCGATTACAGACAGTTTGCTGACTTCTTTTGTCTTGAAGTTGTCCGGATCATCAAGCACTTCGCCGTCGCGGTTACCGAGAATGTTGGTAGAGAACCAGCCGTTCACACCCAGCATACGGGTCTTGAACATCGGAGCCAATACGGTTTTCATCAGTGTCTGACCGCTCTTGAAGTCTTTTCCTGCGATAGGTACATTCTTCTGCTTGGAGAATTCCCACATAGCCGGAGTGTCTACACACAGGTTAGGAGCACCCATTACGAACGGAGCGCCTTCTGCGATAGCAGCGTATGCATAGCACATACTCGGAGAGATCACTTCTGTGTTGTTGTCCTTCATCGCTTTTTCCAAAGCAGCGAGTGACATGTGTTCGTCTGACAACGGAATGTAGATTTCAGTACTTGCAGCCCAAAGTACCACAATGCGTTCACAGTTGTTGGCAGCCTTGAAGTCGCGGATGTCCTGACGCAGTTGCTCTACCATTTCCCAACGGGTAGCAGCTTTCTTGATGTGCGTACCGTTCAGACGTTTTGCCCAGTTGTGGTCGAAAGCAGCCGGCATAGGCTTGATAGCTTCCAATTCGTCTTTCACTCCGTTCAGGTCCTTTTCTTTCAGAACCTCAGCGTACATAGCAGCTTCGTATGCATTATCCGGGAAAATGTCCCAACCTCCGAAAACAATGTCGTTCAAATCCGTCAAGGGCACAACGTCCTTGATGAGTTTTTCTTCGTTGTTTTCCATGCGCATTGTGGCTAACTGGGTAATAGATCCTATCGGTTTTGCCAGTCCCTTGCGAGAGGCTAGTGTACCTACAATCATTGTGGTGGCAACCGCACCACCGACTCCAACTACCAACACACCGAGGCGTCCGGTAGTCGGGTTTAATTTCTTGTTTCTATTTCTATTCTATTAAAATTAAACTAAAATTGATGACAAAAATAAGATTAATTAATTACTAATACAGTCTTTATTTGTCATATAAACATTGCAATTAGCAGGATTTAACTTTTAAAAGGTCATGTGGAGACTTATTCTCAAACCGGACTTGTCTATTCCGGGTGAATCACGGTAGGTAAGCCTCCAGACGTAATCCAAGCGTAATACCTTAAATATGTTTTCGATACCTACGCCCACTTCCACGTAAGGCGTTTTCCCCATGGCACGGGTATCCGCTATCGGAAAAGCAAACAATCCGTCGCTCAATTCCGGATTATTCTTATCGCTCAAATGACCATACAATCCCCGGCATGAAACGATTTCACGCCATTTCAGTTTTTTCAACAACGGGATACGGTTGAACAGCCAGCCGTTGAGGAAATAAGTGACGTCCCAAGAGAAATATTCATCATTCATAAACTCCATGGCATTCATCAATGAATAGGATTCGGGCTGAATGGTATAGGAAAGGTTGGCATTAGGCATTATCAGCAACGGGAAAGGCACTTTGTCCCATACTTTTCCAGCTTTCAGTATGACGTCCGTATAGCCGAAGGCGGAGAACCAGAAACGCTTCTGCACTCCCGCTTCGGTATGGTTGTAGGTGTAATCGCTTCCCAGCACTCCCTTTCCGGCAATGGTATGGGAGAGCGTGAACACCGGAGCATCCAGCGACACGGGGAAACGGTTCCACTGCGTCTGGAAGAACTTCTCATTCGGAGCATAGCGCAGTTTCAATTCGGCCGCACTGGTGGAGTATTCTTTGACCGGAGTCAGCACATCACCTTCTTTCTGAAGAAAGGGAATCAGGTAGGAGGACTCGTCTGTCCGACGACGTGCCGTCAGTTGGAAGGAGAAACCTGAGTAGAACTCGTTGGTATAGGTCAACTCGGCTTGCCGGAAATAACCGATGCGATCGTCTTTCTCGCGTTTCAGGGCAAGGAATACGTTATCTTTACTTGTGTAGAGATAGTTCTGCCCATATTGATTGACGTCTGACTCGTAACGTAGTTTTAACGAGTGGATAGGAAATTCGTTGGCGTACTCTTTCTTTTTCTTGAAAGAGTATTCCAGTTCCGCCAGTCCTTTCACCCGTTCGTCCTTGAAGCCGTAGGCGATGTAACCTTTACCGAAAAGGTGCGGATTGAGCCATGCGGTAGTCATTCCTCCGGCACGGAGACGGGGACCTTCGAGCGTGTTACCGCTAATGGTGGCATTCATCGGGCCGATATAGAAAAGAGGGGCTTCTTTGGAAGTAGGAATGTATCCGGTAAAGAGGATAGAGAGAATCTTCTCCGTCCAGTAGTAAACCGGATAACCGCGCAGTTGCGTCATCAGCTTGTCCACGGAGTTCTCCTGTTCGGAGATAGCGGCTTGCGGACGGTTCTCCGCCCAGAAGGTTGCAGGACGGGACAGGGCTTCCGTTTCTTCAATGATACGCTCCGGCTTGGCGAAGGCTTTGTCCGCTTCGGCAGTGGGAGTAAATGTGTAGTTCGTATAATCCGCTACGCGACGGGCAAAGATACCGTCCTGTCCTTCGGTCAGCTTGAATTCTACGGTAATACTTTCGTGGTCGAGCAAGCGCGTACCGTCTTCGGCACGTTTAAATTCCTGTTCGAGCAACATATAATCGACAAAGTTCAGGTTTATCTTTTTCGGGAAATTGAATACGGCACGCTTCACGAAATAGGTGGAGTCGAGCGTCACATACAGGTGTCCGTTAAAGCCGAAAGATTCTGAGTTAAAGGGAGTGAAGGCAAGGTCTACGCATTGTTCACCTGCTATCTGCAAGGTGTCCATTAGGTAGTATTTATAGAATCCTGTACCGATGCGCGACAGGGGACTGACAAATTTGTTGGTGAACAAGGAGATGTTATTCTCGTAAATATCAACGTCTTTGAACACCTCGTTGATAGCTGCCTGCATTCCTTGTTTGGAAAGAAACTCGTCAACACCTGCCTGTTTGCGGCCTTTCACCCATTGTTTCTCGGCATGAGGGGATTTACGGTAATAATCCGTAGCGAGCAGTTCACGGGCGGATACGGTAAGGATCGGTTTTCCGGTCACGGCGGAGGTATCTACATATTCCGTGAGGAAATCGAACTTGCGGTAGAGCCATTTTTTCTGTTTTTCTTCATCAAAGTTGTTCAGTGCGAAGGTAGTTTTCTCGTAGCGTTCACGTTGCCAGAAATCTTTTTCGTCAGGCGAATGGTCGTCACGATGCTCTATCATGTGACGGACAAATTCTACGGCAGGATTGTCTTTCTTACGGTAGTGTTCGCGTTTGGGCTTTACTACGACTTCATTGAGGGAATACGAAGTGGGTGAAAGGGCGATTTTATAAGATGCATTCCGGGCAGGACGAATCTGCCGGCTGTAATCATTATAGCCTATCACTGAAACTACCAGCACTGCTTCGGAACGGCTGGTCTTGAAGTAGAAACGTCCGTCGCTTCCGGTGGTCGTTCCTTCGGTCGTGTCTTTCAGACGTACAGATGCATAAGGTAAAGGTTCCTTTGTCAGAGAATCAGTCACCACGCCTTGCAGTATATACTGCGCGCTTAGCGGAATACTGATAGTCAAGAAAAGAAAGAGCGTTAGTACACCTTTTACCATTAGTCTCATACCTTAAATTCTATTGAATTGAGCGGGGCAAAGGTAAGGGTATTTGGGGACAATTAATAGTTCTGTTTGACGGAAGAACTGTTCTCATTTATCACATTTAAGGAAAAAGAATACGAAATTTGGTTAATCCGTCGGAATAAGTACGCAGAGAGAAAGTACATCCGTGACGCATCAGAACTTCACGGATAAAGATAAGCCCGATCCCCTGACCGTTCGGTTTCGTTGAAAAGAAGGGGCTGAACAGTTTGGCTTCTGTCTCTTTACTGATCCCTCTGCCGTTGTCTATCACCTCGATCGTAGCAGGAGACAGGGTACGGATAATGATTTCTCCTTTGGGTTCCGGACTTTCGTCTTCAGGCACAATGCTTTTCCCCTCCGGTGCGATACTCTCCGCCGCATTCTTAATGATATTGACAAGCACTTGTTCAAACAGGGAGCTGTCCAGTTTTACGTCCGGCAGACTTTCGTCTATCTCCATGCGGAGAGTGATGTGGCGGTCGTTGCACATTCCTTCCATGAAACGTTTACAAGCAAAGACTAGGTCGTTGAGATTGACAAGAGAATACGTCGGTTCGGGAATCTTCACTACATCGGCAAAGCGAGTGATGAAGCGGCTCATGGAGAAACAGCGTTCAATGCAGACACGCATCACATCGCAGATGTCTTCCATACCTTCTTCCGTAGTAAGCGCTTGCTCTACGGTGTCCAACGTAGAGGTAATTCCCGCAGTGGTATTGTTCACTTCGTGGGCTATCATACGGATTACTTTCTCATAGGCTTTCTTCTCAGCTTTCATCACTTCATCCGTAAGGCTTTCGATCAGAAAGAAAGGATGTTGGAATCCACGGTCGATAAAGGAGGAATGGGTGCATCGGTAAATGTTCGAGTCATTCAGGCGGACGGTTACTGTCTCACCTCTCGGCAGACTGGCAAGTTCCCCGGCTAACGGGGAGTCAACGTCTTTCATCTTTTTCCCCTGAACATCTTCGAAGCGGACACCGAGCATTTTCAACGCCATAGGGTTAAGTTCCGAAAGTTCGTCGTCAAGGGAGGTGATGATAACTCCCATAGGAGAAGCCTTAATCATCAAATCGAGAAAATGATTCTGTTCGCGCAGACGGAGGCGTTCGTTCTTGAGTTGTTCCATCATGCGGTTGAAGATATTCACGATACGGTCGGCTTCGTACTGCCCCACCCGGCTCAGTCGACTACTGAAATCCTGCTCGCGTAACAATTCCATACCGCTTCCAATCGTGTTCAAAGGTTTCACTATCTTACGATAAAAGAAAACCAGATAGACCAAGATGAACAGGATCAGCCCCTCTCCTACATAAAAGAAAGCCGGACGTAACTGGCCGGAAAGGCAAAGCAAGCCAATTCCCAAAATCAACAACAAGATGACGAATATGTAAAAGAAGCCTTTGATTCGCACGGACAAATAGTTTTAAGTTATATGATTCACTGGTAATTATCTGTCTGCATCATCAGACAGAGCCACAATATACAAGCTATTATAACGTATAATTTATATTATGCTTTTCAAGCCTCCGGTAAAGGGCGGCACGACTGATACCTAATGCCATAGCTACCTGACTCAGGTTACCTTTATGCCGTTCTAAAGCCTGAAGTATGGTCTGACGCTCTATTTCGTCCAAAGTCATGCCGATAAAAGAAGTACTTTCGGCTGCTTTCTGATCGTTATGGCGGATATACTGGGCGTCGAAATCGGATGCGTCGAGAGTAGGCTTGCCACTGACAAGTATCGTACGTTCCACCAAGTTCTTCAATTCGCGGATATTTCCCGGATAAGGCAGGCGGCTCAAAAATTGCATGGCATCGGCGGAAAATTCCGTGCGAGGCAATCCGTTCGTCTCTGCCTGACGGTCAGCGAAGTGACGCACCAGCAAAGGGATGTCCTCACGGCGTTCGCGCAAAGCGGGTAGTTTAACGGTTATCAGATTGATACGATAGAACAAGTCTTCACGGAAAGTACGTTCATTCACCATTTTGCGCAAATCGGCATTGGTGGCGGAAACTACACGGATGTCCGTTTTGCGGGGACGACTGTCGCCGAGTACTTCGAAGGTCTGATCCTGCAATACACGCAGAAGCTTCACCTGACAGGAAAGGTCGAGGTCGCCTATTTCATCAAGGAAGATCGTTCCCTTGTCTGCCATTTCGAAACGTCCGGTACGGTCGGCGGAAGCGTCGGTAAAAGCTCCTTTCTTGTGCCCGAACATTTCACTTTCAAACAGGCTTTGGGAAATTCCTCCGAGGTTTACTTTTACAAAAGGATGCTTAGCACGCTGGCTGTTAATATGGATCGCTTCGGCTATCAGTTCCTTACCTGTACCGCTTTCGCCTGTTATTAATACGGAGGCGTTGGTCTTTGCAATGCGGGCAATGGTATTCAATACGTCCGTCAAGCCTTGGCTACGACCGATGATATGATTACGATTGAATGCGTCGTTCTGTTCCTGCGTTGTTTCTTTAGGAGCAGTGGAAAGTTCCAAGGCCGTCTCGATACGTTGCAGCAGGGCAGCGTTGTTCCACGGTTTGGGAATAAAGTCAAAAGCTCCTGCCTGCATTCCCTGCACGGCAAGTTGGATACTCCCCAAACTGTCATCAGTATCACCGGAGTGTCGGGACGGAACACTTTCACTTGTTTGAGCAGAGTCAAACCTTCTTCACCTGTCGTTGAGAGAGTGAAGTTCATATCCATAAGTATCAAATCCGGAGCTACCGTACGCACTACCTCGATAGCTTCCCGGGGACCGGGAACTACCTGTGCTTCGTATCCCGCACGCTTCAACATAAAACTAAGCGAAGAACGTACCGCGCTATCATCGTCAATTATCAGAATCATAGTTCGTATTCCTTATTCTATATTCTATCAGAGCTTCCTTTTCTATTACTGTGATGATGCAAATCTACAAAAAAATACTGTCTTTATGGACCTTTTCCTTTTTTATTGTCGCACTATTTCATCAAAATCGGCTTCCAGTTCGGTATTGGTACGGAAATCCCAAAGCGTCAGGCTACGAATCTGATAAAAATAATACCAATAATAATAGAGCTCGGAAATGTGCTTCTGACGCGCCGCATCTTTGGAACTTTGAGCGTCGTTCAGGTCCAGCGTATTAATCTTGCCAATCAGAAAGGTTTCAATACTGGTCTTGTAACGTTGCTGCGCTATGAGATCAGCTTCCTTTGCAATAGCTAACTGCTGCGCCTGATTATTGAAATTCTCACTAACAGGAAAATGTTCTGATTGAAGTTTATCTGTTCCTGACGGATTCTGGAAAGCACCACTTCACGGTTGCTCTTGGCAACCCGAACTTTACCCCGGCGTTTTCCCCAGTCCAGAATAGGAATCTTAACACCGACCTGCACAATTTGGTTATCCTGCAAATTCTTGTAAACAGCAGGGAAATCACGATTCTCTCCGGTATACCCCACACTTGCAAACAGATCGATGCTACGCAGGTTACCGCGTGCCGTGGCCACTTCATAATCAGCTTCCAACTGTCGGCGACGAATGTTCTGAGCAAATGAGTTACGTTCCAAAGCTTTGCTCAACACTTGATTGTATTCCATTTTCGTTCCGTCCACAGTTTCGGGAATGACGGGACGCAGATTTTCATCCTCTCCCACTCCTAAAAAGGCGCGAAGCTGGAACATCTTGGCATTGAGGTCACTTTCGGCCTCCGTCAAAGAAGCTTTTGCATTCAAGGCGGAAAGTTTCAGTTGCAAGAGTTCGTTTTCGGAGATCTGCCCCATTTCACGTTTAGCAAGTGCTACTTTGTAGAGGTGGTCGGCATTGGAGAGGTTTTGCCTGGCTGTCCCCAAGTTTTCTTCGGCCAGCAGGAGATTAAAATAATAGGTGATTGCCCGCATGGTTACTTCTTCGGTAGCGGTAATAAAAGCAGCTTTTGCTTCCGCATAACGTACCGGTTCAATGCGCCTGTTCCATTTCACGTTGTTTACGCCAAGAATCGGTTGCGTGAGTTTCAGCGTAATGGGAACAGACATGAAGTGACGGTCGCCTCCGGAGCCCAACTGCTTCATATAGTCGAGCGAAGACACCAATGAAAGTTTACCGCCGGTAAGCCAGATGTTCTGGTCAATGGAAAGGTCGCCGGAAAGTCCCAAAGCACTGTTACGGACAAAGCTGTATGAACCGTCTGCATTCTGATAGGAGCCATAAGACTTGTTGTAATTAGGCAATGTACCGGTCAGGTTGACTTCCGGCAAAAGATCGGCACGGAAGGTACGATATTCCCAATAGGCAGTTTTCAATTCATTCAGGGCAACGGCGGCATCTACGGATTGCACGCGTGCCATAGCAATAGCTTCATTCAAGGTTATCTTCCTTTCCTGCTGTGCCGATAATACCACAGGCAGGCAAACAGCAGCAAGAGCAAACAATATACTTTTCTTTTTCATTACGCACTATATTTTTCACCTAAGGAGGTTCAAACGATGTGCCAAAAGAATAAGGTATTTATTTTCAATCAATTAAAGAATAAGAACAGTGTTCATTTTCGGACACTATGCTCAAAAATGAACGTTCGATTATGTATGCAGCCGTTTTAGTATTGTTTGTAGCAGATACGGGTGTCTATTCGCAGTAGTTAGGAAGACGTACCGTAAAGCGGGTGCCTTTGCCTACTTCGGAAGTGACACTGATAGTTCCTTTCAGACGTTCGACAATAGTCTGGCAAATACTCAATCCCAAACCTGCCCCCTGCGTAAAGTTATCGACCTTATAGAACCGCTCGAAGATATGGCGGATACCTTCTTCCGAAATGCCGACTCCCGTATCTTCTACGAAAATCCGAGTATAACCCGGTTCTTCATCTTCTTCATAACCGAAAGTGATAAAGCCGCTACCGGTGAACTTGGCAGCATTATTAATAAGGTTATTGACTACCTGTTGCAGGCGGACATTATCTGTCGTAAGATATTTCTTGTCGCCCGCAGGCATACGCAGTACCAGTTCTACGCCCGCAGGCATATTCAGGCGCTGCGAATCATGGACAGTTTTGAGCAATAAAGGCAGGTTATGTTCCGCAAACATAAATTCCATTGTTCCCGATTCGATGCGCGACAAATCGAGAATATCGTTAATCAAAGCCAGTAACAATCCGCAGTTCTTGTTGATTGTGGCAATAAACTGCGTCACCTCTTCTTCGGTAAAGTTACTCGTATCACTCAACAAATCGGAGAAACCGACTATCGCATTCAACGGAGTACGTATCTCATGGCTCATGTTGGCAAGGAACGCCGATTTCAGTCTGTCAGCCTGCAAGGCACGGTCTACGGGCTGCGATAAGTTCCTCTTCGGTGTCTTTATAACGCTGGATACTCTGGCATACACCCAATACCCTATAAGGTATATCTACTGTGAGCCCCTCATAAGCGGTACTCCGGAACTCCCACCACTCATATCCGCCATCTGCGTTTTGCAGCCGGAAACTCATGCGCGAGTTCGGCTCATGCCCCAGCATGATATTGTCGAAATGCCTGCATGTGCGGGAAAGGTCTTCCGGATGAACAATCCGATCCAGTTCTTCCCTCGAGATATAGTCCGTATTGTCGTAGCAATTGAAACGTTGCAGCAGTCCGTCGGGAAAATGGAAGCATTTCAACCGTGTGTTATACTGCCACGGATAAATGGAACTTTCCTCAATAGCCATATTGAAAAAACGCTTCTGCATCTCTTCTTCGGATATATTACGGCAGACAATTGCCATACCCGTCAGTTTGTCTTTCGCAAAGATAGGAACCACCTCGCCCGAAAC
>ENA-OQJF01000053-OQJF01000053.1-human-gut-metagenome-genome-assembly--contig:-NODE-53-length-27927-cov-2.967518_pt1 | contig 27927 bp, 24 predicted proteins | sample MGYA00242595_ERZ504761 | MGnify/ENA primary metagenome ERZ504761 (study PRJEB26092, sample SAMD00036367) | human gut metagenome | host: Homo sapiens | study: EMG produced TPA metagenomics assembly of...
TTTAATAAAAAAGTAATAAGAATTCTTTGGAGATTTAAAGATAATATCTATCTTTGCACCGCGTTAGAGAACGCAGACATGGTGGATGTAGTTCAGTTGGTTAGAGCGTCAGATTGTGGTTCTGAATGTCGCCGGTTCGAGTCCGGTCTTCCACCCCAACAATAAGAGTAATTGATGAAAGCTTCGAGTAGTAATATTCGGAGCTTTTTTCTTATACAAAAACAGTATATTATGGAAAAATAACAAAAAATTACCAGAGCTTCCGCCGGTAACCGAATGGTTGCAGGGGTATGTGCCGGAATCGCCGATTATTTCGGCTGGGATCCCACCCTATTAAGAATCGTCTATGTATTAGCAACAATCTTCACCGCTTTTGCCGGAATCATCATATATATCATCCTATGGATCGTAATGCCGGAAAGAAGACCGGGAGATGGATATGAGGACCGTATGAACAACCGATTACACTAAAAATAAAACGTACGGCAGACTTGAGTGAGAACACTGCAAGTCTGCCGGCGTTTGTCATTTCTATTCTTGTCTTGCAGAAAAAGGAAGCGGGAATTTCTTACCCGAAACTAATACAGTTCCAATCCGAATTCTTCTTTCAACTGCATCAATGCCTGATTCTTTTGAGACATCATCTGGAACTTCTCCACACGACCCACTGCACGAACCGTTTCTGTCGGTGCACTCACCCGTACCGTCATCACCACTTTACTATTCTTCAACCGGACACGGAGATAATCCTGCAACTCAGGAATCAATGCCGTAAAGTCCTTTGCAGCAATCTCATTATCCACTACAATTTCAAAAGTGGTAGAGTTATTGAGCAACACCGGACGAAGCACCTGCATGCGTTTTGCGATAGCCACCTGCTCTTTCGGCAACTGACCTGCATACTCCTGCCAATAATAATTCAAATCCCGTTCATTGAAGTTAGAGTCTTGTTCCGGTTGCTGTACTCTGGGAACATGAGCTACAGTTGCATTCTGCGCGGCCTGATCACGCTGCGGATTCTTGATAGATACGCCCAAGCTGGACATCTTCATCACCGGAACCTTTCGTTCCTCTTTGGCAACCGAGGAATTCCTGCGCCCGGCAAAGGAGCGGATGAAGTCGTATTCGTAGCAGAAGGCGATACAGGCCTTGCCGTCGTAGCCATCTGCGGCTGCCTGTTGGGAGTGACATTAGCAGTAACCGAAGCCGGTGACGAATGAACAGGAGCCTGCTGTACAGATGAAGCGGAAGCTACCTGCGACGGCTGAGCGGCGGCAGGTTGTGAGAACACGGGTTTTATAGTCTGTTTAGGGCTACGCCCACCACTCACATCATCCCCCTCGGTGGTAAGCTGCGCAACCTGTATCAAGGTCAGTTCTACCAGCAAACGCTTGTTCTTGCTGATGCGGTAATTCAAATCACATTCGTTACAGAGCTTCATCGCCTTATACAAGAAAGGCAACGGGCATTTCTGCGCCTGTTCCTGATAACGTTGGCGGATACTCGCTCCCACCTCAAGCAAAGGAAGTGTTACCGGATCTTTGCCTACCAACAAATCGCGAAAGTGAGAAGACAATCCGGTTATAAAGTGACTTCCATCGAATCCCTTATTCAACACATCGTTGAAAAGCAACAACGCATCACTCACTTTATTGGCAAGAAAGCAATCCGTCAAACGGAAATAATATTCGTAATCAAGTACATTCAGGTTGTCAATCACGCTTTTATACGTGATATTTCCTCCGGTAAAACTCACCACTTGGTCGAAGATAGACAATGCGTCGCGCATACCTCCATCTGCTTTCATGGCAATCACGTTCAGTGCTTCCGGCTCTGCTGAGATTCCTTCTTTCGAAGCAACATACGAAAGATGATTCACCGTATCTTCCACACTGATACGATTGAAATCATAAATCTGACAACGGGAAAGAATGGTCGGAAGAATTTTATGCTTCTCCGTCGTGGCCAAGATGAAAATAGCATGACGGGGAGGTTCTTCCAGCGTTTTCAGAAACGCATTGAATGCAGAAGCCGAAAGCATGTGTACCTCGTCGATGATATAAACCTTATACTTGCCAATCTGTGGCGGAATACGCACCTGCTCCACCAGCTGACGAATATCGTCCACCGAGTTGTTGGAGGCTGCATCAAGCTCATGGATATTATACGACCGCTGCTCGTTGAAGGCAACACAAGATTCACACTGGTTGCAAGCTTCACCGTCGGCAGTAGGTGTCATGCAGTTGATTGTTTTGGCGAAGATACGTGCACAAGTAGTCTTTCCTACCCCACGCGGTCCGCAAAATAAATACGCATGAGCAAGTTTCTGAGTAGCAATTGCATTTTTTAGCGTAGTGGTCAGCGCCCGCTGTCCTACCACCGATTCGAACGTGGAGGGACGGTATTTACGGGCCGATACAATATAGTTTTCCATATCCGGGATTTTCTCTATTTTTGCTTTGCTTGCAAATGTACACAAAAAAGTGATAAGTAATAAGGGATAGAGAGAGAAGTTTTGAAGCAGAAGCGATAAGTTTTTAAGTTATTAGTTTTATCTTTGCGGAGATTAAAAAGATTAATTATGGGTAAACTAATCAGTATCTGGGAATTTATATGCCGACGCAAGTATCTTATCACTATCGTCGCATTTGCTGTCATTATCGTTTTTTTGGATGAAAACAGCCTGCTTCGCCGTCTTGGATACGAACGGGAGATCAGCCAGTTGAAAGAAGAAATAGAAAAGTACCGGGCGGATTACGAAGAGAATACCAAGCGCCTTAATGAAATAAGTACCAATCCGGATGCTATCGAACAGATCGCCCGCGAAAAGTATCTGATGAAGAAACCCAATGAAGATATTTACGTTTTTGAAGATTAAAGAATGAAGCAACTAGTACCCGCCCTCTTTGGCGTAGGCGCCGTAATGGCCCTCACAGGAGCAGCCGTATTCATTACAGGCTGGATTTATGCACCCTACATATATACTATTGGAGCCGGATTCATTGCACTGGCACAAGTAAACACCCCGGTAAAAGGGAAAAGCAAGACACTGAAACGTCTCCGTGTTCAGCAGATATTCGGAGCACTCGCTCTTATACTGACTGGTGCTTTCATGTTTACCACACGAGGCAATGAATGGATTGCCTGCCTCACTATTGCTGCCATACTCGAACTCTACACCGCCTTCCGTATTCCACAGGAAGAAGAAAAGGAAAGGGCATAAAAAAACCTGTCCAAAACTTCACAGCCTAGAACAGGAACATTATAATTTACATATTTCTAATATAAACAATGAAATCTCTTTTATAAGAGAAAAGCTAAAAAAAGTTACTTATTAGCAGCAGGTGAATATCTTGCATTCAACCCGTCTACGATTTCTTTTGTGATATTGAACGCGCTATCAGCATAAAGCAGATTATCAAAACCTGTATTACTGAAAATCAAGCTATATCCATGTGTCTTATTATATTCTTTCAAGAAAGCATTGATAGAATCACGGAACAGCAAACTGTTCTTATTGTTTTCTTCCATTAAACCGTTTTGAAGTTTGTTACTCAACTCTTGCAAGTCTTGTTCCATCTTAGCCAAACGATTGTATTCTTGTTGAGCTCTATCCTGTGACAGGAAAGCACCGTTTTCATACTTCTTCTGGAAGTCTTTGTTTTTCCTTATTCAAGCAGTAGCTTTCTGATTCAGTGTCATACGACATTTTCGCTCTTCTTCACCATTGCCTCATTCAAGTCAATACAGAAGTTATATTTAGCTAATAGCGAATCTATTTCAACATAGGCGATTTTCATTCCTGACAGTTCGGCATTCACCTGAGCCGGAGTTGTTGAAGTTTGATTGTCAGTTTTGCCGGCACATTGTGAAAATAAAACAATAAACGCAAGAGCAGCCAAACCGTTCATGAGGTAGTTCATTCTATTCATAATTTAATAAGTGTATTGTTTTTAATAATTTAATTCATACTATCGTTCAAGGCTTTTTCCAACTCATCAATAGAAAAACGTGGCTTCTTCTGTGCTTCGCGATCTTGAGACTGTGCACACCCAATCCCTTTCTTACGCAGCGCTTTATTCCCACTCACATGACCGTTCGGGAACTTCCCTCCCTTCGTAAAGAATACTTTCACCCCTAATAATACCAGGGAAATAGCAACTATTAACAAAGTTATCAGTATAGTCTCAACCATTTCTATTAATTTTGTGAGTGCAAAGATAGGCTTTAATGAGATATGAGTTCAGATAAGCCAATCAAATTAACCATATTTAGCAATAGAAGAAGCCAAAACCACTCTTCTATTCCTATTATAAAATAGAAACAGCATGGAAAAAAAAGATTTGAAGCTGGCCGGCGTATTCAAGTATTTCGAAGAAATCTGCCAGGTGCCCCGCCCTTCGAAGAAGGAAGAAAAAATGATTGCCTACCTGAAGGCATTCGGAGCAAAACATAACCTGGAAACCAAAGTGGACGAAGCCGGTAACGTACTTATCAAGAAACCCGCTACTCCGGGAAAGAAAACCTGCAAACTGTCGTACTGCAATCGCATATCGACATGGTGTGTGAAAAGAACAACGACGTTCAACACGACTTCCTCACCGACCCCATTGAAACAGAAATTGACGGTGAATGGTTGAAAGCGAAAGGTACCACCCTTGGAGCCGACAACGGTATCGGCGTAGCCACCGAACTGGCTATTCTGGCCGACGATAGCATTGAGCACGGTCCGCTGGAATGCCTGTTTACCGTAGACGAGGAAACCGGACTCACTGGAGCTTTCGCCCTGAAAGAAGGTTTCATGAGTGGTGACATCCTGCTTAATCTCGACTCGGAAGATGAAGGAGAGATCTTTATCGGATGCGCCGGAGGTATCGATTCCGTTGCAGAGTTTACTTATAAAGAGGTTGAAGTTCCCGCCGGATATTTCTTCTTCAAAGTAGAAGTGAAAGGATTGAAAGGAGGACATTCCGGTGGTGACATCCATCTCGGACGAGGCAATGCCAACAAAATACTGAACCGCTTCCTCACCCGCATGGCTACCAGACATGACCTGTACCTCTGCGAAATCAACGGTGGTAACCTGCGCAACGCCATTCCTCGCGAAGCATACGCAATCTGCGCGGTTCCCGAAGACGCCAAACATGACGTCCGCACCGAACTGAATATCTTCACCAGCGAAGTAGAAAACGAGTTATCCGTTACCGAACCGGACTTGCGACTAGTCCTTGAATCGGAAACTCCCCGTAAAACAGCTATCGATCAGGATACCACCGCCCGTCTGCTGAAAGCTCTGTATGCAGCCCCTCACGGTGTTTATGCCATGAGCCAGGACATCCCCGGACTGGTAGAAACATCTACTAATCTGGCTTCTGTCAAGATGAAACCGAACAATGTCATCCGTATCGAAACCAGCCAACGCAGTTCTATCCTGTCCGCACGCGACGATATGGCAAATACTGTCCGCTCCGCTTTCCAACTGGCAGGAGCCAATGTTACCTTCGGTGAAGGTTATCCGGGCTGGAAACCGAACCCACATTCAGCTATCCTAGAAGTAGCTGCCGAATCATACAAACGTCTATTCGGTGTAGATGCCAAAATAAAGGCGATTCATGCCGGACTGGAATGCGGTCTGTTCCTCGACAAGTATCCGACGCTCGATATGATTTCTTTCGGCCCGACCTTGACAGGAGTTCACTCTCCTGACGAACGGATGCTTATCCCTACCGTAGAGAAATTCTGGAAACATCTGTTGGATATTCTGGCACATGTACCTGCCAAAAAGTAACGGACAGATAAGCCACTATAAAAAAGGAGATTGTGGTCGTAGCAGAAAAAGAGCAGCTATGGCCATAATCTTTTTTGTTATGGGCTTCTACACCCTCTCCTTTGCACAACAAATCCGTTTCAGAGTTGTAAGTTGGAATGTAGAAAACCTATTCGACATACATCATGATTCGTTGAAAAACGACCGTGAGTTTCTTCCCGATGCCCTCCGTCATTGGAATTACACCAGATACAAGAAAAAGCTGACTGATATGGCGCGTGTCATTACTGCCGTCGGCGAATGGGAACCTCCGGCATTAGTCGGGTTATGTGAGGTAGAAAATGATACGGTACTTCGCGACCTCACCCGCCGTTCTCCTTTAAAGGAATTGAATTACCGCTATGTCATGACCGACTCTCCCGATTTAAGAGGCATTGACGTAGCATTGCTCTATCAACGGGATTTATTCAAACTCTTGTCTTTCCGTTCTGTCTCTATTCCGCCCCTGAAACAGTTTCGCCCCACGAGAGATTTGTTGCACGTCAGTGGTTTGCTACTGACCGGAGACACACTGGACGTATTTGTCTGCCACTTGCCAAGTCGTTCCGGCGGAGCAAAAGAATCCGAACCGTACCGCCTTCATGCAGCCCGAATACTGTACACAGAGGCTGACAGTATTCTCAACATACGGCTTCATCCACAAATTATCATTATGGGAGATTTCAATGACTATCCGACCAATAAATCTATTCAGAAAATACTGGAAGCAGAATCTCCTTCGCCAACTGCTCCTTCTCCTTTAAAGCTTTACCATTTACTTGCCCGAAAAGCCCAATCCAAAAATTTCGGTTCATACAAATATCGGGGAGAATGGGGATTACTCGATCACCTAATTGTATCCGGTTCTCTACTTAACCCAGCAAACAGTTTTTCCACAAGCGAAAACAAAGCAACCGTTTCCAACCTCCCTTTTCTATTGACCGAAGATAAGAAATATGGCGATAAGGAACCTTTCCGCACCTATAAAGGAATGAAATATCAGGGGGGTATTAGCGATCATCTGCCAATCTATGTCGATTTTAATCTGATTCTTTATTAATTAAGACCATAAACCTCATCCCAGCATACCTCAGACAAGGGATTATTCTCACCATAGCGAGAAAAAATTCTCATCGTAATGAGAAAAAATTCTCACCATGATGAGATTTTTTTCTCATCATGGTGAGAATACTTTGAGAATATAATCATTCAATCCGAATACTGATAAACCTTCAAATCGAACTTAGGAACCATTGCCAGTAAATGGTCGAAGATATCTGACTGGATACGTTCATATTCTTTCCAGACCTTATTGCGGGAAAAGAAATATACCTGAATAGGCACACCATACATCGTGGCTTCCTTCTGACTGATAATTAAGTCCAAATCCTGATTCACCACAGGCAAACTACACAAATACCGTTCAATATACACACGGTAAACCTGCGAATTGGTAGGCACGACTCCTGCCTCGGGTTGATAATCTGCCATTAAAGGTATTTCTTTTCGATAACGGTCGAGCATTTCCGGCGTACAGAATTGGAGGGTAGTCAAGTCCAGGGTTATATTCTTCATCACCCTTCGTCCTCCCGATTGCACCATTCCCCGCCAGTTCTGAAAGGGGCTGCTGACCAGAGTATAAGGCGGAACGGTAGAGATCGTATTATCGAAGTTCTGAATTTTGACTGTATTCAACGTAATCTCCTGCACCGTACCATTAGCTGCGCCGGAAGGAAGCGTAATCCAGTCTCCGGGACGAACCATATCATTGGCAGACAGCTGAATGCCTGCTACAAAACCCAATATGGAATCCTTGAACACCAACATCAGAATAGCTGCCGAAGCACCTAATCCGGCAAACAGGCTGGCCGGAGACTTATTCACGATAATAGCAATAATTACAATTCCTCCGACAAAGAACAAAAGTACCTGCAACACCTGAATGAATCCCTTCATCGGGCGGTTCTTCATCGACTCCTTTCCATCGTAAATGTCCATTATCATCAGCAAAATCCCATTAACTGCCAACAACAAAGAAAAGATGATGTAAACGGCACAAGCTTTCTGGGAAATAAGCAATAAATCCTTGCCACGAACAAAAGCCATTGGCAGCAAAGCATAAACCAGAAAAGCCGGAATCGTATGAATCAGATTATGAAACACCTTACGCTTCATCAACAACGTGTTCCAAAGATGTGGTTTCCGACGGGTGTATTGCTTCATTCCTCCTATAAGAATCGCCTGACACAGATAATTCAGACCGATAGCAATCGCTATCATCAGCAAAGCAATAATAGTTTCATCAAAACGATCAGCTACCTTCGGGTCTATTCCCCAATCTATCAGGATTTTGTTCATCCACTTTCCTAAATCTACTACTAGCATAACTTCTGTCTTTTTTAATTAATAACAGTAAAAGGTTCATTTGGTTTAATAAAAAAAGACTGGCGTCTGATTCACGAGAAATCAAGACCGCCAGTCCTCACTGCTACTCTCTAAGCATATCTTTCAATGATGACAACTCCGTCAGGGGGTTATCTTCACTCCTATTTCATTCATTTCCACTTTTTGCGGTTGTTGCGGTAGGCGTAGTAGCCTCCAACTTAATATAGCGTGCCTGCACTTTCTGACCGAAAGCAACGGTCTGCGGCAACGGGTTATGCATAATATTACTGAACTCACCGTTGGTAGGAACTTCCTTCCAGTTCTTGCCGTCCGCACTCACAAAGAATTTATAACGGAAAGCCATTGTAGGTTTCGCTTCCGCTTTCAATGGAGCATAGGTAAAACTGGTCAATGTCACCGACTTGCCCAAGTCTATCGTCAACGGCGAAGCAGCGACCTGTTTCCAACCGGTACGGGGCAGGTTGTTCCAATCTTCACCCTGAACGGTTGCCTGCAAAGGAGGCGCATAATAAGCAGCCACTTGATTAATGTGAGCAGTCAGACGACATTCATCAATCTTCACCCGCAGCCTGCCGGCTTTTACCGCCGGAAAACGCAGCATACGCTTATATCCGATTGTCGTGCCTTTACCAACTTCTTTCCAACCGTTATCCGTCAGAGCCTCAACGGTAAAAGCCTCTACCCTCTGCCCTTTCGTTATATCTTCCTGAAGCATTACAACATTGATTTCCGACTTCGGCTTCAAGGAATAAACAGCTTCACTACCCGAAGTGGCATTCCAGTAGTTTCTTCCTTTTTTCTACCCGGTTGTCAGCAAATATCTGTTGGCGGTAAGCTGCAAATTCTTTCAGACGATTCACATCCGCCTCACTTATCAAGCCTTTACGATTGGGAGGAATATTCAACAAGAGCACGGAATTATAGCCTACCGACCGGAAATAGATATCCGACAGATGTTTCAAAGACTTTACTTTGCTATCTTCCGCCTCATGATAGAACCACCCCGGACGGATAGACACATCCACTTCCGACGGATACCAGAACAGCTCCGTGGCCTTCTCCAACATCTTACGGCTTCCTAAGTCCGCCGCTTTACTAAAGACACCCAGGCGCTTGTTGTTTTCCGCCGAACGGGCATAAATTCCCGGAGTGAGCACAGTGGCATTCCATTCTGTTTCACGTCCCAGTCCTTTCTCATTTCCTACCCAACGCACATCATCGCCCATAATTGCCATAACAGCTTTGGGTTGCAGGCGTTGAATCGTTTTATAGAAAGCGTCCCAGTCATATACTTGTTTCTTTCCGTTCGGTCCTTCTCCATTCGCACCGTCGAACCAGACTTCGTGCACTTCACCGTAATTGGTCAGCAGTTCCGTCAACTGGCGGATAAAAAACTCATTATATCGGGGAGAATCTCCATAACATTCCGCGTTTCTGTCCCACGGAGAGAGATAGACTCCGAACTTCATTCCATACTTATCGCAGGCTTTCCGGAGTTCTTTCACAACGTCTCCTTGTCCGTTCTTCCAAGGAGAAGAGGCTACGGAATGTTTGGTGGTGGCCGTAGGCCAAAGGCAGAATCCATCGTGGTGTTTCGCCGTCAGAAGCACCATTTTAAATCCGGCATCTTTAAGGCTGCGCACCCATTGTTCGGCATCCAGTTCCGAAGGGTTGAAAAGTGCAGGATCTTCTTTTCCGTCTCCCCATTCGCGTCCGGTAAAAGTGTTGATACCGAAATGGAGAAAAGCGGTCAGTTCCATTTGTTGCCAGGATAACTGTTGGGGAGTAGGTATCAGGCGCGCCGCCATATCTACTTTCTGTTCAAGAGTCGCGTTCGGGGGAAATTCAACGTGCTTCACATAATATTCTTCTGCCTTTTGTGCCTGAACACTCAATGTTATGACAGAGGATAATAATACTGCGGTCAGTAGTTTGTTCATGATATAAAATTTAATTAATACTGATAGTGCAAAGATAACGTAAAGGTGTGAATTTCACTACTTTCATAGAACATTTCTGACAATATTCAGAAAAGCCAGTAAAATCCACACCTATTATATATAATCTAATAACCTATTGGTTCAACACTTATTTTACCGGATAAAGGGTAAATTCAAAGTGCTGTTTCTTCAACGGAACCAAATATTGCGGCAATACACCGGGACCACAAGTAGCTGTTCCTACACCAGCCTGCTCTGCATCCAAGTGCACGGTCAACATTCCATCACGTTTCAGGTCATTGATATGACGGGCTTTCTCTAATAACACATCCGAGAAAGGAATGATACTAAACTGGAAAGCACGGTTTGACTCGACAAAGATACCTGCACCGGAGTGATCCGTAAACTTCGCCCATCGTACATCAGTACGATTACCCGTGGATTGCGGAGTGACATAATAGTGGAACATACGTTCGGGGGTTGTCTGATACAGTCCGATTCTACCGGATTGGTTACGGTCGGCATACGTTTCATTGTCACCACGTCCCAAATAGGAAACTTGGTCATACATATCAGCCACGCGGAACGTTACCCCCAAGCGAGCTATTGATTTCACAAGTGCTGTATCCGGTTCGAAAGTAGTGCTCACTTTCAATGCGCCATTCTTATCCAGTGCATAGATGAAGTCAGCCGTACCAACTTTCTGCCCTTTCGCGTTGAGTATTTCAACACGGGCAGTTGTTGAGGATTTGCCTTCTTTCAGTGATAGGACTTTCTGGGTAATATTATCCAGTCCTGCTTTACGCCACAGACGTGCTCCGTTTCTATCACGGTTATCATTATCCGTAGCCGGACGAAAAAGACTTAATGTCAATGGAGTAGATAACAGCTCTTTGCCGTTCAGACTCAACGAAGTCAGAGCTCCTGTTTTTTTATCAACGGTAAATGTTGTTTCACCTGCTTTTTGCGGACGATGAGCCGTAGAATTCTTATTGCCGGAAAGTACAAACTGGTCATAAGCCACTTCCCAGTCTTTATCTATCATCGGGGAATCCTCTTTGCGGGTCCAGCTAACGTTCAGATAAGCCTCACGGTCCTTTTTCGAAAGAGTCACATTACCCAACTGTATATCTATGGTAGCGTGCGGTTCACAATCCAGCACTTTAGTCCCTTCTGCCAGTTTCTCTCCACTATCGGTTGTTACATTCCAATGGAATATATATTCATTCAGATTAGAGAAATCGTACCAGTTCTTGATACGAAGTTTCATGTTCTTCCAGTCAAGTAAAGTGGTCTTTATATTCTGATACACTTTCTTCACTTCGAGCAGATGCGGATGTGGTTCACGGTCGGCACCGACCAAGCCGTTACAACAGAAATTACCGAAACTGGGAATTCCTTGCGGACCATAATCACCACCGTAAGTCCAGTACCATTTCCCGCTCTTGTCTATTTCGCGGAAAGATTGGTCTACCCAGTCCCATACGTTACCGCCTTGTGCCATAGGCTCGCTTTCGAAGACATCCCAATATTCCTTCAGGCCGCCGCAACTGTTACCCATTGCATGCAGGTATTCACAAAGGATGAAAGGACGGTAAATGTCTTTCTTCGCTACATACGCTTTTATTTCGTCTACGCTACGGTACATACGGCAGTAAATATCCGTATTATAATTCAGTTCGGCACGTTCATACTGCACGGGGCGGGTCTTTTCTACAGATTTCAGCCAATCATAAGTACGTTCGAAGTTAATACCGTTGCCAGCTTCATTTCCTAACGACCAGATAACTATGGCCGGATGATTCTTGGAACGTTCGTACATCCGGTGTGTACGGTCCATGTGGGCTGTCAGCCAAGTACTGTCTTTGGCAAGGGAGGCGGGACCGTAGCCCATACCGTGAGATTCAATATTGGCTTCATCAATCATATACAATCCGTAACGGTCACAAAGCTGATACCAGTAAGGATGGGTAGGATAATGTGAGTTCCGAACAAGGTTGATGTTATGTTGTTTCATCAGTTTGATATCCAGTTCCATTAGTTCCTTACTTACCGTACGTCCGAGTTGCGAATGTTCGTGGCGGTTGGTTCCCTTTACCAATACCGGAACGCCGTTGATACAGAAACGTCCATCCTTGATTTCCGAGGTACGGAAACCAACTTCACATCCGGTCAGTTCAGTGACTTTACCTTGGTCGTCTTTCAGTTCGAGCACGAGTGTATAAAGGTGGGGATGTTCCGCATCCCAGGCTTTCACATTCGGAATCTTCTTTTCATCAAATGCTATGAAATTACTTAATCCGCGGGATTTAATTTGAATAGCATCCTGCAAGACAGCTTTACCCGAATCATCTTTCAATGTATACGCAATAGAACCGGTAGTAGAAGAAGGTCCTTCCACAGTTACTTCCAGTCCGAAGATACCGTCTTTGTATTTATCTTTATCCAAAGAAGCATTCAATTTATAGTCGGCAATGTACTGTTTGGGAGTACTGTACAAGTAAACATCACGTTCGATACCACTCAAACGCCACATATCCTGGCATTCGAGATAAGCACCCGCACTCCAACGGTAAACCTCCAAAGCCACTACATTCTCTCCATCGTTCAAGACATCCGTGATATCCCATTCGGCATTCGTTTTCGAGCCTTGGTTATATCCGAGCAGTTTCCCGTTCACCCATACGTAATAGAAAGAGATAACACCTTCACAGCAAAGTACTACCCGACGTCCTTTCCAGTCGGCAGGCACTTTAAATGTGCGGCGGTATGAGCCGACTTCATTTTCTGCATAAGGGACCAACGGCGGATTCTTCTTAAAGTTGAACATTTTGTCGTCAAACTCATACGTTTCGTTGACGTAGATAGCTGTACCATACCCTTGACGCTCCCAATTGCCGGGAACATTGATGTCCGCCCAACCTCCGGTATAATAAGAAGGCTGATAAAAGTCCTTCGGACGGTTATCGGGATTCTTCACCCAATGGAATTTCCATTTTCCGTTCAGGGTCATATAAAAAGGAGACTGTTCGTATCCGCCCGGTTTTTCAATATCGGAAGCATTGGCGTAAGGCCATACATAGGTATGAGGAGCGAGTTTATTCAGTCCTACCGCATACTGGCTCTGCCATTCGGGCAACGGTTGTTCCTGCGCCGAAGCGAAGGTAGCAGTCAGTCCTGCCAATAAGATTAAAAAGGTTCGTTTCTTTAAGCTAATGTTCATAATTATTATTTTTAACGACTAGACTCTTATTCTATCATTACTTCATCAAAATAGATTCTTGCTTCCTGATCGGGACGGACATGATCTTTAGGGCATATCCCTGCTCCTTTCGCCGTCACACGTACATAACGGGCAGATACGCCACCCATATCCAGCGAGTAATCATTTCTAAAAGTTCCTTCCTTATAAATTTCTTCCAAAGAAAAGTTCAACTCCCCTATGGCACAGTATGTCCGGTTATCATCGGAAACTTCCACACGGATCATTTTCGGTTTATGCACTCCCATTCCATAATTCGTAATGCAACCAATGGCAAATTTATTCAATTTTTCCTTACCAAGCAAATCTATGGTGAAAGAAATTGAATCATTCCGGCTCCAGTTACACCATTCGAAATCAGTATATTTCAGGCTTCCCCGCAATCCGTTGACTAATAACATTTCATTTTTCTTATTACCAAGCAATGGTTTTGCCGTGGCTTTGTTCCATGTAAGCTGCAAGTCCAGGATTTCTCCCATTTGCTTGCCGTCCATAAAGGTGGCGGCTTTCACCATTTGCGTTTTTGTCACACGGATAGGTCCGTCATAACGATGTGAGGACATCGCCGGGTTACTGCCATTCAGCGTATAGCGAATTTCCACATCCGGACGGAGACATTCCAGATTCACCTCCAGATGTCCGTTCACCGGTGTCACCGTTTGCTGGATATTATACATCGAACGGGCATAAACAATCCCTTTTTCCGCCAAATGTGCATTATATACATCCATCCGTTTCAAGAAACCGGACCAATCTTTTGTGCCCGTGGGCGTCCATGCTACTTCTGCCAGAGCAGCCAGACGAGGAAACAAGAGATAATCCACGTCTTCCGGCTTATTACAAAATTCTGTCCACATACAAGCTTGTATGCCCATTAATAAAGATTCATATTCCGGTTTCCAATCCTTCTGCACAGGCTCGTAGTCAAAAACATCTTTCAGTGTATTGTTTCCGAAATATGTTACCGGTTCAAACCATTGAGGTCCCTGATAACGGATCAGATACATGATACGTGCCGGAGTCATAATAAATCGATGTCCCTTTTCGGCAGCTTTCAGGGCAGCCGTTCCCATTCCCTGCCAACCAAGTATAATAGACTCTTCGGGAAGAAAAGAACTGTTTGTCAACTCGTCCCAACCAATCACTTCACGTCCTTTTTTACGCAGATAATCACTGATACGCTTCATAAAGTAGCCCTGTAAATCTTCTTCATTAGTCAAATGCTGCTTTTTCATCCGCTTCTGACAAAGCGGGCATTTTTCCCAGTTCGTCTTTCGTGCCTCATCTCCCCCAACATGAATATAGCGGGAAGGGAAAAGTGTCAGAATTTCATCGAAAATATCTTGCAGAAAGGTAAATACACTATCGTTTCCCGCACAATAAATAATCTCTGAGTTCCGTCCTCCCAATCCGGGAAGTACACCGATAAAGTCTTTCACGACCGGACAGGCAAGTTGAGGATATGCAGCAAGCGCCGCATTACTATGTGCCGGTACATCTATCTCGGGAATAACTTCAATCTGCCTGTCAGCGGCATAAGCCACTATTTCCCTGATATCTTCCTGTGTGTAGAAACCGCCTATCGGCGTTGGTTCTCCCCGTTTCGGGTTACGGCGTGAGTGGAAAGGCACATCCGTACGGTCTACCCTCCATGCACCGACTTCCGTTAAACGAGGATATTTCTTGATTTCAATCCGCCAACCGTTATCATCTGTCAGATGAAAATGAAGTTTATTGATTTTCAGCATCGCCATACAGTCGATAATCCGCAGTACATTTTCTTTAGGAATAAAACAACGTACCGGATCCAACAGTAATCCCCGGAAACCAAAACGAGGTTCATCCTGAATTGTCACTGCCGGAACACTCCACGCGACATTCTTTACCGGTTGTCCCGATTCTATGGCAGCAGGCAGAAGTTGGCGGATAGATTGTAATGCATAAAAAAAGCCCTTTGTATCCGAAGCTTTAATAAGTATCTGTTCCGGCGTAACCTTTAACAGATACGCTTCAGTTTTTAAAGAAGAATCTGTCACGAAAAGGACTTGCCCCTCCTTGCTCCCGACATTTAACATGGGGGTTATCCCGGCAGCATGGACAAACAAATCGATAAAGTTGTGAGCAATTGTGGCCTGTTCCTGATTTTCTACTGCAAATGTAGTTTTTGCAGAAAAGATAAAGCTACCACTACCCGGCGTAATTTGTGCCGGGCGTGGAACTATTGAATTAAAAGGGGATGTTAAGTTATCAGCCTGCAAAAACACCGGCAATGGCGAAAGCAGAATGAGAATGATTAAGATATATTTTTTCATGATGTATGTACATTGGATTTATTCCTTGTCACGTTCCGGTGAGAAACGGACAGGATCATTGTATTGCTCCTGAAGTTTCAGCATTTCTTCTTTCAACTCCTTCACCACCGGTTCGTATTCTGGTTGTCCGTAGAGATTGTGCATTTCCGACGGATCAGCTTGCAGGTCATATAGTTCCCACCAGTTGATATCATTATAGAAATGAATCAGTTTATAGCGGTCTGTGCGTACACCGTAATGACGTTTCACCATGTGTTCAGCAGGATATTCATAGAAATGATAGTAAAGAGCTTTCCGCCAGTCTTTCGGATGTTCACCTTTCAACAAAGGCACAAGAGATACACCTTGAATATCGGAAGGTATCTCTGCTCCCGCCAGTTCGAGGAAAGTAGGTGCATAGTCAATGTTTTGAACCATTTCGGTGATGTCACCTCTGCGGTCGAATCCTTTCGGCAGACGCATGACAAGCGGTGTACGCATAGATTCTTCGTACATGAAACGTTTGTCAAACCAACCGTGTTCGCCCATATAGAATCCCTGATCGGAAGTGTAGACTACAAGTGTGTTATCCAGTAAACCTTTCTCTTTCAAGTAATCGAGTACGCGACCAACATTGTCATCCAGTGATTTTACAGTCTTCATGTAATCACGCATATAACGCTGGAATTTCCAATTGGCAAGTTCCTTACCCTGAAGATTCTGTTTATAGAAATCATCTATAATCGGAGTGTAAAACCTGTCCCATGCGGCACGTTGCGCTTCATCCATACGACCGATATATTTCTCATACAAGGATTTCAAACGGGATTTTTTATCAGGACGGAGCATTTTGAGGTCATAAATCATGTCCATATCCTTTACAATGCTCATTTCTTGTGCAGCGGCAGCGGGACGACCTTCATAATCGTCAAAGAAATTATCCGGTAACGGGAAGGTTTTATCTTCATACAAAGCCAAATTACAAGTATCTGCCAGCCAGTTACGGTGAATTGCCTTGTGATGTATCAAAAGACAGAAAGGTTTCTCCGGGTTGCGTTTATTCTCTATCCAGTCGATAGCATCATCAGTAATAAGGTTCGTAAGATACCCATGTTTTTGAATAGTGTCATTATTTTGCGTAATGAAATCCGGATTGTAGTAGTCACCTTGTCCGGGGACTATCTGCCAGTAATCAAAGCCGGAGGGCAGGCTTTCAAGATGCCATTTACCCACCAATGCTGTCTGATAGCCGATTCTCTGCAACAGCTTCGGGAAAGTCTGTTGCGAACTGTCAAATACGCAAGTGGTATTATCATAGAATTTATTGGCGCAACTATGCTTTCCTGTTATCATACAGGCGCGACTGGGACCACTTAAAGAATTGGCAACAAAGCTTTGGGTAAAACGTACACCGTCGGCAGCAATGCGGTCAAGATTCGGTGTTTCCATGTAGCGTGTGTCGTAACAGCTCATCATTTGTGCTGTGTGATCGTCTGTCATTATGTAGACGATATTCAGTGGTTTCTGCTCCACAGGCTTTTGTTTGATTGAACAAGAAACAAGGGAAGTTACGGCGGTAACGCCAGTCAAAGAGTAAAATAGTCCGGATTGTAGATTTTTCATATATAATAAATTAAGTAAACGAAGAATTCATCATCGGCAAAAATAAGTTTTTTGATTAATAATCGACTTCCATTTATCGCCATTTTATTTCCATAAATGTTCAAAAGGACTGATTATAACCCTAAATTCCGGATGCCAGGACAAATATCCCCCGCATCCGGAAATTTATCAGGTCATTTAAGGGGTTTAAGCTTCTGCTTAATTCGTATAGCCAAAATTATTGTCTGAAGTAGTAAGGGCCGGATTGGCGTCAATCTCGCTACTAGGAATTGGCAATAACAAATTCTTTTTCAAAAATTCATCCGTTAATCCTCTTGTACCATTATAAATACGATCTAACCAAGCATTAGAACTAGCAGGATACAATGCGTCAGATGCTATCGTTATTTCATGATTATTATGTAACTCCAAAGCCATCTTAAAATACTTTGTCCCACGAATACGAGGCATTTCATACATTCCGGGCTCACCGCAAAGTTCTATGATACGCTCAAAAAACAATTTCTGTCTTACTTCTTCCTGATTCAAGGATGTCGGCCAGTCAGCCGGCTGAGCAGAAACTTTCATACCCGAGTTACGTGCACGATTTAGAACTTCTTTTGCTAATGATATGGCTTTAGGAGTGTCCCCCAATTCATTGTACACATCTGCCATCAACAATAACATTTCAGCATAACGGTAAACCATTAAGTTTTTATGGCTCGCTGTACCTACCTGATTCTGATCATATAACTTCTGAAAACATGGCCAAGCATTTTGAGATCCGGTTTTTACAAAAACTTCTTTTAAACATTTGGTGATAGCTACATTTTCCAATGTAACGCCATGCGTTGAAGCATAATTTTCAATAGTCTCAATAGTAGGGTTCTTGGGATCAATGAATGCTTTATAAGGCAACTTTCCTACATATTTCTTTTTTCTTTGGTAGCAACACCATTCTTCATCACATACTCGTCAATATCACCATTTACATATGCAAAATAAGGATACAAGTAAGTAGAGTCATTAGGTGAAAGTACATCTCCCACAGTCGGCTTTGGATTAGCCTGGTTGTTACCGCTACGGTTTACTCCAGCGAGTCAAAAATGTCTCATTAATTCGAGGATCTCCCGGATAAGTACCTTCATGTAAATCATAAGCAGCTTTAGACGCTTTATAAGTTCCCCAAGAAATTCCCGTAGTAGCCTGCGGAGGAGCAAAACGATTACTTGCACGATTAAAGCAAACGGTAGAAGAAGTTGTAAAATTCAACTGAAAAATAGCCTCCTTTGATCCGGTCACATAATCACCAAACAAATCTCCGAATTTAGGTTCAAGATCGAAAATATGAGCTTCATAAACATCGTCAAACATATTCTTGGCATTCGTCCAATTTGCAGTTTCGTCAATACCCAGACACGCCATTTTATAATAAACCTTACCTAAAAAAGCTTTTGCAGCCCATGAATTCGCACGCCCATCTACAATCTTACTATCAATAGCCATAGCATCTTTCATATCCTGAACTACCAAAGCCAGAACCTCAGCTTGAGGGGAACGAGGTACAGAAATACCATCCGATGAAGAGGCAGCCGTTTTTAATGGCACATCACCAAACAAAGAAACCAAATTATAATAAGCTAATCCTCTCAAGAATTTAGCCTCCCCTCCCATTTGTACCTTATCTGTATCGCTCAAACTGCTTTTGTCCAAACTTTCCAAAAAAGCATTTACTTCAGTCACCACTTTATACATCCCATTCCAAGCTATAGGAATCAAGTCATCACTAGGTACAGCCTCCAATGAAATTGCCGTAGAAGCAGTACGCTGTCCGAAAGCAAATCCGGAAGCTATGATAGGCAGTTCCTGCCACATTTGTCCATACGCCCCTGTTGTCGTCATATATCCATAACATCCCAGCAGAGCCAATTCGGCATTACTCCTTGATGAAAAAACAACTGCATTATTCTGAGAATAGACCGGATCTTCATCCAACCAAGAGGTACAGGCTGAGAAACAGCCAACTGACGCCAATAATAAAATATAATATTTAATTCTTTTCATGTCTTCGTGATTTTAGAAATTAGAATGTTAAATTTAAGCCAAAAACAAATGAACGAGGAGTCGGATATGAGTTCATATCAACACCCGGACGTAAACCGTCAAAAGCAAAACTATTTACTTCAGGATCATAACCACTATAATCTGTTATCACAAACGCATTTTTTACAGAAGCATAAACAGATGTATTCTTTATACCAATCTTATTCGTCCATTTGGCAGGAAGTACATAACTCAGTGTAATATCAGAACAACGCAAATAACTGCCATCTTCCACATAACGATCCATCACCATATTTTGTACGACAAATGTTGATTTCGGATATAAATTACTTGGATTCTCATCCGTCCACATATTTTGGAACGCTTTACGCGTCACATTATTCGATTTAGTTCCCGGAGTGTTATTGTAACGATTACCTACATTTAAAATATCCCTACCCTGTACCCCATTAAAGGATGCAGACAACGACAAGGATTTCCAAGATACTTTAGTCTGAAAACCATAAGTAAAATCAGGATTCGGGTTACCAATAATATCGCGATCATTGTCATCCACTACACCATCTCCATTTCTATCCACATACTTCACGTCACCGGCTACCGGAGTCGTTTTATTCACCGTTTGGTAATATCCCACACTTCCATCTTGTTTAATGTACTTAATTCCATTTTCTGTTATATCTTCCTTTTGGACAATCCCTTGAGTCACATAACCATAAAATAATCCCGGAGCTTCACCTGCCAAGAAAATATGCCCTACACCAAAATGATCCCCTAAACTATTACCATAATACCCAACTCTCTCACCCAAGCATCCAAAATCAGCAGGCAACAAACCTAAATCTGAAATTTCATTCCTATTGACACCGATATTACCACTTACAGACCATTTCCAAGATGAACTGTCAATGATTTGTGCATTCAAAGAAAATTCAACACCTTTATTATTCAATGAACCTTGATTGTAATAAGTAGAACTAAATCCAGCTGATCCCGGCAAATTCCTTGAAATAAGCAAATCTGTTGTTTTCTTCTGATAGATATCCAAGGTACCACTCAAACGGGAATTAAACAAACCAAAGTCCAATCCGACATTCCATGAAGATGTTTTTTCCCATTTCAAACTACTGTTTGACAAGTTGGTCACCACCATTGCAGTCGTTTTATTTCCTGTTCCATCCGCATATGAAATTTCACCAGATCCTTGTCCATACATCGAAAAAGTAGTATAAGGATCAATACTTTGATTTCCGGTTGCACCATAGCTGAAACGCAACTTCAATTGATTCAGCCATGAAACATCTTTCAAAAATTCTTCTTGTTCCATACGCCAAGCTATGGATGCAGAAGGGAAATATCCCCAACGATTATTTTTCGCAAACTTACTGGAACCATCGGCACGCAAAGAAGCTGTAATCAAATATTTATCAAGCAAACTAACATTAACTCGTCCCAAATAAGAAAGTAACTGATAATCTTTTTGTATAGGCTGCGACGTAATTACATCACCTGCCATATGCATTCCATTCTCACGAAACTCAAACATCGTAAAGTTCTTTCCAATCACATTTTTATTTAGAAAATTATAATCATCATAAGTCATACCGACTGTTGCAGCCAATGTACCTACACTACCAAGTTTCGTATTATAGTTCACTATATTTTCTACTGAATAATTACTTTTTGAAAGATTAGAGGTTGCCAGATAACCCTGATTATTCATTCCTTGATACAATTGCATTCCATACCCATCGTTTGCGATCATTCGTATTGATATTACCACCTGCACGAAGACTATAAGTGAAAAACTTATTTATTTTCCAATTCAGATTCAAACTAGCTTTAAAAGTTTTGTCATCTGTCAAGTCCACATAATCATTCAGCCAGCTGAACACATTCGTTTATTTTCATTTGTAAAAGAAGGGTCATTCTCCGGCAATTCGAAAGGAGCATAATCAAGAGCAGTACGTGAAATAGCACCAGTAGCACCGCCAAGAGTATTACCACCTGCCATCATATTATTCTGTCGCAAGGATCCGCTTAACGCCATGTTTAAATCTACAGATTTGGAAAGCTGCGCACTCAAATTTGCACGCAAGTCTCCTTGCTTCAAACCGGTCTGCTTCACAGTACCATTAATATCTTTAAAATTAGCGGAAATATAATAAGTTGTCTTACCTGCACCACCATTTACTGATAAAGAGTAGTTCTGAGAAAAAGCAGAAGTATAGATTTCTTTCTGCCAGTTACGATAATTTACTACATTATAAGTTTCAGGATCAGCAGGATCATATTTATCGTAAGCTCCATTAAATACATATCTCACCTCATCTCCAACAATATGGAAAGGCACTTTGCCATCCGTAATTCTTGAATTATGATAAGCAGCATATTCCTCTAAATTCATCATCTCTAACAACCTGCTTGCATTAGCAATAGTAAAAGTAGCCGAAGCATTCACTTTAGCTTTGCCCTCCTTACCTTTTTTAGTAGTTATCAATATAACACCGTTCGCACCACGAGAACCGTAAATAGCAGTAGAGGATGCGTCTTTCAATATCGTAATATCCTCTATATCGGCAGGGTTCAATGATGACAGCGGATCTTGAGCAATCTGAAAGTCTCCGCTAATACCCGAAGAAGAAAATTCTCCAGTTGAAGCTTGCGGAATATTATCAATGACATAAAGAGGCTGATTATCACCTCGCAACGAACTAGCTCCACGAATCGTAATGGACGAAGCAGCTCCCGGATTGGAAGAAGCCGTGCTCACGACTAGACCGGCAACTTTTCCTTCCAACAGATTATCTATGGAAACGGCTTTTGCAGCTTCATTCGCATCTGGTCTCATCGTCGTCAGTGCTCCTGTCAAATCACCTTTACGAGCTGTTCCATAAGCAACTACCACGACTTCATCCAAACTCTGTGTATCATCTTTCATTTGAATGTTCAGTTTTGTTTGGTTTCCCACAGCAACTTCCTGCTTCACATATCCAATAAAAGTAAATACTAATACAGACTTTGTATTAGGTACGGAAATTGAAAAATCGCCATCAATATTAGTTATTGTTCCTGAGGTAGTACCTTTTACTTGTACATTAACACCAGGCATACCCTCATTAAGAGCATCCACTACCCTACCTGTAATGGTCTTTTGTTGTCCCATCATTTGCCCTGCAAAAGCAAATAACGTAATGAAACACATTAGAAAAACTTTCAATAGGTTCTTCATAGAAGTCATTTTTATAAGTTATTAAATTAAAGATTAAAAAGTTTTTTCTGAATTCCCTTTCGTTGAAATTCATTGCAAATATAAAGACGTAGTTTAAAGTGAAGTGTTTAAAAACAGCTATGTTTTTTCCAAATTTGTCTAAAACCACCCATTTCATCGATTAATAATAATACAATAGACATTCTTTGAACTATTTTTTGAATACAAAAAAAGAAATAAGAAAATAGTGGTCTAGTCTACTTTTCAGATGAAAGAGGAGGACGGCTTTCTCCTTTTTTTAATTTGCTGCTTTATTTCATCAGAAAAAGCCGTATGATTGAACAAATTACGTCCTAAAAGATCTTTTTTTCTTTGCCTCCCAGTAATTTCAACCGAGAATGGTTAATATCTATCATGAGACCAGCTCTATCGTATAATTCCAATCCTACAGATAAATCATTAAAAAATATTATGTAACAATTTATCCGTTATCTCATTTACCAAAGTCTGATGATATCTATTTTCCATACAGCAAGATTTGCGTAGTTTACAATATAGTTTGTTCAACCGGGTAAATTTACGCAAATCTTTTGTTTCATGCTAAAAACAGAGCTGTTTGGCCCCGTTAGGCATCGCTATGTAGTGTTCCGGTACAAAAGCCTTCGGCCTTAGCCAGTGTTTCAGGCTTACCGATATCAATGAGTCGCAAATCTTCTACCAGATAACCGGAAAACTCCACCTGCCGGCAGGTAGCAAGATAAAAATCCATAATAGAGAATTTGCCTTCCCAACAAGGAACATCCAACAAGCGGAAAATAGCAGGTGAAAGAACATGAATACCACTGAATGCATATTCCTGATAACGTGATTCATCCGGTCGAAAGCCTTCCGGCTTCACTTGTCCCGTGTCTTTATTAATCCAGCCGCAAAGCCTCCTGTCCGTATCAAAAAGCAGATAACGTGAAGTTTTACGCCGACTGGCCAACAAAGTAGCCACACTGCCGTTTTGTAAATGATAGTCGTATAATCCTTTAGGTCCACATCCGAAAGAATATCGACATTAATGCACTAAAAAAAGGCTCATCGGAATGTTCAAAGAAAGTACAGGCTTTCCTGACTCCTCCTCCCGTATCAAGCAACTGTTCACGCTCGTCGGAAATATGTATGGTAAGTCCGAAATTATCATTAGCTTTCAGAAAATCGAGTATCTGTTCACCGAAATGGTGAATATTAATCACAATTTCGGTGAAACCGGATGCTTTCAGTTTCAGGATAACATGTTCCAGCATCGGACGTCCGGCTATGGGAACAAGGGCTTTCGGCATAGAGTCGGTCAACGGTTTCAGCCGGCTGCCCAAACCGGCAGCAAATATCATAGCTTTCATTAGTCTTCTATATAGTTGCTTCAAACGTACGTTCTATATTCTGTTCACGATGCACCAATTCTACTTTTACTCCGAATTTCTTATTAAGGTGCTCCGCCAAATGCTGGGCGGAATAAACAGAACGATGTTGCCCTCCAGTGCAGCCAAAACAAACAGATAAATTACTAAAATCCCCGTTCCATATATCGTTTCACAGAAGCATCCACCAAGGCATAAACATGATCGAGAAAAACGAAGAAATCTCTCCGTCTTCTTCGAGGAAGGTAATCACCGGTTCATCCAGTCCGGTAAAAGGTTTGTAACGTTCATATTTTCCGGGATTATTTACAGCGCGGCAATCAAAAACATAGCCGCCCCCATTGCCTGTCGGATCGTCAGGAATCCCTTTCTTATAAGCAAAACTCATGACTTTGACTGTGAGCTGGCGCTTTTTCAGATCGTCCGTAAATTGTTTCAGCCCGGTTAGTTCACGCAGTACTTTACAGAGATACGGATATTCCGGATATTCCTCTTTCAACAGTTCGCGCAGGTTCCCGATAGCATAAGGAACACTCTGGATAAAGTGGGGCTTCTTTTCGAAGTAGCCACGAAAGCCATAGGCTCCAAGCACTTGCAAAGTACGGAAAAGTACAAAATGGCGAAGCTGGCTATAAAAATAAGGTTCGTCAATTGGTTGGTATTTGCGGAGTGCTTCAATATATTCTTGCAGCAGTTCCTGACGGAGACTATCAGGATATTTTGCTTTTGCCTGCCATAAGAAAGAAGCAATGTCATAATAGAACGGTCCCTTACGTCCACCCTGAAAATCAATAAACCATGGTTCGCCGTCTTTAATCATCACATTACGACTTTGGAAGTCACGATACATAAAAGTGGCAGAAGAACTACGAAGCAGAACATCGCTCATCTTCTGGAAATCATCTTCCAGTTTATCCTCTTGAAACTCCATACCGGTAGCCTTGAGAAAACAGTATTTAAAGTAATTCAGGTCCCAAAGGATAGAACGTTGGTTAAACTCCGGCTGGGGATAGCAACGGGAGAAATCAAATCCGTCCGCCCCGGCAAACTGGATAGCGGGCAGCAGGCGAATCGTCTTTCGAAGCAGTTCTTTTTCATCTTCGGAAAAGACACTCGTGGCACGTCCTTTCTCTATGGCATGAAACAACAAAGTGTCTCCTAAATCTTCTTGCAGATAATAGGTTTTATCTTCCGACACAATGTGAATCTCAGGAATAGGCAAACCGCATCTGCGGAAATGGGCCGCCATATAAAGAAAAGCCTCATTCTCATCGATACAGGTTCCATAAACTCCGATCAATGTTTGCACCCCCGCCAACCGGAAATAACGGCGATTGGAGCCGGAAGAAGGTAATTCTGTTATATTCTCGGCGGGAACTCCCGTATATGCCAGATAAAGTTTTTGTAGTTCTTCGGTAATCATAATCGTATATTTTCGAGCAAAGATAGGGATAAAAACTAAAAATAAGAGAGCTGATTTAAGTAATATTCATCCGAATACATTATCTTTGTTTCAGTTAAACTGACCTGATTTCATGAGAAAAAACATATTGGTACTACTATGCGTAGCATTTATCATACAGTTTACCGGCCTTCTCCCCCTTCAAGCCGGACATTATTACTATAAACAAATCTCCCTGAAAGACGGACTACCTTCCACCGTGCGCTGTATCCTGACGGATGAACAAGGCTTTGTATGGATTGGAACCCGTTCCGGGCTGGGACGATACGACGGGCATGAACTCAAAAAATATGTTCATCAGGCCGATGACCCTCATTCCATTCCACATAATTTTATCTATCAGATGATAGAAGACGAACAAAACAATATCTGGATTCTGACGGACAAAGGAGTGGCGCGCTATCGACGGCAGAGTGATGACTTCTTCATACCAACGAATGAGTCGGGAAATAACATTATCGTTTATTCAGTTTGCCTGACAAAAGGCGGCGTCTTGTTCGGTTCAAAAAATAAATCTTTTTCTATAATTATCAGGATGCTTCCTTACGCCTCTTGCAATCATTTGAGCGGGAGCCGAATTACAATGTCACCCTGCTGACCCTTTGGGATGAACATACCCTGCTCTGTTGTAGCCGGTGGCAGGGCTTACTACTACTCGACTTAAAAACCGGAAAATATAACCCTCCCCCTTTCGATTGCGGAAAAGAAATCATGAATATATTCATCGATTCACAGAAAAGGATATGGGTGGCACCTTACAACGGAGGCTTGAATTGCCTGACCCGCGACGGAAAACTGCTAGCCACCTATACCACCCGCAATTCTTCTCTGAGCAACAATGTTGTATTAAGCCTCGCCGAACGGGAAGGGCAGATATGGATTGGAACAGACGGAGGAGGCATCAATATCCTTGACCCGGAAACGGGACAATTTTCCTTACTGGAACACATCCCCGGAAGAGATAACTATTCACTTCCTGCCAATTCGATCTTATGTCTTTATAACGATCGGAATAATAATATGTGGGCAGGCAGCATCCGAAACGGATTAATCAGCATCCGGGAAGTTTCTATGAAAACATATAAAGATGTGTTGCCCGGCAACGACCGCGGATTAAGCAACTCCACCGTTTTGAGCCTTTTTCAGGAATCCGAAAACCGGATCTGGATAGGTACGGACGGAGGAGGCATAAACAGCTTTAACCCGTTTACGGAGAAATTCGCCCATTACCCTTCGACTTGGGAAGACAAAGTAGCCTCTATCTGTCCGTTTACTCCCGGTAAATTATTAATTTCCCTTTTCTCGCAGGGAGTATTCATTTTCAATCCGGCAACAGGAGAAAAACATCCCTTCACCATTGTAGATAATGAAACGAACACCCGTCTCTGTAACCGGGGAAAAGCCGTGAATTTACTACAAAACACGCCTCACAGCATATTATTCCTGGGAGATCATGTTTATAAATACAATCTGAAAGAACAGACTTTCAATATTGCTACCGAGCAGGAAGGGCAAGATATCATCGGTACCCTTTTACCTATTGGCAATTATCAGGATTATACTTATATAAACGATACAAAACACATCTACGAACTGGATAACCGTACAAACCGGTTGAAAGCATTGTACTCTTGCCGGAAAGATACTGTTATCAACTCCGTTTCACGGGATAAAGAAGGGCACTTCTGGATCGGGAGCAATTACGGATTGATACATTATCATCCCGGAACCAAGACAAAGACTCTGATACCGACTTCCCTGTTCGGCGAAATTACTCTACTCGTATGCGACCAGCAGGGAAAAGTATGGATAGGAGCCGACAGTATGCTCTTTGCCTGGTTGATCAAAGAAAAGAAGTTTGTCCTATTCGGAGAGTCGGATGGAGCTATTCTAAACGAATATCTTTCCAAGCCTCAATTATTAAGTATGCAGGGAGATATCTACATGGGCGGTGTAAAAGGCTTGCTTCATATCAACAGCAAGCTCCCGCTGACCACCTCCGAACTTCCACAACTCCAATTGTCAAATGTCATTATCAACGGAGAATCCGTCAACGATAAGTTAAGCGGTAATCCGAAAGGTATCTCCGCTCCTTGGAACAGCAATATTACTATCCGAATCATGTCGAAAGAGGAAGACATTTTCCGCCAAAAAGTATATAAATACCAGATAGAAGGGTTGAATGACCAACAAATCGAATCCTACAACCTGAACTGGCTATACGCTCACTGCCACCGGGCAGTTATAAAATCATGGCTTCCTGTACGGCCAAAGACGGTAGTTGGATTCCTAACCAAGAAGTACTGGAGTTAACGATTCTTCCTCCCTGGTATCGTACATGGTGGTTCATCCTCAGTTGCGCAGTTTTCGTTGTCGCCGTTATTATAGAGACTTTCCGAAGAACCTTGAAACGCAAAGAGGAAAAGCTCAAATGGGCTATGAAAGAGCACGAGCAACAAGTGTATGAAGAAAAAGTACGC